>Ga0067045_1028274_pt1 | contig 37594 bp, 25 predicted proteins | sample TerdegcTABiofilm_FD_59184 | JGI IMG/M metagenome (GOLD analysis project Ga0067045, IMG submission 59184) | Combined Assembly of (Gp0054472, Gp0054536) Wastewater bioreactor microbial communities from Singapore -Terephthalate degrading... | reverse complement strand
AATACTAAATTACTCTCTCATAAAACCCTCCAGAGAAACTTATCGATTTTATGGTCTTTAAATATACTACACGATAGATAGATAGGTGTGAGAACTAAATTTTACAACCTCAAACAATCAAGCCCCTTTGTTGAGGCTTACAAAAGTAATTATATGGATTTTGAAAACGGCATGCAAGGAACAATGTTAAACTATAAATATCCCACAAATTTTTCATAAATTATTAAGCAAAGTTAAGTGTCACCTTAGGGTTTTCCCATAGCTATCCTAAATGACATATTATTCATAAATCCGAGGTTAGGTAAAAACATTGGTAATTAATCAAGTATTGAATTTTAGAAAATAGCCTTATATAATTTCACTAGCCGATTCTTTTGGAGTATTTATAATAGTGTTATAATCACTTAAAGAAGAAGTAGAGGATAGCCTTGATTAGAATACAGGTTGCAAAGTATACATCTGAGTTGATTTTTCATTATCAGGATAAGAGGGGATAATATTATGCCGGAAAAAGAGAGAGCTCCGAGAAACAGGACAATAACTCTTAGTGATAGTGAGAAGGAACTCTACAAGAGTCGCCTTGCATTTGCGACCGGAAAGATGAGTTTAAAAGAGATTATTAACAAAACCTTCAATAACGACCTCTTTGAAGTAATAGACCTCTTCCCTGAAAAATCAGTTGACCTGATGATAATCGACCCGCCATACAATCTGGACAAGAATTTCGGAGGTTACAGATTCAGCAAATCCGACAACGATACATATATCAGTTATCTGAGGAGCTGGTTTCCAAAGGTAGTGAGATTATTAAAATCAAATGGCAGTCTTTATATCTGCGGCGACTGGAGGTGTACTGCCGCCATTTATCAGGTTGTTTCAGAATATCTCATAGTCAGAAACAGAATTAACTGGCAGAGAGAGAAGGGGAGAGGGGCAAAGAAGAACTGGAAGAACTGCACCGAGGATATCTGGTTTGCAACAGTATCTGATGATTACTACTTTGATGTTGAGTCAGTTAAGATGAAGAGAAGGGTAATCGCACCTTACAGGGAAGACGGCAAACCAAAGGACTGGATAGAGACCGGAGAGGGGAATTTTCGTCTTACATATCCTTCGAACTTCTGGGATGATATAACAGTCCCTTACTGGTCGATGCCCGAAAACACAGACCACCCGACACAAAAACCCGAAAAACTTATAGCAAAGCTCATTCTTGCAAGCTCTCCTGCGGGGGGACTTGTCTTTGACCCGTTTCTGGGCTCAGGGACAACTTCGGTTGTAGCAAAGAAGCTGGGTCGTAATTACTGCGGGATCGAGATAAACACTGATTATTGCTGTCTTGCGGAGAAAAGGCTTGAACTTGCTGAAAACGATAAAAGAATACAGGGATATTCAGACGGCGTATTCTGGGAGAGAAATACACTGAGTTATCAGAAGAGAGAGGATATAAAGAGAAGTAAGAAATATTCGGAAGAATTAGTTCTTTTCAAAAAATCAAGATAAAGAATGTTACAAATTAAATTATAACCTCAGACAAGACACATTTTTACTCAGGCTTACAATAGTATTAATAAAGAATATATTTTAGGTGGCTTTGGTACATTTTACTACTCAGCCACCTTTAATATACTTACTTCTTCTTCTTCCTCTCGAATCTGGGGAGAATTGTCGCGGGCTCAGGCAGAACGAGTCTGTCCCCGACTTTTACCTCTTCTCCGACATTTACATTTGCCTTTGAAGATGGTGAGCAATATATTCCGATTCTAGCACCTTCCTTTATATGTCTTCTGTCAACATAAGCAAGACCGACCTGATACCCCTCTCCGTTGAACGCCGAGGACGTAACATAACCGATTGCAACTCCCTGTGCATTGACTACTACATCCTTCTGTTTTGCCGGCCGGGATATCTTGTTGGTCATAATGAACCTGATTATCTCCATTGTCCTCTTCTTCTCTGACTCGATGAAAGCATCCCTTCCGATGAAGAACGGCTTGTGGAGTTTCACATACGGAGAGAATCCGGCGCCGGCAGGAGAGATATTGTACGGACCTGCGAGTTCGTGTCCATAGAGCGGCAGTCCTGCCTCTGTCCTGAGTGAATCTCTTGCACCGAGTCCGCAGGGTTTGACCCCGTATTTTTTGCCGGCATCAAGAAGAAGTTCCCAGATTTTCAGAACCTTATCAGGGTGTATATAAAGCTCAAATGCAATCTCTTCGCCTGTATATCCGGTCCTCGACAGGATTACTGACTCCTTCTCTATCTCTATCTCCAGAAAGTCGGTTCGCCTGAGTGATCTGATTCTCTGCTTCCTGTCGGGGGCGCCGGCAATATCGAGCAAGGTCGGAAGTGCCATTCTTCCCTGCAGGGAGATATCTACTCTCATCTCACTACCACTGCTTTTGTCCTTTAGATTCCTGATTTCAACCGGTGTGTCGATGTTGATATATGATCTCTTACTGCACAGAATCGCCTTTCCGGAATTTACATAATTCATCCACGCAAGGTCTTTATCCGCATTGCTTGCATTGACAACTATCATATATGAGTCACGGGATTTTCTGTAAAGCATAATGTCATCTATTACATTTCCCTCTGTGTCGAAGAGATAGCTGTACTGGGATTGTCCCGGCAGTATCCACGAGGCATAATTTGCAGTCAGAATGTTCAGAAAAGACTCTACGTTCTTCCCTCTGACCTCCAGAACTCCCATATGAGATACATCGAAGAGCCCTGCTGCATTTCTTACAACATTGTGTTCATCGAGGATACTTGTGTACCATACCGGCATCTCCCATCCTGCGAACGGAATTACCTTTTGTGCATTCTTCTTATGCCAGTCAAAGAGGACTGTCCGCTTGAGTTCGCCTTCCTTTTCCTCAAATACGAATTTCTCCCTTGATACACTTTTTGAATTGGCGGCAAAAACCTCCCTTATGACCGGCTCGCCTGCAAAATATACCTTTTCTGATTTGAAATACTGGGGATATTTTTTATAAAAATCCTTTATGGTAAGCAGTTCATCATCTTTGCCAACAAGTAAGATTGAGTTTGGATCAGTCTCAGCAAGGCCACTTTCCTTTATCATGGAGTTTGTGTTTTTGAAAACATCTTCCGTCATAACCGCTGCTATATATCTGTTTCCGTTGAGAGCGGTGACGTTAAAAAGATAAATATTCTCTTTGAATGACCCGCCCTTTTCCCCGATATTCATCGACAGAACCTTTTCGGCATTTTTCAGTCCCTTTGGAGAAAACAGAAGGCCCTTGAATTTCTTTTCGAGAAGGAGGTCGTCCTGAAGGTCTATTATATTTGCCGGTCCCTCTATCTTCTTTGTTACATCTTCCCTGTCGAATACGACATATCCGTCTGATATATTCCGGAGGTATTCGAGCAGCATATCTTTTCTGTGGGGATTGCAGACCATAATGAATTTATCTTCGTTTTTATCGGATACGCAGAAGATATTTACAAAGTCCAGAAGCTTTCCATCGGCATTAAAGAGCGGAGATGCGAGTGATTCTCCGGCCTTCATATTGATTACATCGGCGGTCAGAACCTGATGCAAAAAGTGTCCCGGACGTTCACCGGATATCTCGAACAGGCCGTATCTGTTCATTTCCAGAAATACTTCCGTCTCTGCTGAGTATTTATACTCAGACTTTTCGGTTCTGACAGGTGTAAACGGCATAAACGGATAACCGATTTTCTCATCGGATTTGAGCACAACTGACTGATTTAGACCGAGCACCCGCTCTTTCCCTTTTATAATAGTTGAGTGTTCGACTTTCCCTCTCGGCAGCTGTCCTGTCAGACCCTGATAGAAGAACGGCTTTATGTCCAGAATTATATCTGTAATTATATCTGCAAGCTCTCTGACCTCCTTTTCCCTGTATCCACGCTGCGTAATCCACGGTGTCCCTATTCTGAGGGCACTGGCATGTGCCGCTGTTGGATCTCCGGCAATTGTATTCTTATTCAGGACAATCCCGCAGAGTTCCAGAATCCTCGCGGCGATCTCGCCTTTGACGGGAAGAGGCTTTGAATTCGGAAGTTTGTTCAGGTCGATGAGGAGCATATGTGTGTTTGTCCCGTTATTTGCGAGTTTGAGCCCGCGTTTTATAAACTGGTCTGCCATTGCTGATGCATTTTTCACGACCTGTTTCATCATCTCCCTGAAGAGGTCTGAATCGGCAATCTTAAATGCAATTGCCATTGCAGCCATCTTGTTTACGTGAGGACCGCCCTGTTCACCCGGAAAGACGGAATTGTCTATCCTTGCAGCAATCGTCTCGTCCTTTGTAAGAATTATCGCGCCTCTTGGCCCGCAGAGTGTCTTGTGTGTCGTGCACATAACAGCGTCGCAGTATTCAATCGGGTTCGGATAGACACCTCCCACAATGAGTCCTGCAGGGTGTGAGACATCTGCAACAAGTTTTGCCCCGACCTCATCGGCTATCTCCCTGAATCTCTTCCAGTCGGGTGCCCACGGGTATGAGGTCCAGCCTGCAATTATCATCTTCGGCTTCGACTCCTTTGCCTGCTGCATAATCCTGTCGTAGTCCAGAAGTTCGGTCTTCGGGTCGGCGGAATACGAAACTATCGTATATCTCTTGCCCGACCTGTTGAACGGTGAGCCGTGAGTCAGGTGTCCGCCTTCAGAGAGTGCCATACCCATAACCACATCACCGGGCTGAACGAATGCCTCATATATTGCATTATTCCCCGCTGCACCGGATAACGGCTGGACATTTACGTATATTTTATCTTCCGGAAGATTCGGTGTGGCAAATAATCTGGCTGCCCTCCTCTGGGCGATTACCTCGACGAGATTTGCAATATCACAGCCTTTGTAGAATCTCCTGTCTGCATACCTTCTGTATCTTGCCATCTGATAGTAATAATCGGTGACCTTCTTCTCTTCCTCCCTTGTCATTCTTATCGGCGGATAACCTTCCGTATATATACTTACAAAGGCGGTGGAGAGTGCCTCCCTTACCGGATAAGGCGTAATCGATTCGGAGGGTATGAGGACTATCTTCTGAAGCTGTCTCTCCTCTTCAACCTTAGAGAGAAGAAAGATATCTCTGTCGAAATCTTTCAGTTCGCTGCGGAATATGTTGCTGTATTCTTTATTCATACATACCTCCTGAATCGGGGTTAATATTTACAACCAAATGAGTTTAAGTCAATAAAAAGAATGAAACTGAAAAATGACACTAATAAATTTTTATTCAAAGTTACTTTTCCTGCAAGAGCTCAATGAGCTTTTTATCTTTTTTCAAACTATTACGCAATAAATCTACTGACAGGAAAAATCAGATTAAGAGATTCATTTCAAATATTCACAACTACAGCCAGAATTCTCCCTGCTCTCAGAACCAGATGATATATCAAATCTTAAAACATCTACATCAGTTGACGTAAGCTCTACTGCTGAACCATGGTCTATGCTTTCTTCCGTCCCATTATATATATCTTCAAATCCATTTATATCACTGTTTTCATCCAGATCATTTTTCTCTACCATATCTTCTGCAGGTGTATCTCCTTCACCTGCATCATTCAGATTCTCTACTATGCAGTCAAACCCTTCACAGCATAAATTACAATCATATGACTCAAACTCTCTCTTCCCTGTGGCACAAATGCTATTTTTACCGCAGCATAAAGTACTTGTCTGATTCAAAATAGCATTCTGACTGCAGGAAGGTATACAGGATGGACATTCATAATTAGGGGAATTACATTCACACTTGTTTTGTTTACAAATATAACAGGGCGATTTACAGCCGCAGTCCTGAGGACAATCTGAACAATTCTCATTTGCATTACAAATCCCATCTCCGCAGAATGAATTCACGTCGTCAAAATGAACTACAAGGTCAAAAAAGACCGCACCTGTTATATCTCCATTGGTAGCGAATTCGTTATCATTTCCATGTGCAATATGAATATACCATCTGAAATTCTTGTCAAGTACTCCACACGATTCCCCTCTTGCCGTCTTCTCAATACCATCTTCAAGAACCCAGTAGTGACCGCTTATATCCCATCTGTGTTCTATTTCAAGTATATGTCCAGAGTCATTACAGAAGTAATAAGACATTACAGTTGTAGCCCAGCAGGTATCCTGAGCACCAGCACCTTTAAACTTATGCCTGAATGCCCCCTGATATCCACTGTCACAAGGATTCTCACACCTCAAATAATGAGATTCAATAAAACCAGGACCTCCTTCACCTTCCCATAAATTATCCGGAGATATCCCCATCCCGAATACAGTCTTTGCCCAAGGGCTCCCTACTCCCGGATCTGGACATATATCCGGTTCATGCGGCCAGCTCTGTGGAAATTTTGTCATTTTTATTTTTAAATATCCCTGAGATGGATTGATTCCCTGAGGCAATGGAATAATCAACCCTGTATTCTGGGAAGTTACCCTGAAACCCTCGGATGTAATTTCTCCCCCTTTTATTATTGCGTTCAAACTATCAAGTTCATTCCTGTCACTCAGAGACAAAGATAGGTCATAGGAATACAAGCTTAAAGATATCAGCATTAAAAAACTAACGAATAAAAAAAATCTTCTGTTTGTCATTTTACAAACCTCGTCCGGGACTAAGCTTATACTACAGCTTTAATATCTTTTCGTCAAGTTTGAACTAGGTTTTGACACAGCATTTGCCAGATGATATACTTTTGACTATGAAAAAATACATTTTTATTTTTAATTTTATACCTCTTTTAATTTTTGCAGAAGAGGTATTGAAGGTCGATGACCCGCTTTCAGGTACTACAAAAGGTATTATGGAGGGCGGAGAGCTTACAATGGACGGCTGGGTAGCAACCTCTGGTCCTGATTCAAGAATAAGCTATGACCTTGGAGTCGCTTATGGTGAGGGAAGATTAGAGATAGAACTAAAAAATTTCCTTCCCTGCCAGCAGCCAAATGCTGAGAAATGTCATATAATAACTATGTATCAGACAGAAAAACAGGAGAGAGATTCGGTGCATCTTGCCGGAGAATCCTATTTTATTATAAGAACCGGGACCGGATATTTTGATCCCTGTGAATACAAGGTCCTCACAAGACCTATCTGCGAGCCTGGTGCAGAGATAGATTATGAGGCAAGGGTGGAGACAAACTATCAATGGGATTATACCACAACCTACAGGTATATTGTTGAATGGAAATTGAATGGAAATATTAAAGTCATAAAGGACAACAATATAATCTACGAATATACTCACATCTATCCACCCTATTACCGCTATATCCTTATTGGAAGAGACAGGACTACAAAGCCAAATTACGGCGAACAACCCGGGACTATCTATAAAAATATAAAGATATATGTAAATGAAGATTCCAAACTTATCAATAATCCTTGTAATCCAACAGATGCTGGTATTGGTAATGATATCGCTCAATTAGAAGATACTGGACATATAATAACAATGAGAATTCTCCCGATTGATGACACATTCACATCAAAAGGAGAACCTGATTCTATAAAGGGCAGTCTTGATAATTTTCAGGTGGGCGGCGATGGAAGTGGTTCATACGGAAGGGTGATTTTTCTTAAGTTTGACCTAAATAATTTTAAGGGATATAAAATAATTTCAGCAAAAGTGTCGGCATATGTGACAAATTCGGGTTATGTGGGAGGCATATCCCGGCAGATTGATAATGACTGGGAAGAGGAGAGTCTTACATACAATAATATGCCTGTGCCAAACACAAATATTATATCAAATCAAGGATATTTTTCTGTAAATGATATGGTTTTCTGGGATGTTACGTCTATTATCTCGCAGGGTGAAATAAATTCATTTAATATCATATCCCTTTCGGACGATGGTTCTGCATTTTACTCAAAAGAATACTCCGATATTAGTAAAAGACCGTATCTGGAAATAATAGCAAAATACGAGAGCATTGATGCCGGAGTTGAAAAAGATATGAGAGAGGAAGATATTTTATCCGAAGATGAATCATCAGAAAACGTTGATACAACTATTTTCTCAGACATCCCGGCAAAATCCGATACCTCTGCCGAAGATGGGCTGTCAGCAAATGACATACCAGTTATTGAGGACAATCTGTTTTTTGAAGACATATCAAAACTGGACACTATTGCAGATACACATCTTTCTGATTCTTCTTCCTCCTGCAGCTGCAATTTTATAGAATAAAAATCAGCATCTTGTTTATCTTTTGAAAATACTAAAAAGAAGAGATAAAATAATGCTTATAATTATTGATGTTGCAAGCGGGAAGTAGAATGTAAAGTTCTTTTTCTGAACAATTATATCACCCGGTAGTCTGATGCAAAAGAACTTGTCGATAAAGAAGAAATGCATATGCCAATCATACTATAAAAGAGAAAAAAGGGTTTGTCTAATATTTATTATTTATCGTCTGACAGTTTTTTGCCAACTTAATTATTTGATTTTATCTCTTTCAGACTTTAACTCCTTATATATACACGTTGTTACAAATGGGCCCTTTTGTCTTCACTTTTTCGCTGAATATAGTTCTGTCTTTAAATTTTAAAAGGCAGGTTTTTAGTAGGATTTGGTTTTAGGCTATTCTGAGCGACCTGCAAATGTGGCTGACTTAGCATTGGGCTTTCAATCTCGATAATTTTTTTCTCATTTATTTTCGATGGCTTTTCTGCTATTTTGCTTTCTTTTTCAAAGTCATCTTTTTCAATATCGGGTTCTTTGGGAATTAATTTCTTGTCAATTAATTTTACTCGTTCAAAATCAATATTCCGTAATGGATTCGGTATAGAAAAGTATTTTGCAAGATTATGCCAGTCATTATTTCTAATCGTAACAATATCATTCAAATAAAAGCTTACCCAGCTTTCACCTAATTTAAAGTTAGGTAGCGTTCTTTCAAGTTTTTGTCGAGATATTTCTACATATTTTTTATCTAATTCAAATCCAATAAATTTTCTTCCAAGGCGTTTTGCAGAGATTGCTGTTGTTCCGGTTCCAGCAAAAGGGTCTAAAACAATATCACCTTCATCAGTAGTCATTAATATAATTCTATCTAATAAATGAATAGGCAATTGACATGGATGTGGATCTCTTTTTGTATTGTGTTTTATCCTGTGAATATCCGTCCAAACATCTGAAACTAAAGGTCCAAAAGGATGTAATCCATCTTTTTTACCGCCATAATCTTTTAGTAAATAACCTAATTTCCTATCGCGCTTATGCGGATGCCTTAACTCATAAATTTTTGCTCCTTTTTCTTTTTTAGTGTAAAATAGGATGCCATAATGTGCCGGTTGCAAAGATTTTCCCATCGGTGCGGTGGGCGCATCCCAAGCGATCCAATGTTTAAAATAAGCGTGTTTATTCAAAAATGCAGCATAATATGTTAGCCATTTAGGAATGTTATGAACGAATATAGATCCTGTTGGTTTGGTAACCCTTACCATTTCACTGATCCATTTTTCACACCAATCCAGGTATTCTTGAAATTCTAAACTATCCGAATAACTTGAGTAATTCTTTTTTAAATTAAAGGGTGGATCAGCAAAAGTAACATCTACCGAATTGTCTGGAATATTCTTGAATAATTCTAGACAATCTCCATGATGAATTTGGTTAATATATTTTTCAATCATATCATTCAAATCTTAATGACCATGTATTTAAAGCTAATTCAGCTAAAATTGATTGTCTTTCATTTATTGTTTCAATTGTCCAATCATCATATTCTCTTAAAGAATTAGTTATCCATAATTCAGATTCTGTATATTTTTTCTTTTTATCTGAAAACTTAGAACTTTTGAAGTCATTGTTTTCTTTTGTTTTCATCAAAGTAAGATTCCCTATCCTCTTATAATAGACAGTATGTTGTTCCTCTGTAAAGTTGGGGTAATTATTTTCAGGATTTTCAGGTAGAATGTGTTCAAGATTTACAGAGTCAGGATTTAAGTTTACTATGAGTTCTGGATGTTCTTTGCCTCTTTTATAATTTTCAATGGCAGCAAGGTAATATCTTGCGTATTTTGCTTTACTAACACTTGCTATGCTAAATTGTTCTTTAAATGTTTCATCTTGTGGAATTATGGAGCTTAAGGAATTTCTTAGCTCAGATGCATTTTTAATATTTTCAGAAATAATTGCATGTGCTTTTTCAGCGTATGCTTTTTCTAATGTACCTCCTCCTAAACCTCCAACAATTAAGTTTCTAACAAGCCAAGAAACGATAAGTTTTAACGATTTCTTTACCTCAATAGGTTGAAATTTTTTAAGAATTGAAAATACTAGAGGTCTGTATTGCTCTAAGCTGAAATAATTAAGAGTTTCAATATAGTTTTTACACAGATTATCAAAGTTGTTCCAGAAAGAAGAGTTAGGATTGAGAATTGCTAAATATATATCAATGTCATTCTTTAAGTTATTTACAAAAGTGGTTACTTGAGTAGAGTTATTTATTTTATTTTTAATTTCTTTGTATAGTTCATTTTTGCTTTCACGAACAAATGAATAATTAACAAACCAATAATGTTTAATATAAGTTAATAATAATGATTCATCTTCTGTTTCTATCTTTGAAACAAGTTCTATCCAAGCTCTTTGAACTTCATCTATTCTATTATCCGCTTTTCCGTATAAATAATTTTTTATTAAATCGGTTTGTGCTAGTGCCAATCCTCTATCGTTCAATGTTTCAAAAATTGTAAAAGCATTCACATCTGTAGGTACAGTTATAACCACAACTTTTAATTTTTCATCTAAAAAATCTTTCCAGTCAATTAATACATTTTCATCATTATTATGATTTTTTAATACTCTCGTAATAAAATTAAAAATTGTATGATAAGCATCTTTTAAATAAGTATTAGATAACCTTCTTGCCTCAGCATTGTTCTGTTTATTAATTATTAAATTTCTATAAAACTCATTATCCTGTTGGCTTAATTCTAACTTGGGGAAATATTCTTTAGTTCGAATATCATAGGTGCTTAGATATTTAGTGTGTATTTCATCAGAATCTGTTTTATTTTGCAATAGATCACGAATTGAAGCGTATATTAACGAAACAGAAGTTATTCTTTGTTGTCCATCAACAATTTCATTTTTATTGTTATCTCCAGCAGTCAATACTATTGTTCCTAGAAAATACTCATCCTCATTAAAATTATTCTTTATGTCATACAATAAATCTTCAATATGCTCAGTTTGCCAGGAATATGGTCTTTGATGTGTCGGCACTTTAAGATTTTTGTTTTTAATAAGTGTCCCAATGCCAATAAATTCATATTTAATTTCACTCATAATAGTTTATCTTTTAAGAATTTTTCAAATCTTTTTAATTCATCTTTGTGATAAGTAAACACATCTTCATAAGCCGTTACCATTCTTTTTAGATCACCTTTTCTAACATACCAACCTATACCATCTACAAAGCCAATAAAACTTGCTTTGGGATAGTGTTCTTTAATTAAATTATCAACAGAAATCTCAGTTTTAGATTTATCCCCCTGTCCTGAAGATGTGGTAACCAAAAAAGAACTTTCAATTATTATTAATGGATTTTTCTTATTAGGAATAATAAAGTCCATTGTCCGCTTGCTGTCTGGGGCATTAGCAATAAGTTCACTTAAATCTCCAGTTTCAAACGAAATACTTAATTTTTCCAATATTTCGGTAATAACAGTTTCTGGATTATTCTCTTTCTTTCCAGAATAACTACCTTTTTCCTTATAACGAATAAGAGTATCAATTAACTCAGGAATTTCAAATTTTAGTTTTGAAATGCTAAGTTTTTTTAATTCAAAAAGTGGGATCGTATTAGCTAAAAAAGGTATGGATGCACCTTCAAAGAAAATATTAATTATACCTTTTCTAAAATATTCATTTTTTCTGATGTGTTTTAAAATTATTTCATCAGACCATTCCTGAATATTATTAGGATTTTTCTCATTATACCATTTTTCTTTATAAACAAGTTTATTGAGTTCAGGATTATCAACTATGCGAATTATTGTTGTAAGTCGTTTTAAATATTCATTGGAAAACCCAGTTAATGCTAATAGTGCTTTTAAACCGTTTTCTTTCTCTGACAAAAGCCATTCAAAAATTTCTTTTTTTAGACCTTCTGTTTCAACCTTGTTTTTTACTATTAAAAGGGTTTCTTTTAGTGAATTGATATAACCTTCATAATTATCTTCAAACTTAGAGTTGAAAAAATAAAATGTGTTCTTTTGAATTACTGTTTGAAATTTATCTTCAATGCTTCTTGTCATGTAATTTAAAATTATTGCTTTTGAAAAATTAAAATATATTCTTCTTTCATTGTATTTCTCATTCCCTTAATGGGTTTCAATATGCTTTTTACTAAAGTCATATCATGTTTTTTGGCTGAATCTATCACTTTTTCTTCCAATCTTATTCCTCCGGTTTGATTTGTATTTGAACCAATTATCAAAACAAAAAATTTTTTCCTTTTTATAACTTTTGAGACTTGCGAGCAAAAAGTATCCATGTCAGCAAAATATTTTTCAAGTTTTTCAAATTTTGTTTCCCCTTTTAAACCGATCATTTTTTTCTTTAATTCATAGGTATCATAACCTAAAAATTCTAATTGCTCTTTATCATTTTCAACATAATCAATTGCAAACGAATATGGCGGAGAGGTTATTACGCAGTCAACGGAATTACTTTCGAGTTTGATGTTTAAAGCATTGGAATCTGATAAAACTTCCAAATTGCCAATTTTTTTCTGGTCAAAATATTGATTAGATAAAAATGATTTTACAGTATCAATATATCTTGGTAAAACCTTGCCAAATAATTGTTCGTGATTTGATTTTACAACTCTTTTTGAATAACCCAAAGCGTCTAAAAATGCTAAAAATGCAAGATTGTATATTTTGATTTTATTATCATCACCAATCTTATTTATTCTCTTCAATACATCACCTTGCTTGAAAAAATCAAACAATTTTTTGTTTTCAATTTTTGTTTGTTCTAATAATTTCAGGTCAATAGTTAGTGCTTCATATTTTGTTTTAATCATGAATTGACAAAAAGGATTAACATCTATCGCCTTGGAATTAATTCCCATTAAAGCTGCTTCAATGTTTGTTGTACCGCTGCCAGCCATTGGATCTAAAATAGTTTCACCTTTTTGAATGTTTAAAATATTTATTAAACCTTTTATTAATTGTGGATGAAATTTTCCACGATAAGGGAATAATCCATGAGTGGCGTATCCTGTAGAAAATTGTCCTTCTTCAAAATATGCCTGTGTCGTTGATGACCTGTCAGCATGAATTTTTTTCGAATTATTTGAATATAATAAGTAATGCTTTGAGAATTTATTGTCAACTGACTTTATATAAGCTGTTCTTTCTAAAAGTTGTTCGTCTGATAAACTTTTAAACTCAAGATAAGCTAATTCTAATTCAAATAATTCATTAACACTTGGAAAAAGTTCCACTCTACCCCCAAAAGCCTTTTTTATAACAGTTTCTCTGTTATTAATATCAAGCATAATCTTTAAAAAAATAATAGTGAAAAAGAGATTTCAGTTAACATATACAGGTCATCACTAATATTCTCACATAATATTAATACTCTAATGAATTCTTGATGTCAAGGTAATTTCTTTATCTCTCTGGAAATACCCCAAAATTTTTCATAAATCCTCCACAAAACCAAGTATTAACTGGTTTCTATCAACTTTAATCTTTTTATAATGATTTTAAGCACTTCTGATAATCCATAATAAATACAGAACAAATCTTGGGCTCTTTGGGTTATCTTATATGTCCTATGTAACTTATTTATCAAAATATCCCTCACCCTTGATACCTCTTCCTTAGATTCTTATATACGAAAAAGCATTACTACTACCCCTAATCCAAAAACCATATATTTACTTAGCTGATTCAAAATCTCAGAAAAACATTGGGATATAACTTTGATTAAAACTATACAAATACAATTAGTTTATTTATAGAGATTAATCAAACATAATGAAATCAGGGGATTTGAGAGCAATATTGCTTTCAAATAGTTGAAAATAAATAATTCAGGCTCTCATACATTCCAATAACCGTAAAATTTTTGAGAATTTTCGATTTATTCTGTTTGAATTATTACATACTTATCTATTTTCTGAATAAATTAAAGAACATAGATAAAATTATGCTCAAAATTACCGATGTTGCAAGCGGGAAGTAGAATGTAAAGTTCTTTTTCTGAACAATTATATCACCCGGTAGTCTGCCTATAAATGGTATTTTGTTTGAAAAGAATAAAAGCAACCCTATAATACCGGTGATTGCTGCAATCAGTATGAGTATTCTTCCGAGCTCCTGCATATCAGATATATTCTGACAATACTCTTTTATAAGTATCAAAATCTGTCTGAGAAAAGAGGACAAAAATTACTTTCTCAATTTCACTGTGGCGATTCAAAAAATCAACAACAGTCTTTATTGCAATCGGGGCCGCCTCTTTTATCGGATATCCATAAGCCCCTTTTGATATAGAAGGGAATGCGATTGTTTTAATATTATTCTCAATAGCGAGCTTAAGTGAATTTTCATAACAGTTTCTCAAGAGTTCCGGTTCATTATGCCTGCCATCTCTATAAACAGGACCTACTGTATGAATCACATATTTTGCCTTCAGGTTGTATCCGTTGGTAATCTTTGCCTCGCCTGTCTCGCAGCCGCCAAGCCGTCTGCACTCTTCCTTGAGCATCTGTCCTGCTGCCCTGTGAATTGCGCCGTCGACACCTCCGCCTCCCATCAGTGATTTATTGGCCGCATTGACAATAGCCTCCGTATCGATTTGTGTGATATCTCCGATTATAATCTCAATTCTGTCTTTGATGCTTTTCATATATCCTTACAGGATTTTTTTACGATATCTCCGCAGAAAGGCACATCATATCTTACCATCTTAAGATTCAGGTTCAGTATAATTGTTTTATTCGCATCCGAGCCATTGTCTTCTACGATTATAGAGCCTGCCCCCGATATTGCATTGAACCATATCTCCTGAATGATTATCTGGTTGTCTACCATTGAGTACTTTACAGTGGCCTTGAGTGCCCCGGCCTCATCGGTCTTCAGTGTCTGATTTGATTTGATATCCTGCGGTAGTGTAATGTTGATTATGTCTTTACAGGGGAGAATAGTGCATATCTTGAAGAGTGAAATGTTGATGACAGGTTTGCCGTCTTCGATCTTCTTACAGGCTGTCCCTCTGTTGTAACCTGACCTGATACCGCCAAGGGTGAGGGAGATCTCCTCAAAAGATGCACTGTCCTTCATAAATTCGTCGCAACTGCCGAGAAATTTCGCCTTTATCTGACCGGAGAGCATTGCTGTCTCGAAGAGGTTGGCCTTCTTACAGGTTCCTACCTCGCTCAATGTGCAGGTGCAGAGCATATTGCCGAAACTCTTGTTTATGTCGGATGGTGCACACCTCTGCATGCAGAGTCCCTTGTCATATTCGACTCCGTAATATCCGCTAAGTATTATACAGTCGGAATTGCATTTGCAGACATTGTTCCCTGTGCACTGCTCATAGGGACTGAACCCGTCTTCAGAACAGGGTAAGATTCCTTCGCAGCCGTTTGTAGGGTCGAGGTCTTTATCGGTGTAACCTATGTTGCATTTTTCGACTCTGCATACTCCTCCGAGACAGAGGGCAGATGAGACATTCTCCTTTATGCAGTCATCCGGTTTCTCACACTGTGGTTCGGAGGGTATATCGCATTTGTTGTTCTCTTTGCACATCTGACCCGGCGGGCAGTCGAAGTAGTTACTGCACTCAAGTCCGCTCTCGTCAATCAGATGACAGGTCTTGTCGGGATTATAGCAGAACTCGTTCTCCTTACACTCCGATTCCTCACAGGAGTAAATTCTGAAATCGGTTTTATGACACTTCTTGTCGGTTCTGCTGCAGTACTGGTCTTTGGGGCAGTTTAAGCTCGATTCACAGGGGGCAAATTCTATCTCCACAGAACAGGCAGTAAATAAAAAAAGAACGAAAAATATCGGAAGATAAAATCTCATCTCAGTAGGAAAGATAGAAGTTAACAAATGAGCCACTGACAGATACGGCTGCGGGCACCTTTTTGCTTTTCAGATAATAATGAATACCCAGACCCGCTGCCGTAAACGTTGCCACACCTGCGAGTCCGAATGATATATTGGCCGCCTTGGCCTTTGTATCTGCCGAGTCCAGAAGTTCCTTTGCGTTTATCTGTTCACAGAGCGAATCCCGGCTGGTTATATTGTCACATTTTGCGTTCTTTACCTTTGCTTCGTCTGAATTGGAGAGAATACCCAGCACAATCCCTGTTGAAAAAAGCATAAGCGCTGCGGAAGAGGATATTATAAATGGCGGTTCTTCGTAGAACTTGTTCTTCTTCTGACTCTTAACTGATGCCGCAAGGTTCTGCCCCGATGTCTCTGAATCTTCGCATCTGTCTAAATTCAGTTCGCTGATTTCGGAGGCAGTTACATTGACATCCACAACTTTACAGTCAGTATCTCCCTTCTTGATTCTGACTTTGTGTATACCGCTCGCAAGTCCGTCAACGATTACCGGTGCATTGGAATAGAATGTCCCGTCGATGAATACCTGAAAGTCCTCCGGTGCATTTACATTGACCGAACCTGTTCCGATCTTCTTGAGAGCCTCTTCTATATATTTTGCGGTATCCTTTACGAGATTTTCATTCATCTTGAAACTCTTCAGGAGTCTGAGGTCTATTCTGGCATTCGGGATATTGTATAGAATTCCCCTGAGAATCACGTTTCCTTTCTCCTTCATTATGGATAATGAGAGGAGCCAGTAAACCTTGACTATATCTCCCATCTGGGAGATGCACATAATATCGGACTTGCAGTTTTCGAGTGCCTCGACGGGAGAGAATCCAAGGGCTTTCTGCATATCTTCCTGTGTAATAAGTATATACCTGTTCGACTGGTTGAGTTCCTGTCTGACGTTTTTATCTATTGCGTTGAGAATGGCCTTGTCTATATTGGTGCTTCTGACATTCAATAGACCGAGCCGGCCTTTCTCCTGCGCAAACAGGTTTAACGAGAAGGCGATTATGACTATAATAATGGCTCTTTTCATTGGTTTTTCCTCAATAGCAGAATATCATCCTGATCAAATATAACAGAATAATTGTATTTTTCAATCAAATCCTTAATCCTGTTTTTAAGTATTTCGGGGTCCGATGTTGTATCTCCTCTGGTGAGAAGTAACTGATATTCTGCATCGGAGAACATCTTCAGTCCCAGCTTCTGATAATGGTACATGTGCAGGTTGAACGGGACGGGAAATTCGATTTTCTCCCTGTGGGTAAAATGTGGCCCGAATGTGTTTGCGGTGGCAAGTGAGGCGTTCTCAGGTATGAGGGATTTTGCCTTGTAGAAGGAGGATTCGTAGTAGTTTTTCTCGAAGTATTTGAATCTGACAACGGTGTGATATAATATTATCGAATTTCCTATTACAAAAAGCAGCATCAGCGAGGATGCAAAAAGGCTTAGGTGTCTGGATAAAAAGCCCGAATCCTTCAGTATGCTTTTCAGTTTCTGATATCCGTAGATTGATGAGGTAATTATGAACGGAATTACTATATTCAGGTACTGATACTTGAGTGCAAACTGAGGCGGGTAATTGGGAATCCAGTTTATATAGAGGACCGGCAGTATTACGATCAGGAATGCGGGCGAGAGGAAAGAGAGAAAGATCGTCGGATAGAAGAGTCTGAGCAGCACCTTTAGTTTTGTCCATTTGTACATCTTTACTATCGGGTAGAACGGATTTGTGATAATGCTCAGAATCACTTCCTTCATATTCTTCCCGAGATACGAATATCTCTCGATGTAGAGATAATCTCCTGTAAATGTCTTTGGTCTGAAAAGGGGGATTAATACCTTCATGACGACTATGAAATACACGAAACCGGCGAGGGATAGAATAAGATATTTCTTCTCCCTGCTGATGATTGCAAATGCAATACCGGTCAGAGTAACGGTAATTGCCACATCCTCCTTAATAATGAGAGCAATCAGAGAGGCTAAAAATACCTTAATATGTTTTTTCAGGGCAAACTGATAAACGATATATGCAAATAGCGGAATTGTAATAACCTCAGGGTGAAAATCAAAGAGAACGACAAGAAGGACATTCGAATTTCCGAGTATCGCAAGTCCGAATGCTGCAGAAACCTTTATATCTCTGGTCAGGTGATAGCTCAGTAGTCCGGCATAATATCCTGCAAGGGAGACAATAACGGTCTGTGCAATCAGAAGTATCCTGACATCTTCCCATATCCAGTATAAGGGTGCAAAGATAACGAGTATCGGTGAGAAGTGGTCTCCCAGATAATTAAACCCCTTGATTGAACTTTCAAAGAATCTGCCGTGGGCTATATTCCAGATTATCTGGTCGAAGAGTCCCAAGTCGTATATTGCACTGTTGAGCCGGTTGTGTCTGAGTATTGACAGATACGAGAAAACAAGAATGAAAAGCAGCATCTCTGCAAAGAGGATAAGTCCGAGATTCCGCTCTTTTGTGTCGTCAGACTTAAACAGATTTTCGGAATACTTCTCAATCATAGTTCAGAACAGTTGTGTCTATATAACACTTGTTGGGATTTTATCAATTCTAATCTTAAACAATATACACATGATAATATCGGCAGTCAGACCTATGAAGCGGCCTGTTAATAAAAGGATTGCATATTTTTGTTGAATTATCCCTTTTCGCCACTATATTGTGTCAGGCTCTTTCGGGAGTATCATTATGCCGTTTATCATAGAAACACTGAAGCACAACCATCTCCTTCTTATATTTATTGTTGCCGGACTCGGGTATGCGGTCGGTCATATAAAGATAAAAGGATTTTCCCTCGGGATTTCGGCTGTCTTGTTTGTTGGTCTCTTCTTCGGTGCCCTCGATAAGGATATAAAACTTCCTGAGATTGTCCATATGCTGGGACTTGTAATATTCGTCTATGCTATTGGCATTTCGAGCGGGCCGGGATTCTTTGCCTCACTGAAAGGAAGGGGATTTTCCGAAAATTTACTGGCGGGTGGTGTGCTCGTTTTGGGTTCGTTTGTTGTCATACTGGTCAAGAAGATATTTCTCCTCTCGTCCGGAGTGGCAGCAGGGCTCTTTTGCGGCTCCTTTACGAATACCCCGGCACTTGCAGCGGTAATTGAGGCTATAAAACGTGCGGCGGGTGATGGCGATGTCTCTGTTGCAAGCTCTGAACCTGTCTTTGGGTACTCCGTTGCCTATCCGATGGGTGTAATAGGAATTCTGCTCTCTTTTTATATGTTTCAGAGAATGTTTAAGATTGATTTTGCCGAGGAGGCGAGAAAGTATCCCGAGCAGGTAGGCGGACAGAAGAAGATAATCAATCTTACGATAAGGATAACGAAAGAAGACCTGAGCAATATCAAAATCGCCGATTTTATCCATTCGAAGCATCTCAGGATAATATTTGGGAGATATAAGAGAGGAGATATACTTGAACTTGTAGATAGTGAAACCGTCCTCAATAAGGGAGACCTTATAACGGTAGTGGGTGAAGAAGGAGATGTGATGAAGGCCGTTCAGCTGATGGGAGAGGTTAGCAATATCGCAATTGATATGGACAGGACACTTCTGGATTTCAGAAGGATACTTGTCTCGAATAAGGAGGTAGTGGAGAGGCCGATACGGGAACTGAAAATACCCAAGAGATTCAGGGCACTTATTACAAGGGTAAGAAGAGGCGATATTGAATTCATTCCTGACGGAAATACCGTTTTGGAACTCGGAGACAGAATCAGGGTGCTCGGGCCAAGAGACAGAATGGATGAGATATCTAAATACTTCGGAGATTCCTATAAGGCTGTTTCGGAGATAGATATAGTCCCGTTTGCACTTGGAATCGCGCTTGGAATTCTTGTGGGGAGCATTCCGATACCTCTGACGGATGAAATAAGATTCACGCTCGGGGTTGCAGGAGGTCCGCTGATTGCCGGACTTGTGCTCGGAAGAATCGGCAAGACCGGCAATATAGTCTGGCAGATACCGTATAACGCAAATCTGACTCTGAGGCAGATTGGGATAATTCTTTTTATGGCCGGTGTCGGGACCCGTTCGGGTTTTGCTTTTTATAATACACTGAAGGAAGGGAACGGTCCGCTGATATTTCTCCTCGGGGCTGTTATTACCATTACAGCTGTATGTGCAGCACTCATAATAGGATATAAGTTTATGAAGATTCCGTTCAGTATTATGACGGGAATAGTCAGTGGAATTCATACACAGCCATCGGCCCTTGCATTTGCCAACGAGCAGAGCAGACTCGATGCACCGAATATTGGTTATGCAACAGTCTATCCTCTCGCAACTATTCTGAAAATTATTCTGGCACAGGTGATACTGATATTTTAAGGTTTTGTTGTTGTTTCTTTAAGGCTTTATTTTACATACTCAATCTTTACATCCGGGACAACCCAGTCGATATGAACGGGGACATCGTTTGTGCCGCCCATTCCCTTTGAGTTCCCGTTTGCAAAGTGGGCTGTGTTCCATATCTTCTCTGCAATCAATGCACTCCAGCCGTGTTCCTTTATGTATTTTTCGGTAATGTTCTTATTGGTCCCGATACCGAGTTCGGCAAGGACATTGAAGTCTTTCTGCTCAAACAGAATCGGATTTATATTCTTCCTGATATATTCTTGCGCATCTATACTGTCGGAACTGACCTTGACAAATCTTCCTTTTTTTATCTCGAATCTCAGATTATAGGGCAATGGTTCGCTCCCGCCCCAGCCTTTAGGAACTGTCAGGTATCCCTCTGAGTCTCCTTCAAATACAGGGACGACGTAAGTCTCAGCACCCGGCAGATTACCAAATTTTCCCTTTGTATTCAGCATTCCGCTCGAGATATGCACAAGGGCCGGGTCAACTTCGACCTTGATATCTGTATCCTTTGCTGTGACTCTTATATACCTTGAGTTTTTAAGTTTATCTGCAATCTCACAGGTAATCCGGTGAATCTCATTGTAATCTACATCCATAGGGCCACCGCGGTCAAACATCTTGAATGTAAAGCCGGGCATACTTGCGATGCGCGTCCCTTTTTCAGTCTGAATCTTTCTGTACTTCGTATGGGTGAGTGAGAATGCGGTTGTGAGAAAGAGGATATCTTTATAGCCAGTCTTTTCATACAATTCATCAGTTGCATCTACTCCATTTCTCGGCTCTGGTGGTTCATACGATAATAATTCAACATCTACTCCCTCGGATTGGTAGATTTCAAACATCTTTTCAGCAAGTTCTATTGATGGCTTCATCTTCTCCTTTGTCTTTTCATCGAATCCCTCGTTTATCCTCTGATATACAATCCCCACCTTCTCACCATCCTGATAACCCATATTGATTCTAAGTGCGTTCAAGATTGATTTTCTAATAAACTCGTTCATTTTTTCTCCTCCAGAAATCTTATCCCTGCTTCAAATAATTGCTTTTCGTCTGGTACAGACGGGGCGTCGGTCATAAGGCAGGTCCCTGATGTGGTCTTCGGGAATGCAATTACATCCCTGATGGATTCAGCCCCGCTCATAAGCATAATCATTCTGTCGAATCCGAGTGCAATACCTCCGTGCGGTGGTACACCATACTTAAATGCCTCAATTAGAAAGCCGAACTTGGAGTTTATCTCTTCTTCACCGAGTCCCAGAGCCTTAAAGACCCGTCTCTGTAAATCGGGCGAATGAATCCTGATGCTGCCTCCGCCAAGTTCAAATCCGTTGAGAGTTATATCGTAGGCATTTGCCCTGACGTTTAATGGTTCTTTCTCAATGATTCCGATATCCTCTTCCTTTGGCGAGGTAAACGGATGATGACAGGCTACAAGTTTATTATCCTCTTCAGAAAATTCAAACATCGGGAAGTCATAAATCCAGACAAACTTGAATTCTCCTTTCTTCTTAAGCTCAAATTTATCTGCAAGGGTATTTCTTACAAAAGAGAGGACATTATTTACAAGCCTCTTCTCCCCAAACTGAACAAAGACAACCGAATCTTTTGTGATATTTGCATAATTTAGTATCTCCTTTTTGATATCCTCCGGTATCTCCTTTGCCCATCCGGCCATTGACCAGTCGGTCTCGGAATTTATCTTGAATCTTGCCAGTCCCTTTGCACCGGTTGATTTGACCTCACTCTCAAGCTTGTCGATATCTGCCCTGCTCAGAGCGAATTTCGGATCCAAGGGCAATATCTTCACAATCCCGCCACTCTGTATTGCCTCATCGAACATCTTAACCTTGCCACTCATCTTCCTTACAATCTCTGTTATATCATAAAGCCTGAGATCAAACCTGAGGTCGGGCTTGTCGCTGCCGTATTTTTCCATTGCCTCGGAGTACGGCATACGCATAAATTCCTTAATCTCATAATCAAGACAACTTCTGAATACATGCCTCAGGAGATTTTCTGTAAGGCTCATAATATCGCTCTGGTTGACAAAACTCATCTCGATATCTATCTGGGTAAATTCGGGCTGTCTGTCGAGTCTGAGGTCCTCGTCGCGAAAACATCTGACAATCTGAAAATACCTGTCCATCCCCGAGACCATCAGAAGCTGCTTGAAAAGCTGCGGAGACTGAGGGAGTGCATAGACCTTCCCCTTGTTCAGTCTGGAGGGGACCAGAAAATCGCGTGCCCCCTCAGGTGTACTCTTTGTCAGAAAAGGTGTCTCTGTTTCAACAAAATTATTCTCACTCAAAAATCTCCTCGTCTCAAACGCCGCTCTGTGTCTGAGTAATAACTTCTCTTTTATGGGTTCTCTTCTGATATCCAGATACCTATACCTTAGTCTGAGCTCCTCTGTAGCCTTTACATCACTTTCAATTACAAACGGAGTAGGCTCTGCAATCGAGTATACAGATAAATCCTCTGCAATCACTTCGATCTCACCTGTAGAAATCTTTGGGTTAGGATTTCCCTCTCTCTTTCTGACCTTGCCGGTAACTGCTATCACCGATTCATTTCTGAGCTGACCTGCTTTCTTGATTAATTCATCTTTGTCTATGACAATCTGTGTAATTCCGTATCTGTCCCTGAGATTGATGAATATAATTTTACCGATATCGCGGATTGAGTCTATCCATCCGTTTAGGACTACATCTTTTCCGGCATCACTGGTTCTCAGTTCTCCGCAGTTGTGTGTTCTGGATTTTACCATAAATTCTATCCTCCAATCTTATTTATAAGTTCGTTGATGACAAATCTGACGCTTAGGTCCCGGATTTTTGCTCTGTTACCCTTAAATACCTTTTTATATACAAGAACCCTCTCTTTTATTCTAATTCCGAAGAAGACAGTTCCCACCGGCTTCTCTCTGCTTCCGCCATCAGGTCCTGCAATTCCTGTAATCGAAACCCCTATATCGGTATTCGCTAATCTTTTCAAACCTTTAACCATCTCTATAGCAGTCTGCTCCGATACCGCACCGTGTTTTTTAAGAGTTGACGCCCTTACTTTGAGCAGCTTCATCTTCGATTCATTTGAATAGGTAATAACGCCTATTTTGAAATATGAAGATGAACCCGGAATATCGGTCAGACACTTTGCCAGAAGCCCGCCGGTGCAGGACTCGGCAGTGGAGATTGTCAGTCTCTTTGATTTTAATATGTCAGTAAGATTTTTCAGCTGTCTAAACATAACTTGAGGTTGTTTACATTACATTACCGAAAAAATAAATAAAAATTATCCTGCAATTCAAGACACACCGGAAAAACATAATAAACTGATTATAATATTACTTCATATTGTCCTATTAAGTAAGAATTTTTATGTAAAGATGGTTATATTTTACAAGCTATAAAAACAGTAAAATTTTGGGTATTTATGATTATATTTAAGCACCTTAAGGTCATCCTGCCCGGCAACCCGGGTGCGTTAGCGTCTCCATATAAGGTTGACTTCCACCTTAAGGCCTAATTCTATTTATTACAGATAAAGTATTAAATCATCTGTGTGATGATTGAGCTATGGGTAAATAACAAAAACTTCTTCAATGTCACATAAAAGTAAAATATAAATTTCCATATTTTACTTTAGGCTTGCAAAGTAAAATAAGAGAGACAAAATAAAGTAGAATGGTGTTTTTTGGCAATACAATAAGTAATTACTTCTCATTATAAACGATGAGTTTTTTGGTTGGCATGGGCAGAAAACAGAGTAAACAAACAAAACTTAAATTCTATATTTTCCTTTGATATTTCAAAAATTAGTTGGTATAAAATCAAAAGTTTATGGGGGATAAGAAGGAGTTTTTTATGGAAGAAGTATGCTGGGTAAAACTGAGTCTGCTTGAAAATTTTATGAGAGATGTCTTCGTTAAGGTGGGGGTGCCGCTTAAGGAGGCGAAGATATGCGCCAATGTGCTTGTTGCTGCTGACAGAATGGGTTTTGATTCGCACGGAATCTCGAGAATGAAGACAATATATTATGACAGAATCAGGGCGGGGATTCAGCGGCCTGTTACAAAGTTTGAGATAGTAAAGGAGACAAAGACTACTGCCGTAATAGACGGAAATCACGGAATGGGACATTATATCGCATACAGGGCGATGGATATGGCTATAAAGAAGGCAAAGAAGTTCGGGCTTGGTATGACCGTGGTCAGGAATTCCACCCATTACGGGATTGCAGGGTATTATCCGCTTATGGCCGTAAAGAATAAGATGATAGGAATCACCGGCACAAATGCAAGGCCGTCAGTTGCTCCGACTTTTGGCATAGAGAATCTTTTGGGTACCAATCCGCTGACATTCGGTATTCCTACGGACGAGAAGTTTCCGTTTCTGCTCGATTGTGCCACTTCAATTACACAAAGAGGTAAAATCGAGGTCTATGCAAAACTGAATAAACCTCTCCCAAAGGGATGGGTAATAGATGAGAACGGGAATTCCAAGACAGACCCGCACGAGGTATTAAAGGACCTGACCAAGGGGACGGCAGCACTCGTCCCGCTCGGCGGAATCGGCGAAGAACTAGCCGGATATAAAGGGTATGGATATTCAACAGTTGTGGAGATTCTCTCCGCTGCCCTTCAGGACGGGGCTTATATGAAGATGCTGACCGGTGTGAAAGACGGGAAGAAGACCTTTTATCATCTTGGACACTTCTTCATTGCGATAAATGTTGAATCTTTTATAAGTTATAAAAAGTTTGCCAAAATTACAGGGAATATTCTGAGGGAACTCAGAGGTTCAAAAAAAATGCCGGGAGCCGAAAGAATCTATACAGCGGGCGAGAAGGAATATCTCACCTCTCTTGAAAGGGCAAAGAAGGGGGCTCCGGTCAATCTCGAGACGCAGAAAGAGATGATCGTAATGCGTGACGAGACCGGGCTCAGAAAGTATAAGTTCCCTTTTGAGGGTTAGCGGGTTAGATAAAGAGCATATAAATCACAACCTGAACAAAGGTAAGGGGAATGCCGATTTTTGCAAATTCGAGAAAGGTAACGGCCTCTTCGCCCCTCTGTTCGAGATTCTGAACAATAATAATATTGCTTGCGGCACCGAGAAGTAACATATTTCCTGCAATGGTCGAGCCGGCAGCAAGGGCACATAAAAGTTCCATTGATGGTTCTCTTAAGAGCAACATCGGGAGAATCAGTGCCACAAGAGGGACATTTGAGAGGACCTGACTAAGAAGGACGCTGATTATTACGATTGTCTTTACGTCAGCGATATCTCTGCCTGAACTCTCTATTATTCTCTGGATAAAACCCGAATCCCAGACTGATTGCATAAGGATAAACATTGCCGCAAAGAATATAAGGGTTTTGTAGTCGGTCTTTTTAAGTATTTCAGTTCGTTTAGGACTGAACAATAGAATCGGTATTGCGGCGCCAACCGAGATAAATGTCAGCCTCAGATTTATGTGGACCGGGGTTAAAAATAAAAGGCTTTTTATGGCTATCATAAATATTACGATTCCAAGAGAAAAATTACATAGCTTTGCAAGCGGTTTATCTTTTATCTCCGGTGTCCTGATTTCTCTGATTGGTTTATTAAATTCGCTTTTGTAAAAAAATCTCAGCATAATGAAAGCAACGAGTAGCGATATCGTTGTCGGGAAGAAGAGATATCTCAGAAATGTAACAAAGGGATTATTCATCTCTGACTTTACTGCTATCAGCAGATTCTGTGGATTGCCTATAGGACTTAATACGGAACCGGTTGTAACTCCTATAGCGAGTGTCATTGTAAGGAGTTTCAGGGATATTTTGTTGGTTTTGGAAATGGATAGAATCAGGGGGACTCCGATTACCGCAATCGTATCATTGAGTAAGAGTGCGGAAGAGATACCGGATAGTAAAAGGATTATTAATACCAGACTATCCGATGTCTTGACCCTGTTGACTGCCCTTGCTGCAAGAAGCTCGATAAGTCCGCTCTCTTCCATTGCACTTCCGATGATAAACATACCAAGCAGAAAGAGTATAACATCTATATCTATCGACAGAAGTGCATTTTTGGGCGATATCGAGCCCGTGATAAGGACAAGGATACCCCCGAGCAGCATAATCTGATAGAGTTCAAGACGGACATTTCCTATTCTGCGGACGGCTATTAAAATAAAAACAATAAATAATACTATTATGCTAAACGGCATAGGGCATCCGATTTTGAGCCAAAATTAATTTTTGGCAAGAAAAATCATTGATTATCTTCAGTTATATTTCTGTGGCAGAGGGAGTAGAAATCGCAGTATTCACAGCCTTTTGTCTCAACCGGGAAGAACGGAATATCAGGATTTAGGATTTCACTAATAAGAGATTCAACTATGGTTATATAATCGTCTAATTTCAGAACCTCTTCTTCTTTATTATATTTACCTTTGCCCTCTGTTTTTGGCTTGATAGGTATAGTATCAATAAAATCTTTATCGGTATTTCTAAGAAACAGAAATGTTGCCTTGAAATCCTTAGCCTTCTTACTCAGGTCTTTGTTGTTTTGTGCAAGATAGATATAAAACGGAAGCTGGATATTATTGTTCTTTTTTACATATTCCTCACGCATTTGAATTAACTCAACTAATTCTTTTTCGTCCTTAATTTTCGACTTTGTAGTTGTGATCTCCTTATTCACCGTTTTGTAATACTTGCCGTCTGCAAACTTGTAGTCTATTATATGCATTGTGCCATCCTCGAGAATATCAATCCTGTCGACCCTTCCTTTTAGTTTTATTTTCTGATTGCCAATAGAAAAATAGAATTCAAGATCACTCTCTGTGCAATCTATCTTCCCGTTATTCAGCAATTCATTTTCTTCACACTTCTTAATAAAATTCTCAAGTATCACCTCGAGCATCGCATAGTCAAAGAGGTATTTTTTGCTTTTGAACTTTACTTTGTTTTTGAACTTTTCTTTAAGAATTTCGAATATTTTATTCTTATCAATTGTTTTGCATTTATTACCCTTCAATTTCTTAAAGTATTCTTCAAATGTCTCATGCAAAATCTCGCCAAAGATACTTCCCTCTGCCGTATCATCTATCTCTTCTCTCTCCGAAAGGTCTAATACTGCTGAGTAGTAAAACTTCTTGGGGCAATTTAAGTAAGTATTAAGTTTGGTTGCTGATATTCCATCTTTTATGATTTTATCAATCATCTCTTTATTCTTTGCAATCAATATTATATCAGGAGTGGAGAGGTTTAGGTTGTAGAATACCGGAACAGGTTTTAATTCCTCTCCTTTCTTTTTCTTTTCAAATGTATATCTCAAAAGATACCTGTTTTTTGAATATCTGTCGGTACTCTTGTAAAAGAGATTGATCTTTTCACCCTGTTCAAAGAGAATATCCAGAAAGTAGAGTATGTAATTATCGTAGTCGGATTTTGATGGGAGACCGAGGAAGTTTCTGACCTTATATGGCAAAAACGAGTCTTCAAAATTGTAATCAAAGAATGACTCATCATTAAAGTCCAGAATATATACATTCTTAAACCTTAGTGCCCTCGATTCGTATACACCGAGCACCTGAAGACCTGAGAGGGGTGAACCCTCGGGTCTGATTTCAATTGAATAAACAAAATTATTAAAAACCGATGCATACTCTTTGGGTGTAACACTGATATCTTTGATTTCGGATTGGGAAATCTCTTTAAATCTCTGATATATCTTTGCCGCTTCTATATTGAAATAGCCGTAATTTAGGTTTCCACCCTGATTTTTATCTATATAAGTAATTACATTACAAATATATTCTGAGAGATCACCAATCGTCTTGATTTTAAATGACTTATTTATTGTTTCGTTAATAAACTCTGACAATAGCGGATTTGCCCCTTTTTGTTTACTGAGTTCGTCGATACTAATATATTCATATACCTTTTTATTCAATAACTCATAGAGACTCTCTTTAATTGCATAAAGATTATTTTTATCCTTGTCTCTTAAGGATTGGGTGTACTCGTGACTTAATAGCGTATAAAGCAGAGGTGCCCTGATATCTTCTAAGTTGGAATTACTCTCAGATAAAAGCTCGAAGATGATATTGAAGAACTTTGTCATCTGCATAGAAGAGAGCGGAATCCCGATAGATACATTGAAATTATCACTCTCAAGTTCATTTAAAACCAGATTTGTCAGTATTCTCAGTGTCTCACTCTCAGGGAGCATAACCAGTGTATCAGGTGAGTCGAACTTCTTATCTTTGTTCTGCTTAAAAAGTATATCTTTGAGAGCCAGAATCTGTCCGTGAGTATCAGGTGATTCGAAGACATTTATATCTTTTGTAACAAAAGCAGACCTAATCTCTTTCGTATCAAAAAGTTTTCCAATATACTTGAAGTGCTCAAGATATTGGCTCTTTTGGTAGACGAATTCAACCTTGTTTTCATTTTTCAAACTATTTAAGAGTCTATATTCGGTTATAAATAGTGGGATAATATCAATCAGGAATACTTTTTCATACTTGTTGGTTATCTCTCTCAATTGCGATTCATTAAGGTTAGAGGCAATTTTAAATAATGATGCATCAGCAATTTTATTTTTTTTCTCCAGATTCTCATTGAGCTGGCATAATATATCGATATAATCGGTAACCGTATTGTAAAGGTCTGTCTTTTCGAATCCACCAAGTATTTTATCTCTGTCATTTTTTAAGAGCTCGATGCAATCGGCCTTGATTATAACCGAGTAGTCCTGAATTACTTTCTGTGCAAATGGCAGGAATCTCGAGAGGTGGCTTTTCTGTTTTGCGTAAAGATTATTATTTTTCAGGTTCAGATTGTATAATAAATTTAATAGTTCGGTCTCAGATGCGATCTTGTAATTCTTTCCGGCATTATCCGCAATAAATCTTATGAAATTTTCAAACGATAAGACAGCTGGCGGTTCGAATGGTCTGTTTAATTTCTCTGCGATTTTCTTTAGAAGAAAGAGTCTCGGACGGTTGCCGGGGAATACAATCAGATACTTATTGAGACTTGATAGGTCGACATTAGAAATAAGATATTCAATGACATCATGATTATGGTCAAGGAAGTATTTATTCATATTTTCTCAACCTCCCCTTTGTCGATATAAAGTATAAAACCATCAGCTGGTTTCCTGAGCAAATCACCCAAAACCTCACAGTATCTCTTAACCTGAGCCCTATACTCCCTTCTTTCTTCGTTGTTTGGATTACCGGTCTTGTAATCTATTACGTATACTTTATCCTTATCAATTATTACTCTGTCTGCTCTCAGCATATTTCCGGTTGAATCAACGAACTCCATTTCATTTCTTATCTCCCTGCCGTCTTTCTTCTCAAATATCCATTTCATATTATTGTTTGAAAATAATTGTTTGAGCTGACTGGTAATCTCATCTCTTTCCGAAACGACAACTCCTTCCTTTTCTGTCTCAGAAATCGCCCTGTTAATTACCTCATCAACCGAATCAGCTTTGACAAATATTATCTTTGAAAGCACATTATGGACAACCGTTCCTATTCTCGCCTGCTCATCTCTGTTTAAAAAACTCTTTAAATATATCTGTTTTTGCTCAGGAATCGGGAAGTTGGTAATATTGTAAACAGTCTCCTCTTTTTTGTCACTAACATCCTTTGGTTTTTGCTTTCCCGCACTGTATCTTAATATATTATTTTCTTTTTGTTTCCATTTATTCTCATCATTAGTAAATAGATTATATATCATCGAGGTTAATATACACTTTGTCCCTATCTTGCCACTACGGTCTTTCATCTCATTATACAAAAACACATACAATTCATCTTTGGCTCTGGTCAGTGCAACATAGTGCTTATTGATAGCTTCAGCCGCTTCTTCTGTGTCTGATATAAAATCCTCTTCATTATACTCAATATTTTTATCAAAACTTCCTATGGTCTTCAGTGCATCCAGATTTTCTGAGTTTTTCTTTATCAGATATGTTTTATCTTCTATCTTAATTTTACCCAATTCGCGGTTGTTATCACCTTTTGCCCCCCTTTTGACTATATACAATACAACGGGAAACCCTAATCCCTTCATCTTATGAATTGTTGACACAGTAACTGCATCTATTGATTCAGAGACATTCATTTTCCAGATATCAGGTGTATCAAAATCCTCCTGATTGCCCTTGTCATCAAACTTCTCCATAAACGTCTTTATAGTATTATCTTCTTCCCTCTCAAGCTTTATTGCTGCATCAAGTAGTGTCATATAGGCAGCCTGTTCGTCCTTATATCTGTCAGAAGTGATATCAAATGTTTTATATATAAGCGTTAGCATATCATAGGCTGAGAGGGTATTAGCTTTACTGAGTATCTCTTCAAAACACTCTTTATAGAGTTTTGAGTCTTTATCAAACCTGAATTTGCTAGTGTCTTTTTCAAAATCAGTAAGCAATTGTCTATATCCTTTCTTTAAGCCAAGTGAATTGACTTTGTTTCTAAGCAAGGTGCCGGAAAAGAATTGATAGAGACTACTCTTGTTTTCAGGGTCCAGTGAATATTTCATTAGGGCAATAATCTCCTTTGAAATACTCCGTTCTCTGGCATCTAAACTACTATATGATTTGACGGGTATTTTATTTCTCGTAAGATATGAGGCGATCTCTATGACGTCCTCGTTTTTTCTTGTGATTATGCAGATATCTTTATATAAGTATTCTCTTTTTTTAAGATCTGTGATTCTCTCTCTGATTTCATCAAGAATGTAGTCTAATTCGAAAGATGAAAATGCATCATCATCTAATTTATGCTTTGAACCTTTCTTTTTAAAGTCAATACCATATACATTTACTTCTACATATCCTTCTTTTTTGTCCACCTTTATTTTGTTAAGGTCGAATGCACCTATTTTATTAAATGCTTTACTATAAGCATCTCTTTTTTCTTTATCCTTATCATCAAATTTAAAATCAAGAGTATTACAAATTTCCTCGACATTCTTCTTTTTTGGAAAAAGATTGCCCACAAACCTTACAATCTCTTCTCTACTTCTAAAGTTCGTTTCGAGTGTTATTATCTTTTCTTCCTTCTTTTCTATTAGTTCTGAGAGCATTTTATAATCGCCATCTCTGAATCCGTAAATAGCCTGCTTTGTGTCTCCGACAATAACTGCTTTGCCTTTTCTGCCTATTACATAATCTAAGAGATGCGAGAGCACCTTAAACTGTATCAGAGATGTATCCTGAAACTCATCAATAAGAATCATCGAGAAATCCTTGCCAAACCTTAGTGGAATTTCGTTTTTATCTCTTATTGTTTTTATTAATTCAGGGTAAATATCACTCAGGGGGATTTCGGACAAGTAGCTTTTATTCTTGCTAAGATGAGAAAGATAATTGTTATAAAGTTTTGAAAATGTTGTGTTGACATGGGCAGAAAACAAAATGTGAATAGCTGCTACGCTCTGACGGATCTTTGTATATTGTTCTCTTATTTTCCTTTGGATTGCTTCATCTTTACAATTATTAAACATAGAGCGCTCTTTATAATCATACAGTAGTTCTATCTCAGCAAAGTTTATCTTTTCTCCGGATAGAATATTTTCCAGATTATTAAGAGCATCTCTAGGGGCGTCTTTTATATTGTCATAATATTCCTGAATCTGTTTCAGCTTTTTCTTGAGTTTTTCCGCCTCTTTGTAAATCAATGACAGATCGAAGTTTAGTTCTGGATAGAAAGATTCTTCTGAATTGTTAATTAGTAGTTTTTTTATGACTTTTATACTACTTTTAATCTGCTTTAGTAAGTTAGTATTTATACCATTTTTTGATTTACAAGTATTCTCTATAATCTGTTTGATATATTCAATCTGCTCTGCCTCTTTTAGTGATGCAAAGTAGTTATCATAAATTAGTGAATTTAAAATCAACTCATCATAAAACTCATCTTCGTTAAGTAGTATTTTCATATCGAGTGGGAGTTCGGTCTTGTCCTGATATGCCTTCAGGAGTTTTACTGCAAGTGAGTCTATTGTGCTGATTGTAAGTGAAGAATAGTTGTTGAGTATACCAAGCAGAATCTCTTCTGCCATCCTGCGGTTAAAATTTTTAATGGAATTTTCTAATTCGTCTAATATATCCCTGTATGAAGCATTGTCTTTCGGTTTCCTTGTGTCTCTTGATGCCGCAATCTCTGTAAGATACTCAATTATTCTCTCCTTCATCTCCTTTGAGGCGGCATTTGTAAATGTGATAGAGATAAAATCAGGATGTCCTATCTCAAATAAGTGTCTCAGTTCCTCCTTTGTAATTGCGTGTGTCTTCCCCGTGCCGGCGGAGGCAGAATAGACAATAAAATTATTCTCGTTCCCATATTTTTTCATCAGCTTTTCATAATCCATATTTTTCCCCTCTGATTTGTTACTTTATTTTTATCCACCCTTTCTGGGCAGCCTTTTTGACCAGTGAAATTGCGTCGTGGACATCGAGTTTGCGCATAATATTAGAGCGATGGACATCTACGGTTTTGGCTGATATGTTTAATACCGCTGCAATTTCCTTATTGCTCTTACCTTCTGCAATAAGTGCAAGAACGTCCTTCTCCCTCGGCGTCAGAATATCATTACTCTCTTCGAGGTTTTTCTCTTTTAGCTTCTGCAGGACCTCCTTTATTGTATCCTCCCCGAATCTCTTATCTATGTAAATCTGATGCTTATATACAATATTGATCGCATTTATCATTTCATCTATCGTTCCCTCCTTTATCAGATATCCCTTCGCTCCGGCCTTCAGGGCAGATACAAGATATTCTTTGTTATTATACATTGTAAGAATGAGTACTGCTATTCTCGGGTCTGCCTGTACTATGGTCTTTGTAAGCGAAATACCGCTCATCCCCGGAAGAGATATATCCATAATGATGATATCGGGACTGAGTTTTCTTGCAAGCTCAATGATTTCTTCTCCTACCGCAGCCTCTCCAAGTATCTCTATGTCCGGCTGTTTTGAGAGCAGTATCTTAAGACCTTCCCTGAGTATGGCGTGGTCGTCACAAAGGAGTATTCTCTTCTTGTTCATTTTGGCATCTCCAGAAGAATTGTGGTTCCTGTCTCTCCGGTAGAACTGATTTTCAGTATCCCCCCGATAGAGATTGCTCTTTCCTTCATCCCGATAATGCCGATTCCCTTCCGGCCTTCTTCATCGGAGGGAAGTCCCACTCCGTTATCGGATATCTCCATAAAAAATGTCTGTTCGTTTTCGTAAAGAAATATATTTGCTTCCGTTGCATGTGAGTGTTTCAGGATATTTGTAAGTGCCTCCTGTGCGATTCTGAATATCTGAACCTGAACGGGATAAGGGAATTTTACGGCTGATTTGAGGTTTGTGCCCAGATTTATCTTTATTGAGGGATTCTTCATCTGGTCGATGAGCCATCTGAGGGCAGACAAAAGTCCCATCTCCTCGAGCGTCGGTGGTCTCAGTTCGTACGAGATTTTTCTGATATCCTCCTGTATCTGGTTTATTATCTCCTGAGTCTTGACCAGAACGGGATTATTTGAGAGTCTGTTGTCCTGTGAAAGAATTCCGATATTCAGATTGAGGGTATAAATCAGCTGTCCCATTGAGTCGTGTATCTCCTTTGCAATCCTCTTCTTCTCGTCTTCCTGTGCGCTGATAAGTTTTTTGGAGAGTTTCGACAGTTCCTTCTCTCTGATAGTGAGTTCGTTTCTGAAATCGTAATTGTTTAAGAGAGATTCTATAAAGACTGTGAGCGAGGTCCAGAGTGAAATGTCCTCATTTGAGCAGGTAATCTTTTTATCTATCGAGAACCCCGCAATGAAACCGATTCTGGCATCCTTCTCCCTGATTGCTGTAATAAATATTGACCTGATGTTACAACGTTTCATATTCTCTCTTATCTGAGGTGGAAAAAGTTCGGATTCATCTATGTCTTCAATAAATATGTAGTTCCTATCCGAAAGGAGCGTCTTCATAAATTCGAGAATCTGAGTCTCGTTTATCTCTCCGTGAGAATCCTTCATAAGACCGGGTTCCCTGACAAAATGGTAAATCGTGGGTTTATCCTTTCTCTGATAGATAATAGTCATTCCGTCAAAGCCTGTCACCCGGAATATGTCTTTGCCAGCCTCTTCCATAAGTTCGCCGAATATCAGGTTCTGAAAATACATCAGACCTATTTTGTAAATCAGGTTAAGACTCTCGTTCTGCTTAATGACCCTTGCCTTGATCTTTTCGGATGAGTTGAAGAGCATTGCGTTCTGAATGGATATACCTATCTGGTGTGCGAGTGTTTCGAGAATCGAGACCTGATCGAAGAAGAGGCTGTATGATTCTTTTCTACCGAATACAACGAATCCGAATATCTCTCCTTTTACCACAATTGGGACAGCAACTATGGAAGAAACCTTGAAAATGCCGAGAAGCTCTGCCTCTTTTTCAGTAATCTCACTTATTGCCCTTTCGCTGACGAGAATGGTCTTGAATTTATCTCTTGCCCAGATAAGGATTCTTCCGTTGTTCAGTATATTTTCAACTTCGCTCAAAAAGTCTTTATCTATAGGTTTTTCGGAATAATGTGATACAATCCTGAGCGATTTTGTGTTGTCGGGCATAAGAATAAAGCCAACAGGGAAATCGAAAATTTTGCAACTCTCCGTAATGGTCGTTCTGGTAATGTCATCGAGCCTGAACGAACTGCTCGTAAGCTGGTGAATCTTGATAAGACAGGAAAGCTCCCTGTTCCGTCTGTTGAGTTCCTCGTATGCCTCGGCCCGTCGTGTAATGTCAGAGATCGTTATAATAAACAGTTCCGTACCGGGTTGCCGTGAAATATTCACCTCATATTTTCTCCGGCTGTCTCCAAGCGATGTCCAGAAAGTAAAAGGATACGGAACACCTGCATACCCCTCATTGGCAATGTCGATGACCTTATGCAGTGCCTCCCTGTATCCTTCTTCCGGGATATCACATATGTTAGTGATGTTGAATTTCCCGAACAGATTGTCGAACAGGTGATTATACAGAAATATCTTTCCTTCCTTGCTTGAGATACAGATGGCAACTCCTGTATTTTCAAATAGTGATTTATAATCAAATTCGGACATCAGAGACTTCCTTTAATAAGGATAATCGGTATATAAGGAATTTATGGTTCTGTACAGTATGTTTTCAATCATCAGAAAGGGATGTCCTCTTCCTCTACCGGTACATTGATATCTTCTTCTGCAGGTTCTTTGTCTTCCGGCTGAGGAATGTTTTTGGGGAGTTCTCCTCCCTGCTGGGATGAGCCTAAAAATACTACCTGAGATGCCACAATCTCTGTCTTGTATCTCTTCTGACCGCTCTTGTCTGTATATGAGCGGGTTGTAAGTCTCCCCTCTACGTAAATCTGTCTACCGGTAGTCAGGTAGTCCTTGCAGATTTCAGCAAGTTTCCCCCAGACCACGATAGAATGCCATTCGGTCTTTTCGGATCTCTGACCGTCTTTGCCTGTCCAGACCTCCTGTGTCGCCAGTGAGAAATTGACTACAGGTTTTCTGTCCTGTGTGTAGCGAAGCTCGGGATCTCTTCCGAGGTTTCCGACAAGTATAACTTTGTTTACACTACCCATTTTTTCCTCCGTTAAAATCCGTAATTATAGCAGGTGGTGATAATAAGACCGCCGCTGTTAATATTACTCGCAAATCCGTTATCTTTATCTGCATTATCGGATATCGAGTAAAGGTATCTGATACCCATTCCGAAGGAGCCGTATTTTGTAATATAGCCGAGTTCTGCGGCCGTATTGAACTGAAATGAATTGATTGTGTCTGTCTTTTCTGCAGTATTTTTGCGTCTGATATCGATATCGACCATATTTACACCCGAGCCGAGTTCGAATTTTGTCAGTATGTTCTGCATCTGATATTTGTATCCAAAAAAGACGGAGAGTGGCACCGCGTGCAGGTGATATTTGAGAATGGCGTTCCCTGTATTGGGGTCGTTGATTATATAGTCCCTGTTTATATTGTAGGACGCAACCGAAATACCTGCCATAACCCCTCTGTAAATTCCGAAAGATGTACTGAATTCACCGAATCCTCCGGGATTGCCGTATTCAAGTGGCAGAATCGTCCCTCCCTTGACGGAGAGGAGAACAATATCTCCGAATCCCTTCTTTTTATGTGAGGCTCCTTCCGTAACCTTAGGTGTTTCTTCGTGTCTGGTAGTAGTCTGCGGAGGCGCCGGCGGGGGTGCTTCTTTTGCTGAGACTTCCGTTTTTTTCTCTTCCGGCTTCTTTTCGGCCGGTTGCGGGGGAGGCGATTTGGGCTCTTCAACCGGTTTTTTTTCGGCTGCCGGAACAAGCGGTGCAAGTGGTGGTATTATCGGCGGGACAAATTCTGCTTCTTTCTTTGTCTGCTTTTCGGGTACTGGTGTTGTTGCAACCGTTGGTTTTTCTTCCCCTGCTTTTTCTACCCTTATGAGAAGACCTTTGATGGCGGATTTTGTCACTGACAACCTGATTATCTGTTCGCCCTGAGGAATATCCAGCTCAAAGCTGTTGTCTGAGCCGGCATTGAACATAGTGGCATCCTTTATTACTGCAGTTCCTTCTCTGTCGTTGAGAAGTAGCTCTTTTATCTTTTTTTCACCAAGGTTGACCGAAAATGTAACCGGCAACTTTGTCAGAGGGTTCTTTTTGTCGATGATCTTGCGCACCGTGATTTTTAGTTTTGCGGGTCCCTGTACCTTGACTTCTGCAGGTGGGTCGGGGAAGAGCGAATAAAACTTTTCGGTCTTTCCAGAGATGTCGACCTCTTTCTGGTTCAGCTTAAGAGGAATCTCTTCTCCGGATGAGACTGCAGTAAATATAGTTAAGATTAGAAAACCTATTAAAATCCCTGAAAGACGCATACAGACCTCTCTCCTCAAAATTTGCTCAAAGGATGATATCCCAACGCTTATAAAAAAGCAAGGTAAAATATTTGATATCTGGAAATACCCCAAAATTTTTCATAAATCCTCCGCAAAACTAAATCTTAGCTGGTTTTTATTCACTTTTTTCTCTTTACTAAGCATCTGCTTTATCCTTTTCATAATGATTTTAAGCACTTCAGATA
>Ga0067045_1028275_pt1 | contig 37599 bp, 34 predicted proteins | sample TerdegcTABiofilm_FD_59184 | JGI IMG/M metagenome (GOLD analysis project Ga0067045, IMG submission 59184) | Combined Assembly of (Gp0054472, Gp0054536) Wastewater bioreactor microbial communities from Singapore -Terephthalate degrading... | reverse complement strand
CCCGGTATGCTGCGGATCACCTCTTCGATACCCTGGAGGAGCTGAATGTCCGGGATGGAGCCAATCTGGAGGTGCGGGGGTATGAAACAGCCTTCGGCTTTTCCATCTGGACCACCATAGAGGAGTGCCTTAACCCTCCGATTATCTGGGAAAAGGATAAGGGATGGTATGTAACAGAACCCTTCTCAGAACCGGAGATCTTCCATCTTCCTGAGGGGATAGGACCAGTAGAGATGGTGAATGTAGAACATGAGGAGGTCCTTTTAATGCCCAGGTATTTTAAAGAGAAGGGATTAAAGAGGGTAACCTTCAAGTATGGGCTTGGTGAACAGTTTATAAAGGTGTTAAAAATCCTTCAGGATCTTGGGCTGGATAAGGCGGAGAAGATCAGGGTAGGGAATGTGGAAGTGGCTCCCAGGGATGTAGTACAGGCAGCGGCTCCAGACCCTGCTCATCTGGGAGACAAGATGTTCGGGAAAACCTGCGCAGGTCTTTGGGTAAAGGGCAGGAAGGATGGAAAGGATAGATCTGTGTATCTTTATCAGGTGGCAGATAATCAGGAGTGCATGAAACTTCTCGGATGCCAGGCCGTAGTGGCCCAGACTGCCTTTAACCCAGTAATAATGATGGAACTTCTTGCTAAAGGGGTTTGGAAAGGTACTGGAGTGCAGGGACCGGAATATTTCCCCTCCGAACCCTTTATGAGGCTGATGGAAGCCTACGACTTTCCTCCCGGAATGATTGAAATGGATTCCCAATACAGACGAAATTACGAAGAAAAGGCATTTAAAACTGGTTTTTAGGCATCAATAATGCCTTCCCGGAGCTTTAATATTTTTAATCTTTAAGATATAATAGAGATAATTAAACTCAATTCCCGCTGTCTCCTCCGGGAGACGGCGGGGTTGGTAGAAAAAATCCTCCCCTTTTATTAAAGGGGAAACAGATGAGCCCGCGGAAGGGGGTATTGATCAATTCCTTACCGGCAGAAACCCCTTCTGCAGACCGTAAAATTAATTTAATTTAAGGAAGGAAATTGATCATGGGAGAAGAAAGCAAAAAGAATCTTTCCCCGGTCTGGAGCCACGGAACCGAAGTAGTGGTGGAAAGGGGAGAGGGGGTTTATCTTTACAGCACCGATGGGAAGAGGTATCTCGATTTTACAAGCGGAATTGGCGTAAACAGCACCGGGCACTGTCATCCCAAGGTTGTAGAGGCTATCCGCGAACAGGCGGGAAAACTCATCTTCGGACAGATGAATATAGTTTATCATAAGCCCATTTTAGAATTAACCGAGGAGCTTCTCACCGTGGTTCCCAAGGGTCTGGATTCCTTTTTCTTTGGCAACAGCGGTGCCGAAGCAGTGGAAGGAGCGGTAAAGCTTGCCAAACATGCCACCGGAAGGAGCAATGTCATTGTCTTCCAGGGAAGCTTCCACGGCAGAACCCATCTTACCATGGCCATGACCACCAGTAAAACGGTTTACAGAACCCACTATCAGCCCCTGGTTCCCGGCATTGTTGTATCTCCCTATCCCTATTCCTACTATTACGGCTGGTCGGAAGAGGAAACCAAGAAATTCGCCCTCAAGGAACTGAAAAGGATCCTTAAGTCCCAGAGTGCGCCGGACGAAACTGCCTGTATTATAATTGAACCGATCTTAGGAGAAGGCGGTTATGTAGTCCCACCTGCTGGTTTTATCAAAGCCCTTCGGGAGATCTGCGATGAATATGGTATTCTCCTCATCCTGGATGAAATTCAGTCCGGCTTTGGTCGGACCGGTACCTTTTTTGCTGTGGATCAGGAGGGGGTTCTTCCCGATGTAATGACCATGGCCAAGGGCATAGCCTCCGGTATGACCATCTCCGGAATTGCCTATCAGAGCAAATTCTCCTCCAAGTGGAGAACCGGAACCCACGGCGGTACCTACTGTGCAAATCCCGTAGCCTGTGCCGCAGGGGTGGCTACCATAAAAGTTCTTAAGGAGGAGAAACTGCCGGAAAATGCTAAAATCCGTGGGCAGCAGCTTGTGAAGGGCCTTGAAGAAATCCAGAAGGAGTTCCCCGTAATAGGAGATATCCGGGGTAGAGGTCTAATGATAGCCACGGAGTTTACCAAAAAGGGGGAACCGGATGCCGATACAGTTAAAAAGGTTATCTCCCTGGCGGAGAAGGAGGGGCTTCTGCTCCTTTCCTGCGGAACCTTCCAGAATGTGATCCGATGGATTCCGCCTCTTATTGTATCGGAGGGTCAAATTAAGGATGCCCTCGCGATCTTCCGGAAGGTATTAAAAAAGGCTACGGAATAGAGAAAAAACCACAGGAGAGTTTTTATGGATAATAAAGAGATTATAAAGAGCATGGTAGAAAAATCCCGCAAGGCCCAGAGGGAGTTTGAAGCCTTCAATCAGCTGCAAGTAGATAGAATTGTCAGGGCAATTGCCAAGGTTGTGTGGGACAATGCGGAGCCTCTTGCCAAGATGGCGGTGGAAGAGACCGGTATGGGGGTTTACGAGGATAAGGTTGCTAAGAACAAGGGAAAATCCAGAATAATCTGGCACAGCATCAAGGATAAAAAGTCTGTGGGGATAATAGGAGAGGATAAGGAGAAGGGTCTTATCTATGTGGCAAAACCAATGGGTGTAATTGCCCTTGTTACTCCCTGTACCAATCCGATTGTTACACCCATGTGCAATCTCATGTTTGCCTTAAAGGGAAGAAACTCCGCCATAATTGCTCCCCACCCCAGGGCAAAGAAGTGCGGAAGGGTTACGGTAGATCTCTTTTTAAAGGAACTGAAGAAACTTGGTGCTCCGGAGAATCTTATCCAGTACATTGATGAGCCCTCCATAGAGCTTACCCAGGAGCTTATGCAGCAGGCGGATGTGGTGGTTGCCACAGGCGGTATGGGTATGGTAAAGGCTGCCTATTCCTCCGGCCATCCCTCCTTTGGGGTTGGAGCGGGAAATGTCCAGGTAATCATAGACCGGGATGTAGATTTCTCCGATGCCGCAGACAAGATTATCCGGGGAAGAATTTTTGATAATGGCATTATCTGTTCCGGGGAACAGACCGTGATAGCTCCTGAAGATAAGTACGACGAGGTAATCGAGGCTTTTAAGAAACACGGAGCCTTCTATGCCGCTGATCCCGCAACTGTGGATAAATTCAGGAAGGTTATTTTTGATGAAAAGGGAATAATAAGCAAATATGTGGTGGGCCAGTCGGTTCAGAGCATAGCAAAACTTGCCGGAGTATCCGTGCCAGAGGGAACCCGGGTCATCCTGCTTAAAGCCTCCGGCATAGGGAGAGAGGATCTTTTATGCAAGGAAAAGATGTGCCCTGTTATGGCCTCCTTCTCCTACAAGACCTTTGAAGAGGGGGTCAAGATAGCCCAGGCCAACCTGGATTACGAGGGAAAGGGACACACTGTGGCGGTTCACACCAACAATCTGGAGCATGTAAAATACGCCGGTGTCAACCTTACCGTAAGCAGGCTTGTGGTAAATCAGCCCTCCTCCCTTACTGCAGGAGGAAGCTTCTTTAATGGCTTTGCTCCCACAACCACCCTCGGGTGCGGTTCCTGGGGAAACAACAGTATTTCCGAAAATCTGGATTACAAGCATCTTATCAATATCTCCAGAATCGGACTCTTCAACAAGGATGCCAAGGCTCCCACAGACGACGAGATCTGGAAAGAGATCTGAGGTATATGAACCCTGCCATCTGCACATCCCGGTGCGGAGGCAGGTTTTTTTATCTAAAGAGCGGGGAATGACCCTGCAGTCAGTTCGGGGGAAAGATCCTGCAGGATCCGGATCCCTTAAAGAGCCCGGTGTTTAAGATTTTCTTGAAACAGGGTAAAGGAGGATTATAGTGTCGGAAATAGATAAGATTCGGGATAATTATAAGAGATGGAACGAAGAGGTGGTAAGTCCGGCGGTAAAGAAATTCCCGGAGTTTAAAAAGGAGTTTGTAACAGGCTCCGATGTTCCTGTGGAGAGGTTATACATTCCCAAGGAGCTTTCCGCGGAAGAGTATATGGAAAAGACCGGTTTCCCGGGAGAATATCCCTATACCAGAGGAGTGCAGCCCACCATGTACAGGGGAAGACTCTGGACCATGAGGCAGTATGCCGGCTTTGGAACCGCGGAGGAATCCAACAAGAGGTACAAGTATCTCCTGGAACAGGGCCAAACGGGACTTTCCATTGCCTTCGACCTTCCCACCCAGATAGGGTATGATTCGGATAATTCCATAAGCGAAGGGGAGGTAGGAAAGGTCGGGGTTGCCATAGACACCCTGGCGGATATGGAGATCCTCTTTAACGGTATACCTTTGGATAAGGTCTCCACCTCCATGACCATAAATGCACCGGCGGCAATACTTCTGGCTATGTATATCGCCGTGGGAGAGAAGCAGGGGGTAAGCAAGGAGAAGCTCAATGGTACCATTCAGAATGATATTCTTAAGGAATACATTGCCCGGGGAACCTACATCTTCCCGCCCGCTCCTTCCATGCGCCTTATTACCAACATCTTTGAATACTGTTCAAAAGAGGTTCCCAAGTGGAACACCATAAGCATCTCCGGTTACCATATCCGGGAGGCCGGCTCTACGGCTGTTCAGGAAGCAGCCTTTACCCTGGCGGACGGGATAGAGTATGTGCGGAATGCCATTAAAGTTGGACTGGATGTGGATGATTTTGCAGGACGCCTCTCCTTCTTCTTCAATGCCCATAATGATCTCTTTGAGGAGGTGGCGAAGTACCGGGCTGCAAGGAGGATCTGGGCAAAGATAATGAAGGAGAAGTTCAGTGCAAAGAATGAAAAATCGATGATGCTCCGGTTCCATACCCAGACCGGAGGTTCAACCCTTACAGCCCAGCAGCCGGACAATAATATCGTCCGGGTTACAATCCAGACTCTTGCCGCAGTCCTGGGGGGAACCCAGAGCCTGCACACCAATTCCAGGGACGAAGCCCTGGCTTTGCCTTCCGAGGAATCGGTAAGAATCGCCTTAAGGACCCAGCAGATCGTGGCTCATGAATCGGGTGTAATAAATACCCTGGATCCCTTGGCGGGTTCCTATTATGTGGAGGCTCTTACAGACCAGATTACCGAGGAGGTCTGGAAGTACATAAACAAGATAGAAGAGATGGGCGGAATGGTTAAGGCCATTGAAAAGGGATACCCCCAGAAGGAGATCCAGGACTCTGCCTATAGATATCAGAGGGATGTGGAAAGCGGGGAAAGAATAGTCGTGGGTGTGAACAAATTCTCCGTTAAAGAGGAGACTCCCAAGGGTCTGCTCAAGGTGGATCCCTCCTTAAGAGAAATCCAGGTAGAAAAGCTCGCCAAGGTTAAGAAAAACAGGAACAATGCCGCCGTGCAGGAGAAGCTTAAGGCCCTTAAAAAGGCTGCCGCGGATTCCTCCGTGAACCTTATGCCCCTTATATTGGACGCAGTCAGGGAGTATGCCAGTTTAGGCGAGATCTGTAATATCCTCCGGGAAGAGTTCGGAGAGTATCAGGAATCGATTGTTCTTTAAAATAAGCAGGGAGATGAATATGGCAGAGAAAAAGATAAGAATACTTATAGCCAAACCCGGACTGGACGGACACGACCGCGGGGCTAAGTACATTGCCCGGGCCTTGAAGGATGCAGGGTACGAGGTTATCTATACAGGGATAAGACAAACCCCAGAGGCGATTGCCGCCACGGCTGTGCAGGAGGATGTGGATTTTGTAGGCCTCAGCCTTCTTTCCGGCGCCCATAACGAGCTCTTCCCAAAAGTGGTGGAGCTTCTAAAAAACCAGGAGGCCTCGGACATAGTTGTCTTCGGAGGGGGTGTTATACCCGAGGAGGACATACCCTTTCTTACGGAAAAGGGAGTTCAGGCCATCTTTACCCCGGGTACTCCTTTCAAAACTGTAATCGATTTTGTGGAATCCAGGAAAAAGACGGGTTAATTCTTTATGACTTTGATAGAAGGGATCCTGGCGGGCAATACGCGGAGCATTGCCAGAGCTATCTCCCTGGCGGAGAACGACGGCGAAGAAAAAGAGGAGCTTATAGACTCCCTTTACAGTTCCACGGGAAGGGCTGCGGTTTGGGGCATAACCGGCCCCCCGGGAGCCGGAAAAAGCACCTTGGTGGACAGGATAATTACCCGGGAACGGGCGGCAAGCAGAAAAACTGCCATCATAGCCGTAGACCCTAGCTCCCCCTTTTCCGGGGGGGCTCTTTTGGGAGACCGGCTTAGGATGCAAAGCCATGCTACGGACCCGGGGGTTTTTATCCGCTCCATGGCCTCCCGTGGGCATTTGGGGGGAATCGCAACTGCTACAGCGGACACAGTAAAGATTCTGGATGCCGCAGGGTTTGATACAATTATTATAGAAACAATCGGTGTGGGTCAGACCGAAGTGGAGATTGTAGAGCTTTCCGACCTGGTTCTTCTGGTTCTAGTGCCGGGAATGGGGGATGAGATTCAAGCCATGAAGGCGGGAATCATGGAGATCGGGGATATCTTTGTAATAAACAAAAAGGACAAGGATGGAGCCGACCGTCTTAAGGCGGAGGTGGAGTATGTCCTAGGAATCCGGGAGATCCCGGAGGAGGAGAAAAACCCGATTGCTCTGGTTAGCGCCAGGGATGATGACGGAATCGAAGAACTCCTTAAAGAGATGGCCTCCTACAGAACCCGGCTTGAAAACCGGGGCCAGCTGGCGGAGAAGCGCAAGGTCAGACTGGAAAAGGAGCTTTTAAAAATATTTCAGCAGAAGATCCATGAACATCTGGATCGGGAGTACAATTTTTCCACCAATATAAAGCAATGGGCAGAGTGGATCTACGAAGGCGGAATTACGCCCTATGCCTTGGTAAATGAAAAACTAAAAACCTTTAAAAAGGAGGAGTAGGGGATGATAACGAACATAAATCATATAGGTATTGCGGTGAACAAGCTGGAAGAGCATATACCCTTTTACAGGGATGTCCTTAAACTGGAGTTCCTGGGAATTGAAGAGGTGCCGGAACAGAAGGTAAAAACTGCAATATTCAAGGTGGGAGATGCAGAGATAGAACTTTTAGAGTCTACGAGCCCGGAGAGCGCCATCGCAAAATTTATAGAGACCAAAGGGGAGGGGATGCATCATATCTCCTATCAGACGGATAATATAGAGAAAGAGATCGCCTGGATGAAGGAGAAGGAGATAAGGTTGATAGACGAAAACCCTAGGGGAGGTGTGCAGAACTCCAGAATCGCCTTTCTCCATCCCAAGGCTTCCGGCAAGGTGCTAACAGAGCTGACAGAGATGCCTTAAGGCATCTCTACCACCAGTTAAGCACGTCCTCGGTAAAACCGGGAAACCTCTGCAGCCGGATCTCTTCCCCTGTATCCAGGAAGAGGCTTCCAAAAAAGTGTCCGAAGACCTGATGCTGTACAGATTTCAGGATACAAAAATCGGTTTTGGAAAAACGGTCCAGGGAGGGCTGAAAATCCAGAGAGAGCCTTCCCTGGTTGTCCCTTATTTCCCACGGTTCAAGATAGTTTCCAGCATTATAATAGAAAGTAACATCCTCCAGTTTATGAGCCTTATAATTATAAAAAATCATATTCTCCGAGGCAGGACTCCTGTCGCTGAAGCCATACCCAAGGTTGAAGCCAAAGGGAACACCCTTCAGGTTTCCAGAGGCGGAGGACCAGAACCAGCGGTTTTTGTAGGTCCAAACCCCCCGGCCCCAGTCGAGACCTCCGGAACAGGTTTGCGGGGAGAATAGATACTCCCTGTCTCCCAGAACAGCCCGGCCGGAGACCTTAAAGCAGTTTATTTTCTGATTGTAATAGAAAGCCCTTCTGTTCTCCTTCCAGCTTGTGGCAATCACCATGGATTCCGCCTCAGGCTCCTCCTCCAGTTCCAGTTCACAGGTAAAGCCCTGCCCCCCGGTCGGGGCTTCCAGATCCGGTGCTCCGGCTCGGAGGAACCTTTTGTTCCCTTGGCAGGAAAAGCTTAAGGAAAGCTTCTTTCCCCGGAAGAAGACATCGCCCTTCCTTGAGTCCGGGTTCAGCCCGGTTTTTCCCAGGGGAAACAGGGAAAGCTCATCCGCCTGGCAGAATCGCCCGGCAGCGAGATCAATCCAGGCCACAGCGGAAAGACCAAGATAGCCGAGGTCGGAGATAGTAAAGGTAAGGGCAAAATCCCTCTCGGAATCCAGGATGTAGTAATAATCCCACTCCTTAATCCGCAGGGGAGAGGCCTTTATATTCCTTTTGTTGTAGGAGAGTAGAAGATCTGTGGCATACCCCTCCTGGTTTAATAGACCCTCTTTATTAAGAAGAGGGCTTGGATTTTCTATTCTATGCTGCATCTTTTACCAGTCCAGAAGCCTTCTCTCTCCCTCGAGAGCCCTTATACCGGTAACATCCTGGCTTACCTCCAGGACACCCCGGTAGTCTCCTTTTTCATCATACACTGGGAAATAGCGGATATGAATAAATTTCCCTCCCAGGGTAATCCAGAATTCCGCCACATCCTTCTCCTTTTTCTTAAAGCTTTCAAGAATATTTGTTACCACATGCAGACTTTTGGGAGGGTGGCAATTCCGTACGTCCCTTCCAATGATCTCCGGGCTTCGGGGAAAGATCCTCTCCCTGCCGTGGGAGAAGTACCTTACCTTGTCCTCCTCGTCCACAAAGGTAACATCCACTGGCAGATTTCGGAGCATAAGGTCGAGCTGTTCCAGGGTAAGTTCTCCTATGGAAAGTTTAAGAAGGGTCTTAGCTTCCGCTGGGGGGGGTGATTCTGCTTCCTCTCCCTTCCCAGGTTCCGGTGCGGGGCTTTGGAAATTCACTGTGGGGGGAGAGACAAGATGGGAATCCCAGAGATTTCCCGGTTTAATCCAGGCATAGCCCAGATGGTTCTCGGCATTTCTTATCCTTGCCCATTGGTTGTCATTAAGCTTTTTTAAAGCTGTGGGATAAAGGATCCGCTCCTCCATAAAGACCATTTTTTTAATGGAGGAACTTATGTTTTTGCCCAGACTTTTTACCTTAAGCCAATCCTTGTTGTCCAGGGCAAGGGAAAACTCCCGGAAAAGATCCCTTATTTCATCATGCTTTCCCCACATAACCTTGGAGGGGCCCTCAAACCCCCCCGCCTCCAGTACAGGGAAAAGCTGGTTTTCCTTTCTTTGGAAATGAATATCATACTGCTTAACATCCTCAAGCCCCTCTCTGAGGGCCTTTTCCAGGGCTTCCCCCTGGGAAGGGGCCTTCTTTGCCAGGGACTTCAGGGTTTTAATCCGTTTTTTTACCTCCCTGTTCTCCATCATATAGGTATGAACTGGATGCCCGGGAACCTTCTTGGGTTTGCCGGTCCTTTTAAGAGCGGTCTGAAAAACCTCCACATGGACATTGCAAAGCTGCTGGATCTGTTCCGGCGGGAAACCCTCCTCTATCAGGGCATTTTCCATGGCCGAGATCTCTTCCGGGCTTACATCCTTAATAAGCCTTGCAAATTTCTTTTTTACTTCCGGAAGATCCTTGCCCTTATGGAGATCCAAAACGATCTCCTTTAGAACCTCCTGTTTTGCCTTATCCAGATTCTCTGGCTGATTCATCGATTACTCCTCCTGAGGATTCAATATTATAGATTCAGAATGATTATAATCCACAAGACCGGTTAAATCAAATTCACCGAAAACCCAGATTCCGGTTGTCGGATTCTCTCCTCTCCCGGGGGAGCCTGTTTTAAAAGATACACAGCTCCTTGCACTCTGATCCTTACTATTGTAATCTATCTATAAGGCTTGGAGATCAGTATTGGAAAATCGAACAGAGAAAAGGATCCTTTTTCTTGGTAAAGAAAATACTTTTACACCTTCCAGAATCAGGACCCTGAAAAAGAATAGCTACCTACTTATCACTACCCCGACAGTGGAACGCGCCCTTGAAATCGCTGCTTCGGAGGATCCTCTAGACCTACTGCTTGTCGAGGCTGAAATCTCTACAGAAACGGAGGGGAGAGAGGCGGTTTTCGAGATTCAGAAGATTAGGGATTTCCCTCTTGTTATTGTAGGAAGCCTAGAGTCTTTAGAAAGGGTACTCGAGGCAGAGGGGATCAATTATTATGGATACTTTTTAAAAGATTCGGGAGAAAAAGCAATCCTGGCTACCCTGAATAGAGCCTTAAGGATGCATAGATCAGCCTGTGAGGAGAGAGATAGGGAAAGGGAGACCGAGGAACTGGACAGCTATTTTACCTTTGGGCTGGACCTCCTCTGTATTGCGGATCTGGAGGGGAGATTCCGTAGACTTAACCCGGAATGGGAAAAAACCCTGGGTTATACTGTGTCTGAACTGGTGGGCAGGAATTTCTTTGATCTTATTCACCCGGAAGACCTGGAAGCAACCCGGCAGGCGGTGGCTATCCTTAAGCAAGGGAAGGATATCCTTAATTTCATTAACCGATACCGCTGCAAGGATAACAGTTACAGATATATTGAGTGGAAATCCAGACAGAGGAAGGATCTCATTTATGCAGTCGCCCGGGATATAACAGATAGGGTAGCGGAGGAGAGGGCTATTAAAACCCTAATTACTGCTGCGGAGGATTTTCTAAGGAGGGATGCCCAGGATATCGATTATCGATCTTTAGCGGAAATTGCCAAAGAATTAAGCGGGGCACAGTATTCCTGTTTCAATGTCTTTGAACCCTCGGGGAAAACCTTCGTAACCAAGGCCATAGCCGGAATACCGGAGCAGGTCTCGAAAGCCTCCTCCATGCTTGGATTCAAACTTCAGGAAAAACGGTGGAAGTATGATCCTGTGCGGGAGGATAAGATCCGGGAGAGGGATGTAACGGTTTTCCCCTCCCTTGCAGACCTGGTAGGGGATGTCCTGCCGAAAAATATAATATCTGGGATGATAAAAACTTTTAAAACCGGGGAAACTATTCTTATCAAGATCCACAGGGGGGAAAAAAACCTTGGCGATTTTACTCTGATAATGCCCTCTGGCAAAGGGGTTAGGAATCTGCAGCTTCTGGAGATTTATGCCCGTCTGGTGGGACTTCTCTTTGCCAGAAAGAAGGTGCAGGATGCCCTTTTACGGGAGAGGATCAGACTGGAATGGATAATCCAGGGCACCAATGCTGGCACCTGGGAATGGAATATAAAAACCGGGGAGCTTGTAATCAATTCTCGTTGGGCTACACTTCTCGGCTACACCCTGGAGGAGCTCTCACCCATCACCATAGATACCTGGCGGAGGTTATGCGCTCCAGAGGACTACAGAAAATCGGAGGAACTCTTGGAAAGGCATTTCCAGGGTTCTGTGGATTACTATGAAATGGAGACCCGGATGCGGCATAAAAAGGGGTACTGGGTTTGGGTTTTAGACCGGGGAAAGGTGATGGAATGGGATAAGGATGATAAACCCCTCCATATGGCAGGGACCCACACAGAAATTACCCAAAGAAAGGAGATGGAAGAGGCTTTGGAGGTTGCTCTTAAGGAGAAGGAGATGCTCCTTAAGGAACTGCAGCACAGGGTTAAGAACAGCTTTGCCCTAATCTCCTCCCTGATAAGTCTGGAGAAGGAGAGTAAAAGCGATTTCAGGTCCAGACAGGTTCTTCAGGATGTGGAAGGAAGGATCGGAGTTGTGGGGAATCTCTACAACCTGCTCTATAAGCAGGGAGCGGAGAGGGTCCCCTTAGCCCAGTATATTGAAAACCTCTGCAGCACCCTGGCGGAGGCCTTCTCCTCAAGCCACCGGGAGATAAAACTCTCCCTTTCCCTGGAGGAATTTTCAATAGATCCGAAGAGGGCCTCCTCCCTGGGGCTTATACTCAACGAACTTCTCACCAATGCCTATAAGCATGGTTTTTCCGACCGAAAACATGGAACAATTACCGTTACTCTGTCCGCTGAAGGGAACTCCTTTTTCATAACCGTGGAGGATGATGGAAAGGGGCTTCCTGTTGGTTTCCGGCTGGAAGAGAGCCAGGGATTCGGCTATCTTTTAGTTCGGCTTCTCTGCGAGGAATTGGGGGGCAGGATCGAAACAGAGGCTCTTAACCCGGGTACAAAATTCACTTTAAGAGTCCCAAAATCCGCAAGATGACAAATTCCTTTGACTCTTTCTGAATAGCACTGTTAAAATGGACATAAAAAACAATGGAGGCGATCTATGAAACCAGCGGATTATATTGACCTTGAACAGACCTATGGAGCCCATAATTACAAACCCCTCGATGTGGTTCTGGAAAGGGGCAGCGGTGTATGGGTCTGGGATGTGGAGGGAAAAAGATATCTGGATTGTCTTTCCGCTTACTCTGCGGTAAACCAGGGACACTGCCACCCAAAAATAAAGGCAGCTCTAGTTGAGCAGCTGGAAAAACTTACCCTCACCTCGCGGGCTTTCAGAAACGATCAGCTTGGCCCTTTCTACAAGGAGTTGTGCGAACTTACCCGGTCTCATAAGGTTCTGCCCATGAACAGCGGGGCGGAGGCGGTGGAAACAGCTATAAAGACCGTAAGAAAGTGGGGCTACAAGGTTAAGGGAGTTCCAGAGGAAAGGGCGGAGGTGATAGTCTGTTCCAACAATTTCCACGGCAGAACCATTACCATAGTAGGATTCTCCACGGATCCGACAGCTCGGGATTCCTTCGGCCCCTTTACCCCCGGATTCAGGATTATCCCTTACGGCGATGTCGAAGCCCTGGAGCGGGCCATCAACCCAAATACAGTGGCCTTCCTGGTGGAACCGATTCAGGGGGAAGCGGGGGTAATAATACCTCCTCCAGGATTCCTTAAAAAGGCCAGGGAGCTGTGTACCAGGAATAATGTAGTACTGATTCTTGACGAGATTCAAACAGGGCTTGGCAGGACGGGAAAACTCCTGGCAGAGGAGCATGAAGGAATAGAGTCGGACCTTTCCCTTATAGGAAAAGCCCTTTCGGGAGGATACTATCCTGTATCTGCCGTTCTTTCTAATACCGAGGTTCTGGGGGTGCTTAATCCCGGAGAACATGGGTCCACCTTTGGGGGAAATCCCCTGGCCTGCGCCATAGCCAGAACCGCACTAAAGGTCCTGATTGAGGAGGGGATGATAGAGAACGCGGCCAGGATGGGAGACTATTTTCTAGGCAAACTGAAAACCCTTAAAAATCCCCTTATCCGGGAGATCCGGGGCAGGGGGCTAATGATAGGCCTTGAGCTTAAACCTGAAGCAGGTGGTGCCCGGCAGTATGCCTATAAACTCAAGGACAGAGGTATCCTCTGTAAAGAGACCCATGATAATATCCTACGTTTTGCTCCTCCCCTGGTGATTGATAAGGAGACTGTGGACTGGGCAATGGAGCAGATCACCACAGTTTTTAAGGCTGGATAGCAGGATTCCTAGTCTCTGCTCCCAGGGGTGTTTCTACAGGATTAAGAGGCTCAAGGCCATGACTCCCATGCCTGCCACGACGCCGTACATGGAAAGGTGGTGTTCTCCGTATCTCTCCGCGGCAGGGAGAAGTTCATCCAGGGAGATGTAAACCATGATTCCGGCAACAAAGGCAAAGAGAAGCCCAAAGACCACGTCATTGAAAAACCGGAAAAGGAGGAGATATCCAATCACTGCCCCCAGGGGCTCCGAAAGCCCCGAGAGGAAGGAGAGGGTAAAAGCCCTTTTCTTGCTTCCCGTGGCATAGTAGATAGGAACCGATACTGCGATCCCCTCCGGTATGTTATGAATTGCTATGGCCACACCAATGGAGATACCCAAAGTAGGGTTTTGTAGGGCCGCCGCAAAGGTTGCAAGACCTTCCGGGAAATTGTGGATAGCTATGGCCAAAGCGGAGAAGAGGCCCATCCTGAGAAGGTGTTCCTTGCTCTGAGGCTTTTGTAGACCCTCCGGTTTTTTCTTTTTTCCTCCCTCCTCCTGCGGGCAGGGGTAATTGCTCTCCTCAATATCCTCGACTACTCTGATTTCATGGGGGTTTTCAAATTTTGGGACAAGTTTGTCTATCAGGGCAATTACGGCAATGCCTGCAAAAAAACCTAGGACAGTAGCCAGGGTACCCCGGGAGGCTCCTAAGGCCTTGCCGAGAGATGCTTCGGCCTTAAAAAAGATCTCTACAAAGGAGACGTAAAGCATTACCCCTGCGGAGAATCCCAAAGCCAGGGAGAGGAATCGGGGATTCGTCTTTTTAGCAAAAAAGGCAAGGGCGCTCCCTATCCCGGTGGAGAGCCCGGCAAACAAGGTAATCAGGAAGGCAAGAAAAAGGTTTTCCATTTTTTCCTCCAGGAATTTTAATATCCTAGATAAGCCCTGCGGGTCAAGGAGCTAAAAACCCTTCTCATTTTCATTCCTCTGGATTATTTACTTCAACTGCTATAAAATAACCTCCTGTTTTTTAAGACCCTCCGTCTGTTTCCCAGACCAGGGAGCAGGGGATTTTAAGGAGAAGGGCAGTGTTAGCCAGGAGACCGGAACTATACAATCGTAAGACAGCTCAGTACCTTGCAAGGATTTTCCAGATATTATTAAGGATAGTATTAGGGATCCCGCTGTTCCTAGGTGTATTACTTTCCTGCAGAACCCAGGATGCGGCAGGAACGGAGAGGGTTTCCCGGGTCAAGGCCGAGAGCCCTAGGGTAATACTCCTTTTAGACACTGCTCCGAAGAAGGGTGTTCCGGTCTTCTACGGTGTTTCGCCCCGGCTTTCCAACCGGGAGGAGGAGACTGCCCTTGCTTTGCAGGATGCAGCCATTCAGGCAGCCAGGTTTATGGGTCTTAAGGCGGAGACAAGGCTTTTAGAGGAGAAGGCGGGAGGTTCGGCCTTGGTTTTTACCGATCTTGCGGTGGAGTATGATGAAACCCTGGAAGAGGAGCTTCTGGAAAGACTAACGGTGGTGGAAAGATACCAGGATCAGGAGGGAACCTATATCCTGGCCGCCCTTTCCGGTTACTCCCTCTCCCTTCCCCATCTCCCTGGAGGGTTTATAAGGGGGGAGCCCGCCTGGATTTCCGCTCCGCCGGTTATTCCCGGATACAGGGTCGGGGTTGGGGCTGCTCCCAAAAGAAGGCTCTTCCGGGATTCCATAAGAGCCGCGGATGAAAAGGCTCTGGAGGATCTTTTAAAACAGATCTCCCTGAACATTACCACCGGGAGCGGAGAATATAGCAGCGCAGGACAGGGAACAGACCTTAGAAAGAGCGGTTACGAGTATTCCCAGGCAGAGATAGGGGAATTCTACATCCTTGCCCGGTTTGTAAGCCCGGAGGGGAGAAATTTCTATTCTCTGGCGGTCTGCAGGATCCCCTAGTTATGGAGGTGATTTTTGAACGAACTTATCTGGCTGCTCCTTTTAGCAGTTACCTTTCTGGCCTTTCTTCTCTGTTACCGCCTCTACGGGAAGGCTGGCCTCTTTGCCTGGACCGCTCTTTCGGTAATTCTTGCCAATATCCAGGTAACAAAAACCATAGAGATCTTCGGATTCACCGCCACCCTGGGGAATATCATCTATGCCACCTCCTTCCTCGTAACGGATCTTTTAAGCGAGGTCTACGGTAAAAGGGAGGCTAAAAAGGCCGTTGCCCTGGGCTTCTTTTCCATTGTGGTGATGGCGGTGATAATGAATATTGCTCTGTGGTTTAAGCCGGCTCCTACGGATTTTGCCCAGGGAGCCCTTGCCACCATTTTTTCTGTAATGCCTAGGATCTCCCTGGCTAGTCTCGCTGCGTATGGAATATCTCAGGTCCATGACGTATGGTCCTACAACTTCTGGAAGGGCCGTTATCCGGGCAGAAAATTCCTATGGCTGCGGAATAATGCCAGCACCATGGTAAGCCAGATTCTGGATACCGGGGTTTTTGTAACCCTGGCCTTTTGGGGCTTGTATCCCCTCAAGGTCCTGGGGGAGATCTTTCTTACAACCTATCTCCTTAAGTGGATTGTTGCTCTGCTGGATACTCCCTGCCTGTATCTGGCTACGGGTTGGAAAAACTCCTCCCCACGGGAGGAGGAGTTGTAATAGCTAGTCCGAGTAATTTACTCCGGGAACGGAAAACCCGTGGATTCTTAGGAAGTCCTCCCGGTAACCTGCCAGATCCGCTATCTCCCGGATATTATCCTGGGTAACGGAATCCCAGAGTCCCTGCACCTCTCTCTGGACGTCCTCCCGCATCTCCCAGTCGTCTATCCTTATCCTTCCCCTGGAATCCACGGGCACTTCCTTGCCTGTGTAGAGTCTATCGGAAAAGAGGCGGTGAATCTGCTCTATGCAGTCCTCGTGGAGGCCCTTTCTTTTCATTACCTTGAAAAGAAGGGTTATATAGAGGGGTACTACTGGAATAACTGCGGAAGCCTTGGTAACCAGGGCTTTATTCACCGAGACAAAGGCTCTTCCCCCGAGGGGGGAGAGAAGGGCGGTTAGTTTATCCGCCGTGGCTTCCAGATGTTCCTTGGCCTTGCCTATGGTGCCCTCCCGGTACACGGGATAGGTTATGGCAGGACCCAGGTAGGAGTAGGCCAGGGTGATAACTCCTGGGGCAAGAAGATTCTTTTCCGCCAGGGCTTTTATCCATAATTCCCAGTCCTCCCCACCCATAACCTTGACAGTAGAGGCAAGCTCCTCCTCTGTGGCAGGGTTGATGGTTACCTCCTCTACTTTTTCTGTAAAAGGATCAAGGGATCTGGCTGTGTAGGGGTTTCCCAGGGGTTTAAGGACAGAACGGTAGGTAATTCCTGTAGCAGGATCCGTCCGTACACCGGAGGCGAGACTGTACACAATCAGGTCCACAGGAGGGAAGCGCTGGGAGAGTAGCGAGGTTACCTGCTCCTTCATCTCCGCAGAAAAGGCATCTCCGTTCAGGGAGAGGGAGGAAAGACCCTCCTTGGCTGCCTCCTCGTCAAAGGCCTCCAGGTTGTAATAACCGGAGGTGCCCGGTTTCTTTTCTGTGGGTTCCTTTTCAAAGGCGACACCCAGGGTTGCAGCGCCGTACCCAAAGGCCGCGGCGATTCTTGAGGCAAGACCGTAGCCGCCGGAACAGCCTAAAACCAGAACGGATTTGGGCCCTGAGGGGGAGTTGGCTCCTTCACTGTTTTTCTTGATAGCTTCCCTTATAAAAGCGATTTGTCTTCTGGTTTCCTCTTTGCACCCCTCCGGGTGTGTACTCAGGCAGATCCCGTTTCTGATCCTCGGTTCCATGCTTTAGGTCTCCTCCTTGATTATGCAGAGCCATCGGGCTTCCACTATCATTTCATCCCCTACGTAACCCCTTCCCTCCTGTTTCATCAGTTTTGAGGAGAGGCGGAGGTTTTCAATTTCAAACCTGACCTCCATACCGGGCGTAACTGGATTCCTGAATTTTGCCGATTCTATAGAGGCAAGGTAGAACAGGGATTCTGGGGGATACTTGCCTAAAAGCTTAACCCCGGCGCCTCCACACTGGGCCATGGTCTCCAGGAGAATTACTCCCGGCACAATGGGATAACCTGGAAAATGACCGGGAAAGAAAAACTCGCTCTCCTTGTACCTTCTATAGGCCACAATCCTTTTTTCTGTGGCTTCCTCTACCCGGTCTACAAACAGGAAGGGATCCCGGTGGGGAAGAAGATCCTTTATTTCCTTTTTTATTTCCATTTTCAGTCTACCTTTTTAAACACAACCATGCCGTTATGGCCACCAAACCCCAGGGAGTTTGACATTACATTCCTTATTACACCGGAATAACCCTTGTTGGGAACATAATCCAGGTCGCAACTCTCTTCCGGTTCTTCAAGATTTATAGTGGCAGGGAAATACTGATCCCTTATGGCCAGAAGGGAGACAATGGCCTCTACGGCTCCTGCTGCACCGATGCAATGTCCGGTCATCGATTTGGTAGAGGAGACCTTCAGTTTGTAGGCATGATCCCCAAAGACCTTCTTTATTGCCAGGGTTTCCAGGGGATCGTTCGTTGGGGTGGAGGTTCCGTGAGCATTTATATAGTCGATATTCTCCGGTTTAAGCCCGGCATAGTTTAGGGCCAGTTCCATTGCCCTGGATGCTCCCCGGCACTCGGGATGGGGGGCAGTAAGATGGTAGGCATCATTGGTCATGCCGTATCCGGCAATCTCTGCATAGATTTTAGCTCCCCTCTCTCTTGCTCTTTCCAGGGTTTCCAGGATAAGGATGCCTGCTCCTTCGGCAATTACAAATCCATCCCTTCTTTTATCGAAGGGCCTGGAGGCCTTTTCGGGGGTGTCATTAAAGGCGGTACTCAAGGCCTGCAGAGCATTGAAGCCCCCCACGCCCATCTGGGTGATGCAGCCTTCGGTTCCCCCCGCCACGGCGATATCACACCAGCCGCACTGGAGGGCCATGAGGGCATTCCCTAGGGCATCGGTTCCCGAGGCACAGGCGGTATTGATGGTCATGCAGGGGCCTTGGAAATTGAAGATTATACCTATGTTGGCCGGGGCTTCGTTGCTGATCATTTTGGGTATGATCATTGGAGCCAGCCTGCTTGGTCCCTTATCAAAAAGCTGTCTGTAGGATTCCTCTATTACCTCAAAACCGCCGATACCGTTACCCATTATTATGCCAACCCTGGAAGGATCATAGTCTCCCTCCTTAAGTCCTGCATCGGCAACAGCTTGCCTAGTGGCTGCTACAGCATACTGGGTAAAGTAGGCCATTTTCCGGGCATCCTTTTTTTCCATATAATCGCCCGGGTCGAAATTCCTTACCTCTCCTGCAATTTTGGTTGCAAAGTCCGTGGCATCGAATTTTGTGATCGGACCGATTCCGCATTTTCCTTCTTTTATGTTATTCCAGAATTCTTCTATAGAATTGCCTAGGGGATTTATGGTTCCTACTCCTGTTACGACAATCCGCTTGTTCATCTCTTTCTCCTTGTATTAATATTTACATCCCCATTCCGCCATCCACTCCCAGTACCTGACCGGTAATGTAGAGGGAAAGATCGCTGGCCAGGAAAAGTGCGGCCTTGGCCACCTCTTCCGGCTTTCCTGTTCTGCCCAGGGGGATCTGGGTTTCCAGAGCCTTTTTGGCTTCCTCGGGAATTTTCTCCGTCATGCTTGTTTCAATGAATCCTGGAGCAAGGGCATTAACCCGAACTCCCCGGGAGGCTACCTCCCTGGCAAGGCTTTTTGTAAAACCGATAATTCCAGCCTTGCTGGCACTGTAATTCACCTGCCCCCCGTTGCCCTTTATGCCAACTACGGAGGAGAGGTTGATTATAGACCCTGAACGCTGCCTGGTCATCTGGCGGGCTATGGGCCTGCAGAGGATGAAGGCACTGGTCAGATTGGTAAGAAGGACCTGGTCCCAGTCCTCCCGGTTCATGCGGAAGAAGAGTCCATCCCTGGTAATCCCCGCATTGTTCACCAGAACATCAATTCTGCCCCGTTCCTTGAGAATCTCCTCTACCAGAGCGAGCATCGCCACTTCATCCGTAACATCCCCCTGTTTCCACAGGTAGGTTCCACCGGATTGGCCAGCCTTGCTTTCAAGCTCCTCGCTGTAGGGGCTCTCCCGGGTACTGAGGGAGTAGACTGTTGCTCCCTCTTCCAGAAAGCATTCCACTATCGCCTTTCCGATTCCTCTGGATCCACCGGTGACAATGGCGATTTTATCCTTTAAAAGCATTATGCTCCTCCTTGTCTCTATACTCCTACGGATCCTCCCCTTCAGGACGCTTGCTCCTGCTCTTTCCTACCGTGAATCAATTTGGAAGCGTTCCTTGGTTTAGTCCTGCAGAGAGTCTATCTCCTGTTTTGTACCAACATTTAGGCAAGGTAAGGTATGTCCTGCGGATTTCCACAATCCAGCGAGGACCTTTCCCGGTCCTGTTTCAAGACACCGGTCGTAACCAGCCGCTGCTATAGCCTCCTCTTCTTTAACCCATAGGACAGGAGAGATGATCTGTTTTATGGAAAGCTCCCTTGCCTCCTGGCCTGTTTTTATAATTGTTCCGGTTACATTGGAGAATACTGGTTTTATTGGATTTTTGAAACTACATTTTTTTGCAGCTTCGGCAAACCTTACCCTGGCTTCCTCAAGAAGGGGACAGTGAAAGGGGCCGGAAACCTTAAGCCGGATTACCCTGCGCACCCCCTTCTCTTTACAAGCGGTCTCGGCTGCCGAGAGCCCCCGGGCCGTGCCGGAGATTACAAGCTGGGTGGGGGCATTGTAATTGGCAATGTAGACCTCTCTTAGGGGTTCCAGTATTGCAGAAAGCTCCTCAAAGGTTGCTCCGATTACTGCCGCCATACCTGTAGGCCCCTCCGGGCTATCGTGGGTTCTGGAGGCCTCCTGCATGGCTCTCCCTCTTAGGGCAACCAGGGGAAAAACCTCCTCCGTGCTGAGTACCCCTGCCTCCACCAAAGCGGCAAACTCTCCCAGGGAGAAGCCCGCACTGGCTGCTGCTTCGATTCCCCGGTTAAGGAGGACTGCCCGGACGGCCAGATTTATAAGAGTAATTGCCACCTGGGTTTTATCCGTTTGAGCCAGCTCTGCCTCTGTCCCTTCAAAGAGCAGTTTTTCCATATTGATCTTTGTGGTGTCCGAGGCTAGCTGAAAAAGATATCTTACGGTGGAATCGCTTTCATACAGATCCTTCCCCATGCCTGGATACTGAGCTCCTTGGCCGGGGAAAAGAAAACAGTTTTTCATAACCCTCTCCTTGACTACAGGTTTCAAAACTACCATTTAATCAGATTACCCCCATAGGTGAGGCCTGCGCCGAAACCGATGGTGAGTATGAGATCCCCCCGATTTAGAAGGCCCTTCGCCTCCATCTCTGCCAAGGCCAGAGGTATCGAGGCTGCGGAGGTGTTGGCATACTCCTCGATGTTAACATAGAATTTTTCCTCCGGAAGTTTCAACCTCTTGGCTGCAGCCTGAATAATCCGGATATTGGCCTGATGAGGTACTATATATTTTATCTTATCAATATCAATTCCCGGAGTTTTAAGAAAAAGCTCGATCAGGTCGCAATTCGCCCCCACGGCAAAATTATAAACCTTTCTTCCGTCCATGGAGATGCAGAAATCCTTTGCCTCGGTGGTTCCGGGTTTGTAGGGAAATCTGCTCCCTCCGGCGGTGCGCTTAAGATACTCCGCTCCCCGTCCATCGGATCTTAGGATTGACCGGATTATGCCTGAGTCTCCGGGTAGTTCCTGAACCACCGCTGCCCCGGCTCCGTCTCCGAAGAGGACACAGGTGTCCCGATCGCTCCAGTCGACTATCCTGGAGAGCATCTCCGCTCCTACAATAAGAATTTTGGAGTAGGTTCCGGCGGCTACCATGCTTCTTGCTACCTCCAGGGCATAGATGAAACCGGAGCATCCGGCTCCCAGGTCCATAGCCCCTGCGGTTTTTGCCCGAAGTCTCTCCTGAAGTATGCAGGCTGTGGCTGGGAAACCGGGATAATCCCCAGAGGCTGTAGCGGCGATTATTAGATTTATCTGATCCGGGCTAACCTCTGCCTTTTCCAGGGCTGCCTCACAGGCTTTTAATGCCAGATCGGACGTAGCCTGCTCGGGACTGCCTAGATACCGGTTTTTTATACCCGTATGAGTGGTGATCCACTCATCCGAGGTGTCGATTATTTTAGCCAGATCATCATTTGAGACCCGGTTTTCCGGCACATAAACCCCCAAAGCTTTTATTCCTATACCCATCCTTTCCTCCTGTGTTCATTATTTTGGCAGGACTAAAAATATCGTTACCTTTCTGGGGGGTGGGAGTCAAGGAACAGGGGGCATCTGGGGATGGAAAACCGGGAAAACCGGCTCCAGGGAATAGAACAGGTTCTCAAGCTTTTAGACACTCCGGTTATTCTCCCCTTATTTTTCTTGTCTCCCTTGCCTTATGTACATACCTTTCCGCAGTCTGTCGATTGCTTTCCACCTCCTCCTCGGTAAGGCTTCTTACCACCTTGCCTGGGATTCCCATGATAAGGGATCTGGGGGGGTACTTTTTACCCTCGGGAATTACGGAACCCGCGGCTACAATCGATTCCTCCTCTATCACTGCTCCGCTTAGGATTATGGCGCCCATACCGATCATGCAGCGGTCCTTGATTATACAGCCGTGGAGGATCACCCCATGTCCGGCAGTAACCTCTGCTCCTATCTGCAGAGGATTTTTGGAATCCGTATGCAGAGCGCTGTTGTCCTGAATATTCGTTCTCTCCCCTAAAGTAATACGGGCAATGTCCCCCCGGAGGGTGGAAGAGAACCACACCGAGGAGTCCTTTCCCATAACTACATCGCCGCTTACGTCGGCGTTCCAGGCAATAAAAGCGGCCTGGTTAATTTCAGGGTATTTACCATTATATTCTGATATCATAATTACTCTCCTTACCTTACCTTAAATAACAATTCCGCCGTTGTCCATCCTTACAAAGAATGGAATATTTGTTATACTCTGCCCCATGAATGTCCATAAGATTATCGCCTTTATGCTGGGAGTAATCCTTATTTTTGCCATAGGCACGGTCCTGAAGATTGCCCAGACGGTTTTTATTCCTCTTATTCTGGCGGTATTGCTTTCCTATATAGTTGAGCCTGCTATAAACGGTATGACAAAAATTAAGATCCCCAGAATTATTGCCATAATCATCGTGCTCCTTATTATGTTTGGAGTGCTCTACCTTATCGGGCTTTTCCTTTACAGCAGTATAAATTCCCTGTTGCGGGAATTCCCCAAGTATCAGAGGAAATTTGAAGACCTTCTGGTAGTAGTGAACAATCTTTTAGGGGAGCATCTCCCCAGCTCCATCCATCTCCTGGATAGAATAGACTGGGCAGCCAGAGTAAGAACCACTTTGGTACAAATTTCCGAGTCCTTTGTCGGATTTCTCCGCCATCTTTTTGTGATCATCATCTTTCTTATATTCCTGCTTTCCGAGAAACCCTTTTTTAAGAAAAAGCTCTCCGATGCCTTTCAGATGAACATGAATTTAAGGATAGGAAAGATTCTGGATCACATTAACCAGCAGATCGGCCGGTACCTGATAATAAAATTCTTTATCAGCCTTCTAACTGGTTTTCTCTTCTGGATCTCCTTTGTTATAATTGGTCTCGATTTTGCCCTTATCTTTGGGGTAATGGCGGTGCTGTTCAATTTTATCCCCAGTATTGGGTCGATAGTAATAACTGTTCTTACGATACTTATGAGTTTTATTCAGTTTTATCCCTCCTGGGGGCCGATTATAGCAGTGACCGTAACTACCAATGTTATTCAGACCCTGGTGGGAAACATTCTTGATCCCAAGATATCCGGGGAGCAGCTTAACATAAGCCCCTTCCTGATTCTTGTTTCCCTTATCTTTTGGGGATGGCTATGGGGGATAATAGGGATGTTCCTTGCGGTTCCCCTGGCGGTGGTTATGAAGATTATATGTGAAAATATTCCCTCCCTAAAACCGATAAGCGTGATTATGGGATCGGGTAAAATAAAGAGAGAGTAAAGCATAATTATGGAAAGAAAAAGAATACTAACAGGAGACAGACCTACAGGAAAAATCCATCTTGGACACTACTTAGGCAGTCTGGCCAACAGGGTAAAGCTTCAGGAGGAGTACGAATGCTTTTTTATAATAGCGGACCTCCATGTTCTTACCACCAAACCTACCAAAGAGGATATAGGGGAGATAGCGGATAACTCCCGGGAGATGGTTCTGGATTATCTAGCCTGCGGGATCGATCCTACCAAATCTGTGATCTATCTGCAGTCTGCGGTTTCCCAGGTTTACGAGATGAATCTTATCTTTGAGATGCTTGTGACTGTCCCCAGGCTTCAGCGGATCCCAAGCCTTAAGGAGATGGCTGCCAATGCCCATCTTAATGAGATGCCCTTCGGCCTTCTCGGGTATCCTGTGCTACAGGCCGCGGATATCCTTATGCCCAGGGCCAATCTAGTGCCTGTGGGAAAGGATAATGAAAGCCATGTTGAACTGACCAGAGAGATTGCCAGGAGATTCAATACCCTTTATGGCGAGGTTTTTCCTATACCGGAGGTTCTTATCGGCGATGTTCCTTCCCTGGTAGGCACCGACGGCCAGAACAAGATGTCTAAATCCCTGGGTAATGCCATTTTCCTTTCCGATCCTGCCAAGAGTGTTGAAAAAAAGGTGTTCAGCATGTTTACAGACCCTGCCAGAATCCGGGCGGATATTCCCGGCACAGTGGAGGGGAATCCTGTTTTCCTGTATCATGACCTCTTTAATCATAATAAGGAAGAGGTGCAGGATCTCAAGACCCGGTACAGACAAGGCAGGGTAGGGGATATTGAGGTAAAGGAAAAACTTGCCCGGGCCCTCAATCAGTTCCTGGATCCGATCCGGGACAGGAGACAGTTTTTTGCAGAAATGAAAGGTTTTGTGGATCAGGTTATCTACGATGGGACGGAAAGGATGCGGAAGGAGGCGGATCTTACCCTCCGGGCCATGAAAAAGGCCATGGGACTTTCTTCCATCTGGAACAGGATAAGCAGAAAGGCGGAAGAGACCCGTAAAAAGGCTGATTCCAGGGCATGACAACACCTGCGGGCAGCGCCGATTTCTCCTCCTATATCTTCCAAGCTGCCAGGGAAAGGGGATACACTGCCGGCAGGATTCAGGAATCAGCCCCCTTATCCCGGCTCTCCTACCCCCAGGAGGTGGAAGTTAAAAACCGAGCCCTAGAACTTTTCTGGAAGGATACGGCTCTTGAGGGATCTCCCGAACCCCTGCTGGAAAGCCCAAAACCGAGGAATTACCGCAGCACCTCCAAGAGGAGATTATTCCGCCGCGGGAACAGATACCTGCTGTTACTGGATCCCAAGGCAGAACCGGAGGGCTGTGCAGAACTATCCGATCTGGAACCGGAGAAACATGGAGAAATCTTTCTCTTTCTATCAAGAAAACTTAATACCCCTGGTTACAAAATCCTTGCCGATGCCTTGAATTATGTGATCCTTAGGGAAAGCGAAGGCAGGAGGGCTGTGATATTCAATATTAACAGGCTCTCCTCCCAGGAAGTAAGAAAGATAAAGCTCCTGTCAGAGCATCTGGTCTCCGAAAACCTTTCGGTTTTTTCCGTATTCTACTATTTCGATCCCACCCAAAGCAGCTATTACCTGGAAAGCAGCCGGCCGGAGGATTCCCTCAATTTCCGAAGGATTTACGGCCCCCCTAAACTGATGCTCAAGCTTGCGGAACATCGCTTTTTCTACTCCCCCACTGTCTTTTCCCAGGTAAACCCTTTCATCCTGCCGGAGATGGTAAACAGAATGGGAGAGATGATCTGCTCTCCTTTTTTAATCAAAACTCCAGGGGAGGCTGGTCATACCGGCCTTGCCCCGCGGGAGGCCGGTAGGACAGGCATAATCCCGCGGCTTGTGGATCTTTACTGCGGTTACGGTCTCTTCGGCATCCTTTTTTCCAGGAATTCCCGGGAGGTTTACGGCATGGAACTGAACCCCGAGGCTGTTAAAAATGCCTGGGAAAACTCCAGAAATTATGAACCGCCTCAGGAAAATCCAGTCTTGGAAAACCCCTCCTTGAAGGGGCGGGGGAAAAGAGCTTTCATAAAACACGGCGAAGAAACCCGGGGAAGCCGGTTCCACTTTAAAACGGAAAATATCACCCGGGAGTCCCTGGAAAAATTCCTCCCCCCTCTGGGGAAACCGGAAATTGTAATCCTTGACCCTCCCCGGGGGGGTGCAGGAGAAAGGGTTATCTCAGCTCTGGCCTCGAGAAAACCTCTTGGAGTTCTCCATCTCTTCTGCAATCCCGATATTCTCCCTTCAGAATTGAAAATATGGAAGAGTAAGGGTTATACTCCTAAAAGAATTCTTCCGGTGGATATGTTTCCAGGCACCTCCGGGGCGGAGATGCTGGTTTTCTTTCAGACCTAGAAAAAAGGGGATTTTATGGATACCTCCAGGCATAGTGTATTTAAACAACGATACAGGATCTTTAAATCTGTATTTCGAGAAGGCCCAAGAAGTTTGTGCCTGCTGCTGATTCTTTTTGGGGGTGTCCAGATCCTGTGGGCCTCCTCCCCGACGGGGAGTGTAGATTTTTCCCAGGGTTGGAGTGTTTCCTTCAGCGATGATTCCGGGTCTAGAGGAGAACCGACAGGGAGCACCCTCTGGAGGGAGAAGAATCTTCCCTTTGCCGCCTCCCTCGAAGAGTCGGAGGGATCAAAATTCCTCTGGCTAAGGAAGGGGTTTCATACCCCTGGGAAATTGCTAAACCGGGATATCGCCCTGTATCTGGGAAAGGTTTCCGGTGCAGCGGAGGTATACCTGAACGGTTCCCTTGTGGGTTCCAGGGGGTCTATGCCTCCGGACGCCTTCTACCATGAATCCTCCCCCTTCCAGGTTATGCTTCCTAGCGGACTCTTGAGGGATTCCGAGGGCAGGGGAGAGGAGAATCTCCTTATGGTAAAGATCTTTAATGAGTCGGGGGTCTTTTCAATTCCCGCCCTCTACCTTGGGGAGGCTGGATCCTTTGAAAGGATTGCCTTTATTACAGATTTCCTTGGAAACCAGGTTTACCTGGTCTTTTCGATACTCTCCCTTTTCATAGCCCTTTTCTTTCTGCAGCAGTACCTGTTTCAGAAAAATCAGAGAACGGATCTCTTTTTCAGCCTGGCCAATTTTGCCCTGTTCATCTATTTTTTCAACATGGGTTTTACCTACCGGCTTTTCGATCAGGTCTGGCTGGATATCCTAGGAAAATCCTGCCTTCCCCTGTTTTTTGCCTTTTTAACGGTTTTCTTTATAGAATTCTACGGAATCCACAACCGACGATTTCTTAAAAGGATTATTCTGCTCTCCGGGTTATTTATGGCCCTCTCCTTCTATCTCTTTTCCAGGGATACGGCAACAACCAGGGAGATCTTCAATATCATAATAATTCCAGGAGAGATAAAACTCCTTTTCATCACCTACCTTACCATAAGGGCAATAATCAGAAAGAACCGTTACGCTGTGATAATTGCCGTGGGGGTTTTCTTCGGATTCCTCTTTGGGTCCTACGATATCTACCACTCTCTGGTGGGCCGTGAACCCTTAGCCTGGCTGCAGGGGATCGGGATCTTCATCTTCGATCTTTCCATGTTCTTCTCTCTGGCTGTAAAGGCGATGTTCACCCAAAGGGAGCTAAAGGAGTACAGCGCCGAGGTAGAGGAGAAGAGGGAAAGGCTCGAGGGATACATAAGGGGGATTAGAAACACATCTCAGTCGGTTTCTGAGATTTCCGGACATCTGGACGATGTTATTATGGAGGCCTCAAAATCGATAGAGGATCTGGCTTCGGGCACCCGGGAGATCTCCTCCTCCGTGGAGGAGCAGTTCTCCGTAGTTCAGCAGACCGACAAATCCATAGAGAATTTCGTCGATTCCCTGAACCGCACCTACGGCAGGCTTGCGGAGCAGAACGACGAGATAACGGAAACCTCTGCTATAATTGAACAGATGCTGGAAAATCTTGGGGAGATTACCCTGAATCTTAAGAATACCTCCTCCTTTACCGATCAGCTTAAGGAGTTTACCCGCACAGGAAGGGAGGCCATGGTTAGATCTGAGGAAGCTATTAACAGGATCAGGGAAGGCTCCATGAAGATCTTCCAAGTAATAGGCTCGGTAACAGAGATAGCGGAAAAAACCAATCTTTTATCCATGAATGCCGCCATAGAGGCAGCCCATGCCGGTGCGGCAGGGAAAGGTTTTGCCGTGGTGGCTTCGGAAATTAAGAAACTGGCCCAGGGTTCAGGCAGTAAAGCCCAGGAGATCAGGAAACAGGTAGAGGATATTATCCTTAAAATAGAGGAAGGGGTAAAGGAGAATCAAAGGCTTAGCGGAATCCTGGTCACCATAGGAAGCAACACCACTTTAGCGGCAGAACAGGTCCGGAATCTTTACAACACTACCCTTGAACAAAAGGCCGCCAGCGAACAGATCCAAAGCTCCCTGGTTTCCCTAAAAAATACCTCCCTGGATATAAAAAACCAGGCGGATAAGCAGGGAGAGGCGGGGAATACGGTAAAATCCGCCCTAGAAACCCTTGTGGCCAGTTCAAAGAAGGTTTTGGTGAATATTCAGGATATTGCCAGGGAGAATCAGGAGATTCTTACAAAGATAGGCTTAATTACGCAGCTTTCCCGGGATTCCTCCCGGGAGGTAGGGAATCTGGAATCTCTATTTAAAAACTGATTCCGATTTTATGCCGATACCCCGGTTTACCGCCGGGCGTTAAAGCCTACGGATCTGCCGTCTAAGTATCCGCTTCCCGGATCATCTGTTTGTGCCAACCTAAAAGCCAGTGTTCCTTCTGCTTATCCTGTCCCTCAACATCCGCGAGAACCCGGAACACGGGTTCGGTCCCAGAACCCCTCATCCAGATAAAAGCAATCTTCTTACCCTTCTCATTTTTAAAAAGGATCTTCATTCCGCCCCTGGCTTTGGTGTTGCGATAATCCCTGCCAAAACCATGAACCTCCTGCTTTCCCTCGTAGTTTATCTCTTCCCAGGAATGTATGCCGAATCTTTTTTTTAGGTACCTTTTTTTCTTATCCCAATGGATTAAAAACCTTTCCTCGTATTTTTCCTTAAAAACCCGGGGATCCTGGGAATTGATTTGCACCACTGCCCGCTTCTCTGCCACTCCGGTGGTTAAAAACTGGGGAAGGGTACCTATTACCCAGGAAAGAGTAGGATTGTCCCTATACTTATCCGGCTGTCCGCTTCTCCTGCACCAGATTCCAAAGGGGCTTTCCATATTGTTCCGGGGAGGTAATAACAGAAGTTTCAAAAAACTGCCTAGGGTATTGAGGGGATCCCTAACTGCCGAAGGATAGATTATGGTCCCTCCGTTGGAACCCTCTCCAAAGATCCGGACAATGAAGCCAGAATGTCTAAGGTCCCTTGCAAGCTCCACCACATTGGCCTCGCCGACCTCGGCCCGGAAGACACGGACATCGAAGAGTTCCGCAATCCTTTCCACCCTAAGGGAGGTTGGGCCATTAACCACCACAGCAACCTTCTGCTCGGCTTTCCCATCTTTGTCGTAAGTTAAGAGACCGGAATAGACAAGGTAGGAGAGTTCGGCCAGTTCCGCCAGGGCAAAGAGCCTTTGGGCGGGTAAATCCACTACTTCATCCAGGGTTTCATCATAATAGACCAGGTTCCCTCGATCGCCATCATTATCCGGAACATAGCCTAGAACATAAGAAGGATCCTCGCTATGAATCTCCTGTAACCTGAGGGCACAAGGTTTAAGAGCTCTGCCCTCGGGAACTATGGTATGGGCAATTTTTCCTGCCTCGTCATTGATGGCTGTTACCTTGATTCCCAGAGAGGAGAGAAACCACTGGTCAATGGAATTACACCGGGAACTGCCGTTGAAATCCACCACTACTCCAAGCCCCTTTTCCCGGGCTCCCTTGGAAAGAAGGGAAAGAATTCCCTCTTGCTCTTCCTGGGAGTAATAACCTGTAATGGAGGAGGCTAGAAAGTGGTGATAAAGATCCTCCGCTTCTCTCTTGTAATCCTCTTTTTTATCCAAAATTGCCTTTATGGATTTTCTTTTTATCCTCTTGGTAAGGGCGAATATTTTCTCCGGTGTTCCCGGATCCCTGGCCAGGGAGAGGAAAAGGTTGTTGAATTTCTCCGAATCCTCTGCTCCCAGAACTCCTCCATCTCTCAAGCCGCACTTGAACCCATTGTGGCCCGGGGGATTATGACTGGCGGTGATATAGGCAAAGGCATCCACCTCTTTACAGTTTTTTGCATAGGCCATTATTTCCGGGGAGGGAACTATTCCAAGATACCGCAGGGCAATACCGGTTCCTGTAAAAACCCAAGCCATTACCGAAGCCAGAATGCCTCCTGTAGGTCTGGAATCTGTACCAAAAACTATAACCTTTTCTTTTTTCCCGTTTTTCTCTTTAATAAAGTCGCTGAAGGCTAAGGCTAAGGTTGCAGCGAGATAGAGATTCGACACAGATACCGCTTTGCCTCTGCTGTTTTCTCCACCCTTAGCGGCAAAGACAGTCCTGATGCCGGAGGAGGATACGATGCATCTGTTCAAAGCTTCCCTCAATTCCTCTGCCTGGGGCAGGGGAATTGAGGCTAAGGGATTGGTAATTCCTTTCATTCATCACCGCCTAAATAGGGCTTTTAGAAAATTCTCAATAAAATAAAACCCATTAGAAGGATTATACACAAATAATTTCCACTTAATCCAGTAGAGAATCTATTTCCGCTCCGGCTTTGACAAATAAGATTTGCAGGTATAATATCAAGATATGGCAAAAGTGTATTATTATCTATTGGATAAACTGAATCAGGAGAATGCAGAGGTATTGAAGAAAGCCTTAAAAACTGCAAGCTCCATAACCGGGGTGGAAACCAGGGTCCGGCAGGGTCTGCTGGAGGTCCTCTCTTCCCGTAATCCAGAGAAGGAACTAAAGATGGCTTGTGATATAGCCGGGGTGGTCCTCCGCAGGGAAGTGAAAAAGAAGGATCTTTAAGATTCAGATTTCTTATCTGCCTAAAAATCCCAGAGGAAGGGTATGGAATACGATAAAATACTCCCGTATCAAAAGAAGGATTCTTTAAAACTGACCCTGGAAAATTTGATGCAGAAGGGAGTTCCCGATTTTTGGGAGGATCCCCTTTCGGCTTTGATCTCTCTTCCCGTTCAAGCCGGTACCCTCAGATGCTTTCATTTCGAACCTTCTAAAACAGATTCAATTCGGCCTTTTGTTTTTATCCCCGGATTTGGAGCTTTAGCGGGCGGGTTCAAGGATTTTTATAGCATTATCAGGGGCCGCTGCGAAGGTTTTTACCTGGAAACACGGGAAAAAGAGAGCTCAAGAATTGACAGAAAGGGATCCGATATGAGCATTACCCAGAGTGCCGAGGATATCGCCAGAGGGATCTCCCATTTCGGACTGGATTCTTCCGATTATGTTCTTGTCGGTACCTGCTGGGGTTCTTCAATTATAAGTCAAGGAATCCATGAGGGAATTCTGAATCCGCCCACGGTAATTCTTTTCGATCCCATGCACAGGCTATGGTTCCCTAGGGGAATTCTGGAAATTGCACCTCTGGTACCGGACTGGTTTCTTGGTTTAATAAAACCGGCAATTCAGAGTTTTGTTTTAAGTAAACTGGAGGAGGGAGTTCAAAAGGAGAGGACGAGGAGCTTCCTAGATTCGGCAGTGCTATGGAAATGGCGGAGAAGCGCTTATGAGGCGAGAAACTTTGATCTTTTTAAAATCGCTTCTACTATTTCCCGGGAGGTGTTTGTGGTCAACGGTACAGGGGATGCCATCCACAATCAGGAAAACTATCCCAAAATTGCGGGGTTGATGAAAAGGGGGCGCTTCTTCTATCTTCCCATTTCGGAAGCCTACCGGGAGGCTTTGATGGGTTTTGTTACCCTTCTTTTTACAAAACAGGAGAGGAAGGACCCAATTCCTTATGAACTCCGAGAGTCTGAGGTTATTCTGGAAAGAGCCTCCGGAGAGTAATTCTCGGTTGAAATTTAGGCTCCAAAGGGATAACTTATAGGTGTTTACAGTAATCTATTTTAATAGGAGTTAAAATTATGAAGAAGCTATTATTACTTTTTCTTATCGCTTTCTTTGTTTTGGGTGTTTTTTCCTGCGCTTCAGGTTCAAAGATCGACACAAAGGATATTCCGGAATTCTATCTGAATCCCCCTGTGGCGGAGGATGCTATTTACGGTGTCGGGGATGCTAAAATGAGCAGCCTGAGCCTTTCCAGAACCACCGCTATCTCCCGCGCCAGGGATGATATAGCCCGGCAGGTAGAAGTGGTAGTAAAAAATGCCATTACAGATTATGCCCAGGAAGCTGGTGAGGGGAGTAATACTCAGACTATCCAGTTTGTAGAAACAATCTCCAGACAGATAGCCCAGGTTACCCTGGCAGGGGTAAGAACTGTGGAGGTAGAGGTAGGCAAAGACGGAACAGTATATGCCCTTTGTATGTACCCCCTGGCCGCTCTGCAGGAAGCCGCTTCAACAGAATTCAGAAGGAACGAAGCAGCTGCTTTTGCGGAATTCAAGGCAGATCAGGCATTAAAGGCCCTTAATCACGAACTTGAAAACAATCCTCCTAGAGCAGGAAGCAGGTAGGTAAAGTACATTAACTATCCCGGGGTGAGGAAGAATATATATTATTTTGCCTCCTCATTCCGGGAAACACTTTTAAAAATTAAATCTTCCTAATTATAGGAATATAAAATTATAAAATTTGATAAAATTATTGATTCCTTGACCTAGTTAAACGGATATGTTATTAAGTATTTATACTCTCCGAACCGGATAATCTACGGAACCCTTTCTAAGATTAACCGGTCACAGTCCCTCTGTCAGGGGGATAGAGGGTTGTTCTGGAAACGGAACAGCCTCCCGTGCTAGGAAAGGAGAAACCTCTGTAATAAAACATTTACAGGTTTTAATCCCCCTCTCCAGCCACGGAAAAGCGGCGAAAACCGCTTAAATCCATTATTCTGGAGCTGAAAAATGAAAAAAAACTTCGTTATGACGCTGCTTTTAGTGTGCGCAGTCTTAACCCTGCCGGCGATGGGCGTTGTGGAAGAACCCAAAGAAACCGGGGCTGCAGACACAGAAAGTGCTCAACCTCTGGTACCAGGCTCGAGAGGAAGAGTGAAGCTGGCTACTACAACTAGTACAGAGAACAGCGGTTTGTTGGGTTTTATGCTGCCGGTTTTTGAAGGAAAAACCGGGTACAAGGTGGATGTAATAGCCGTTGGTACAGGGGCCGCCCTAAAACTTGGAGAAAACGGAGATGTGGATGTGGTCCTGGTTCATGCCAGAAGTGCCGAGGATGCCTTTGTGGCCGCCGGATTTGGGGTAAACAGAAAGGACGTAATGTACAATGATTTTATAGTACTTGGTCCCTCTAATGACTTTGCTGGTCTTGCTAAAGCAAAGGATGCCCTGGAGGCCTTCCGGTTTATTTCTCAGAGCGGCAGGGATTTTATCTCCCGCGGAGACAATTCCGGCACCCATATCAAGGAAATAGAGATCTGGGCAGCAGCGGGGATAAAGCCCGAAGGTGCCTGGTACAAGGAGGTCGGACAGGGCATGGGCGCTGTAATAAACATAACCAACGACCTGCAGGGCTATACATTAGCGGATCGGGGAACCTACCTGTCCATGAAGAATAATGTTAATCTAGTAGTGGCTTACGAAGGCGATGCAGTGCTCTTCAATCCCTATGGTATAATTGCTGTTAATCCCCAAAGGTACAGTACCGCCAATTACGAAGGGGCTATGGCTTTAATCAATTTCTTTGTCAGTCCAGAAGGGCAGAAACTTATCCAGGATTATAAAATAGAAGGGGATCAGCTCTTCTTTTCTGGAGCAAAGTAACAGTGGAAAAGAGTTTTTTTCTAGAGGCAGTTAATCTGCTTCTTCAGGGCGATAGGGAGGTTTACTTTATCGCCCTGACCTCCATCTCCTTCTCTCTTATATCAACCTTTATCGCCTCTGTAATCGGTGTGCCCTGCGGGATTCTTCTGTTTCTTTCCCCCGGCAGGGGCAAGAGGGTGATAAATTCCGTTCTGTCCAGTCTAATGGCCTTACCTACCGTGGTGGTGGGCCTTTTGGTTTACACCCTGATCTCCCGATCGGGTCCTCTAGGTTTTCTTGGGCTGCTTTACAAGCCTGTGGCTGTAGTAATTGGTCAGGTGCTGCTGATCCTGCCAATTCTTATCTCCATGGCCTATACAGGGATTGCCAAACTGGACAAGCGTTTTTTTGAAACCCTAAAAACCCTGGGAGCGGCAAAGAGCAATATCCTATCCATGACCCTCTGGGAGGCACGCATCCCCCTGCTGGGAACGGTGCTTGCCGGTTTCGGTCGGGCTCTGGGGGAGGTGGGAGTTTCCATGATGCTGGGAGGAAATATCCGGTGGTACACAAGAACCATGACCACAACCATTGCTCTGGAAACCAGTAAAGGGGAATTTGTCAGGGCCGTTGCCCTGGGGATAATACTTATCGTGCTTTCCCTCCTTATAAATTCTGGTCTGCATTTTCTTGTAAAGGGAGATAAGGGATGATTCAATTAAAAAACATCTCCTTTGCCTACAATACAGCCCCAGTTCTTAACCTCAAGGAACTTGACTTTGAAAAAGGTAAAATTCATGCTCTTGTGGGGCCCAATGGCTGCGGAAAGACCACTCTTTTGAAAATTTTAGACGGACTTCTTGTCCCTCAAAAGGGAGAGATCCTGGTAAAGGGCCTTCAGAGAAAAGCAGGCAAAAATAGCAGGAATATCAACACGGTATATGTTCATCAGAATCCATATCTTTTTGATGGTACTGTGCTGTCCAACATAGCCTTTGCACTGAAGTCCAAGAGCCTGGACAAGGAGGAGATCCGGGAAAGGGCTTTCAAGGTTCTCTCTCAAGTTAATCTGTCTGGTTTTGAAAAGAGGAAGACCTCCTCCCTGTCCGGCGGGGAAGCTCAGAGGGCGGCTCTGGCAAGAGCCCTGGCCCTGGAACCGGAGATCCTGCTTTTGGATGAGCCTACAGCCAATGTGGATCTTGGTTCTGTAAGGATTCTGGAGAAGACTCTTGCCTTCCTTAAGGAAACCCTGGGGGTTACGATAATAATAAGTTCCCACGATAAAGCCTTTGCCTTCCGCTGTTCCGACAGGATCTGTTTTATGGATAAGGGCGAAGTGGATGAACCGGCAGAGAATATTTTTAAGGGAAATATAACAGAGAAGCTGGAAACTGTGTCCCTCTTTGATTGCGGAAAGATCTCCATCAAGGTCCCATCCCTTTCTGGCGAGTTCCGCACCGCTGTTTTAGGATACGAAGAGATCCTCCTCTCAGACGAGGAGATCCGTTCCACAGCTCAAAACCGGTTCTATGGTACAATTATATCTGTGGCAGAAAGAAAGGGCTCCTACGATATTACAGTGGATATTGGCATTCCAGTAACTGCCAGAATTACAGGAGATTCCTTCCGCCAGTTCAACCTTTCTCCTGGGAAACAGGTCCATCTGGCTTTCAAGGTTTCTGCTGTTAAGTTATACTAAGCAACAAGGATAGAATATGAAGAAAGAGGGTAGTTTTAAGGTGGTCTCGGTTAATATCTCCAGGAAAAAGGGGATTAAAAAGGAAAAGGTTGAAGAAGCTCTGCTTAAGGAGGATTTCGGTCTGGAAGGGGATGCCCATGGAGGCCCCTGGCACAGACAGGTCTCTCTCCTGGCGGAGGAGGATATCGACTATATGAGGAGCAAGGGGATTACCCTACAGTGGGGTGATTTTGCAGAGAATATTACCACCCGTGGTGTTGAATTGGATAAGCTTCCCGTGGGAACAAGAATAACCCTTGGCGGGTGTGTTTTGGAGGTTACCCAGATAGGTAAGGAATGCCATCACGGTTGCGCGATCTACCACCAGGTGGGGGAGTGTATAATGCCTAAAAAAGGTATCTTTGCCAGGGTAATTTCCGGCGGCCTATTGAAACCTGGTGATACAGGCACCTATCAGATTCCCTAAGCCCTGTTTTATAGATTCTCTGTTTATTGAAACTCACCAAAAAGACCACTTTTCCTTACGGCATAAACCAGAAGTCCTGAAATCCCAGAAACCATGGACAATCCCAGGAAAGACCATTTAAGAGCAGAAAAAATACCCACACACTGGGCGGCATCGCTTGCCTGGGGATAGTATTTTAGGATTGTCAGGGTGCAGATATTCTCTAAAAGATCGAAAAACAGGGCAAGAACAGGAAGAGGGAGCAGTAAGGCCGTAAGAGTTTTGGTTTTCAAAAGTCTCTGATAAATGATCTTTAAGGAGAAGAATAAGAAGCTTCCGTAGGCCAGGGGAAAAAAGAAATCTAAAAATAACATTATCCTGTAGGCTTGTATCTGAGAAGGAGTTAGACTGCTTACAATTTCATAAGCCTGGATAGAGTTTACATAAAACTGAGTATCAATCTTTGGAAAATCACCTAGTAAAAGGATCCCTAGAAAGAAAAGAACCATAACCACAGCAGAAATTATAAGGATTCTTCTAGGATTTCTAGGGGTGTTTATTGCAGAAGGCACTTATTTTTCCTCTCTTGGTTAACATTATAATATTGTTTTTAGCAAAGGTGTTGTATTTTTTTTGTAGTTCTCCGAACCTTGTTGTTTTTATCCTTATATTCAACCTTAACCTGGTGCTTTGAAATTATAGACTGGTATCAATCTTTCCTCTATTTGTACCGCCGGCTGCAGAGCGGTAATTATCTCCTCCGGATCCTTGTAAGCCTGAGGCGCCTCATCCAGGGTTTTCAGGCTTAAGCTGGTGGTATAGATCCCCTTCATCCGTTTCTGGAATTCCCTTAAATTCAGCGTAGATTTCGCCTGTTTCCTGGACAACCTTCTCCCGGCTCCGTGAGGTGCGGACTGGTTCCAATCGTTGTTCCCCTTGCCTGTTCCCAGGATTGTACCATCCGCCATGGAGAGGGGAATGATCACCCTTTCCCCCTTTCCCGCCCGGATGGCTCCTTTACGGATTATGGAATCGGAAAAATCTATGTAATTATGCACCGATTCTACAATTTCCCCTCTCTCCCCCGGAAGGCCTAGGAAGGATTCCACTATATCTAAGAGGATCAGCCTTCGGTTAAGCAGGGCATATCTCTGGGCAATCTGCATATCCCTTATGTAATCCTCCATGCCTTGGCCGGTGAGAAACTCCAGCTGATCCATCTTACCACAGCTTTCCCGGGCTTTTTTCTGGTGAAACTCCGCTATTTTTAAACCGAAATTCCTGCTTCCAGAATGGACTAAAAGCCAAAGGTTGTTTCTACTGTCCCTGTCCAGTTCTATAAAATGATTCCCGCCTCCAAGACTTCCCAGGGATCGCATTACCCGCTCAAAGTCCTGCTCCCCGGTTCGACAGATCCTTTTTATTTCATCCCTGAATTTTCCTGCATCGCTCTTTTCTATCTCCTCCAGGATACTGCTCCACCTGCTATGGACAGAGTCCCTTACCTCAAAGGAGGAGGGGATATTTCGGCGGATAAACCGGTCCAGCCCATCGTAATCCAGGTTCTTAAGGGGTCCTAAATTACGACCCACAACACCGCAGCCGATATCCACCCCTATAAGATTGGGAACCACCTTGTCGGTAAGAAGGGCTGTATAACCTATGACGCATCCTGCCCCTTCATGACAGTCGGGCATTATTCTTATCCTGGCACCGGCAGCTATAGGGTGATTGGTTATCCTTTTGATCTGATTCAAGGCTCCTGGTTCAATTGCATCGGTAAAAACCTTGGCAGTTCCGAAATTTCCCTTTATCTCCTTCATAGAAAAGCCCCCAACTAGATGATAGTATTAGTGGATAGTATAAATGTAATGACTTAAAGGGTAAAAGGCCAGGTCTTCCAGGTTTCCGGGGAGATCCCTAGGTGACACCTTTTTCCGGCAAATAAGGGAGAAATAAAAGGAACAGCAGGGTGATATTAGGACTTGCCCGGGAAGCGGGGAGAAAATAGAATAGGGAGAGGAGGAGAGGAAAAATGATCGACTTTGATA
>Ga0067045_1028273_pt1 | contig 37614 bp, 23 predicted proteins | sample TerdegcTABiofilm_FD_59184 | JGI IMG/M metagenome (GOLD analysis project Ga0067045, IMG submission 59184) | Combined Assembly of (Gp0054472, Gp0054536) Wastewater bioreactor microbial communities from Singapore -Terephthalate degrading... | reverse complement strand
CTTTTTCTTCGGCTTCAAATACTTGGTCAAGCCCTGGAACCAGATCACCAGCGCCGGGTTGCCCTTGATCTGGATCGACTTGTCCTGAATCCCCGTCATGAACGCCAGTTGCTTGTTCTTCGCCTGCATCGTGGCGAAGCCATAGGCGGCGTCTTTAAAGGCAATGGCGAAGGCCGGCGCAGGGTGGACACCCGAGCGGCTGGTGATGCGCTGGTCTTTGACGATGAAGTGACGGGCAACCTTGCCGTCGAGGGTCTGCAACTGGAACGCCAGGTCTTTGTCACCCAACTGCTGCTGGAACGCAGGGTTGGTGCGGCTGGCTTTGCCCATCATCAGGCCCAGTACCCAGAGGAGAAGACGAAATTTCATGCACACGGCCTCGGTGTAATTATTGAGTGGCCGCAGCAGTGTAACGAATTGCCGAAAGAACGCCACCGATCTCGCGCTTTAGCCGGAGATCGGTTGGCGTTTACCGCTTATAGCAACAACTTGCTTATACGTTAGGGCACGGTACCGGCGCCCAGTCGGCCAGGTTCGGATCGCGGCAAGTGCCTTCGATCTGTGCTTTACCGGCGCTGGCGACCTTCTTGCTTTCATCTTGCTTGGTCTGGGCAGTCTGGAAGGTTCTTTCGGTGGCGACCGCTTCTTTCGGCACCACAGGCAGCGGCGGACGCTTGGTCACGACTTTGCTGGTCAACTTACCTTTCTTGGCCGGTACAACCGCCGGAGTGGCATCCGCTGTCGCCACGGTGACCACGTCGTTGCGCTGCACGCCTACCTGTTGCAGGTCTTTCTCGTAAGCCTGGGTGTAGTTGTTCAGGTCTTCGCTGGCCTTGCCGTTGACCGCGACGATCAGGTCATTGGATTCCTTCAGGCCGGAAACGATTTCCGCCAGGCGCTTGCGGCCTTCGGTGTCGTTGACGGTCTTGGCCTTACGGTCGGCCACCAGCTTGGTGAATGCGCTCTGGTAGCACTGCTGGGAGGCCTTGGCGTAGGCGGTGCTGCGGTCGATGTCGGAGGCGCTTTTATTGACGTCGGCTGCGTAGGAGCCAATACGCTGGTTGTCATCGGCGATCTGCTTCTGACGCTCGGTGTAGTAACCCGCCGCGCCGCCAGCCAGGGCGCCGCCCGCGGCACCGATTGCGGCGTTACGGCCGCGCTTCTCGGAGTCGCCGGTCAAGGCGCCGAGCAATGCACCGCCGGCAGCGCCGATGGCCGCGCCGGTGACGACCGACTTGGTCATGTCCGAATCGGTCGCGCGCAGGTGCTGCACCGGCTCGTAGCAGTTCGGGTAGTACTCGACCTTGGTGCTCGACGCGACCTTGGACGTCGGCGACGTGGCACAACCAGTCAACACGGTGCTGAAACCGGCTGCGATCAGCAGCAAGTGACGCTTGGAAACCGCCTTACGGGAAAAAAGCATAGGTGTGTTCTCTTTTAAGTTTGACTTGCCCAGCACGGCCCACCGCCGCCTGAGTCCCTTCCAAGCTCGCTCTATAGCCAGCGATCAAGACCGCTGACCACTGGCTGCGAGCAATTCCTTCAAGATCGTTGCCGGGTCGGCCCGCTGTTGCTTGCGGTAGTTGCCGACATGGCGAACGAACAGTGTCGCGCGCGTCACCAGGCTTTTGCCGAGCACTGGCTTGCGATCCAACTCTTCCTTGATCCGTTGAAACTGCGCCTGGATCACCGCATCGGTGTAACGCGTGCCGGTGGCCAGGTTGTCGATATAGATCGCCACTGCGCCGTCGAGGGCGCTGCGCCCGTTGGCAATGGCTGCGGCAAACAGCTGCGCGCTGGCCTCGTCCTTGGCGTCCACGGCCTGCTGGCGGCTCTTCTGCAGATTGGTCAGGCGGATGTTGTAGTTATTGATGGTCTCGGCCACCAACGCCGCCGACTGAATCAGGTTGCCCGCCGCTTCTTCGCGTTGCTGGGCGATCAGCGAGACGTTGCGCTTGAGCTCTTCGTTGACCAGCCCCAGCTCGGCTTGCAGACGTGGGTCGACGCTGGCGGCGATGATGCTGTCCAGGCGCTTGGTCGGGTCCTGGGCGTCATCGATGGCATCGGTCAGCGAGGCCAGGCGGCCTTCTTTCTGCCACTGCGCGAACAGCTCCTTGTAGCGCGAACGCGGTGCCGACAGCGCGCCGATCGCCACGCGAAAACCGGTGGTCTCGTTGCTTTGCTCGGTGCCGTCGGCGGCGAACAACGGGTACTCGCGGCGCATGCCGGTGAACAGCGTGCCTTCGCCCTCCAGGTAATTGCCGCCCTTGACCACAAAGCCGCCATAGGCGCCCTGGCGACGCCCGGCGTGTACCAGCTGGAAGGATTCCTGGACCATTTCCGCCGCGTTGCCGATCACATCGAACAGGCCGATCGGGTTGGGCAATTTGGTGCCGATGGGCATCAGCCGCGCGGCCTGGCCGGTGCCGCCGGCGACTTGGTTGAACACCGCCCAATCGGCCAGCGGGCCGTCGCTTTCGCTGCCTTCGATGCGCCGCGGGAACAGGCGCCCTTCCAAGTCCTGGCGGCTCACGGCCTGGGCCCCGCGTGCGGCGAACTCCCATTCCACTTCGGTGGGCAGGCGCACAAAACCCAGGCCGCCGTCGTCCGCCGAAGCGCCACGCCCGCTCACCGGCAGCAACTCGCGGTGGTATTTCATCAGCCAGGCGCTGTACACCGCCGAGAAGCGTTCGGCTTCAAAGCGCGACAGCTTGACCTTGGGCAAACGCCCGGCCATGCCGCTGGGCGCATCGCACGCGGGCGCCGGTTCGCCACTGGCCAGCGATTGCGCCTGGGACATCACCAGAGCGTATTGGCGCGCGGTCACTTCGTACTTGCCGATGAAGTAGAGCATCGGCTTGAGCGGGGTCTTGGCGTCGGTCTTCGGCATCAAGGGCGTGATGACGTTGTTCCAGTCTTTCGGCAGGTCCTTGAGGCTGAACTGGCCGTTGATGAAGTCGCGGCGATAGCCAGAAATGAACGACTGCTGATAGCCCGCCTCGCCTTCGGCAAAGGGGTAGCCGAGGCTGATCTCGCGGTCGTCCAACGTGCCTTGGGCCAGCACATAGACGTAGCGGAACACCATGTTGCCTTCGCACGGCAGCGGCAGGCTGACGTCGTCCGCCAACGGCTTGGGGTTGTCGAGCTTATCGCTTGCCTCATCGGCCCACGCCAGCGAGGCCAGGCTCAGCGCCAAGGCGGCGCCCAGTAACTTATACATCTCGGATTCCTTCAGAAGCCTGGATACGCGCCACGCGCCAACCGCCACACGCTGCCGCCACGGCGCTGACGCCGAGCACAGCCACCAGGGCCAGGCCGTAATGACGCGCCAGCAGGTGGCTGGCGTGTTCGCCCGGCACCTGCACGAATAATTGATTCAAGCCCGCCTCGGCCAGGCCATACAGACCCGCACTGAACACGGCGGCCAAGCCGGCGCTGTAGAGCGCCTGCAGCACCACAAACAGCAACAGCGCGGCGGTGGAAAAGCCCAACAGACGCAACACCGACAACTCCCTGCGCTTGCGCGCCACGGCGGCCAGCGCCCCGGCGAAGATCGCCGCGAACGCCCCCGCCAAGGCCAACCCGGCGATGATCCAGAACACGATCGACAGGTTGCGGCTCAACGACTGCACCTGGGCGATGCTCAATGCCTGGGTCGCCACCAACAGATTCTGCCCGGCGAAAAACACCCGCAGCGGCTCCACATCGGTGAGGTTGCGCGCATACAGGCGAAACGCCGGATACACCCGCTGCTCACCCGCGCCGACCGCGTCGCCGTCCCAGCCCAGCGCTGGCACGGCACGGCCGTCGCGGTAGTCTTCCACCGCTTCCAGCAGGCTCAATTCAGCAAACAGGCCGTCGCGGGCGAAGGCTTCCAGCGGCAGTACCGCGAGCACCTGCAAACGCGTGCGCCGGGTTTCGACGCGCCCCGCGACCTGGCGCGCAAAGCCGGTCTCCAGCCAATCCCCGGGCCGCGCCGCGAGCTTCTCGGCGGCGGTGTGGCTCAGCACGATCTGCGCCAGGCCCTGGGGCACCGGCAAACCGTTGAGCAGTGGATCGCCCGGCGCGGTCGGCAGCATTTCCAGGGTCAATGTGCCCACCTGCGCGGTCGCCGCGATCTGCCGCGTGCGCGGGATGGCGAACGCCACATCGCCGCGCTGACCCAACTGCTCGACAAAGGCGCGGCTGAATCGACCACCGCCCAACGGAATAATTTCACGGGTGGCCGGGTCGTTCTCCAGGCGCTCGGTCAGACTGCTGACCAGCCCGAACTTCAGGCCGAACAACACCAGCAACGGCGCGACGACGGCAACCAGCGCCAGCACCGCGCAGGCCGACAGCCACGCATCGTTGCGGTAATCCTGCCAAGCCAGGGAAGCCACCAGGCCGAGGCGCATCAGCACACCTCCCCGAGGGTGGCGGTGATGCCGCCATCAGTGTCGCGACGACAAGCGATACGGCGCACCTGCAAGCCGCTGGCGCGAGCCAGGGGTTCGTCATGGGTGGCGATCACGCAAGCGGCGCGGTGTTCGCGAGCGCGGGCCAACAGCGCCTGCATCACCCGTTCGGCGTTAAGCGGGTCGAGGGACGCGGTCGGCTCATCGGCCAAGACCAATTGCGGCGCATGGGCCAGGGCGCGGGCGCAGCTCACGCGCTGGCGTTGGCCGACCGACAGCGCCGCCGGCTTCTTGGCCAGTTGATCGCTGATTTCCAATTGCTCGGCCAGGCGCGCCACGCTGCCATCGTCCTTCAACCCCAGCAGTTGCCGGGATAAGGCGATATTGCTGCGCACATCGAGAAAGCCCAGCAAGCCGCCGGTTTGCAGGACATAACCGAGGTGCCGGCTGCGCAGCTCGGCCAGGGCGGTCTGCCGATCGGCGCGCCACAACCCGCCGATATCGGTCTGATTGAATTCGAAGCGGTCCACCTGATCCGGCGCGAGCACCAGGGCCAGCAGGTCGAGCAAGGTGCTTTTGCCGCACCCGCTCGGCCCGACAATCGCCACTTGCTCCCCCGCGCGCAGGTGCAACGCCGGAATCACCAGGCTATAGCGCTGGGCACCGACGCCCCGGCTCTTGTGTACCGCGTTCAGGTTCAGCATTACGGCAGCGTCGACAAAGGGACGCGGTACAACGCATCGCCCGGCTCGGCAGCGCCGAAACGGACCCAGTTGGCCAGGTCATTGTGGAAGGTTTCATAGAGGCGGATCTTCGAATCCAGCTCGTCGATAAAGTCTTCCTGCTCGGCCACGCTCAACGACAGCCATAGATCCTGGGTCATGTTCAGCGACTTGCTGCGGTATGGCAGGCCTTCCAGGTATTCGCCGAGAATGCCGCCATCGGCCAGGTTGCCGCCCTTGCGCAGGGCCTGCGGGTCGCGGCTCATATAGGCCGAGGCGCTGGCGATTTCCTGGAAGAAGTCTTTGGGCGAGGTCTGGGTTTTGCGGGCGGCGTCGACGATCAGTTTCAGCGACTGCTGCAGGTCGTTGAGCTGCAATTTGGTCAACATCACGCACACCTGGAACGCCGGCAGCGCCGGGTTGGTCAGGTCGCGGTCGGCGGTCCAGGCGCTGACCAGTTGCGGCGCCTGGCTCGCGGCTTTGCGCCCGAGGAAGTCCATGTGCATGGCGTAGCCGATGGCGGCGGATTTATCCGCCAGGCTTGGCGCGGCGCTCAGCAAGGGCAGCGGCTGCGGCGTGTCATTGCGTACCTGATGCACCAGGTTGGCGAACACCGTGCCGATCTCATCGACGCGCTCGCCCAGCTTACGTACATCGCCACCCGGCACCTTCGTATACAGGTCGCCGATCTGCGGGTTGGCGTCGGCGGTGAGGATGCGGTACTGGCTTTCGGCGCCGGCGTGGGTTTTCTTGCCGGCGTCGGTGCGCAGGTGCAGGGCGTAGATCTTGATCTGCTTGCCCAGCGCCGCCTGGCGCACTTCGGCTTCGTTCATCTGGGTGGCGGCAAACGGGTCGTTCTTGCGCAGCGCGCCAGCGTCGGTGACGAGCAAGATGATACGACCGCCGTAGCCGGACCAGTCCATGCCTTCGACAGCCTGCATCACTCCGGCAAACGCGTCCTCGTTGAAGGAGTGACTGGACACGGTCGACGCCTTGACCCCGCGCGCCAGGTCGAGGAAGCGCTGCGGGTCGCGGCCCTGGTCGAGGGTGATCAGGGTCTTGGCCACGTATTCCAGGCCCGGGGTTTTCTTGATGCTGTTGCGAAAACCCACCAGGCCGAAGCTGACGCTGTCCAACTCGCCGCGCTCGGCGATGCGGGTTTGCAGCTCGTGGACCACATCGCGGACCTGGTCGATATACGGCTGCATCGACACGGTGGTGTCGACCACCAGCACCACCGCAGTGCGGAAGGCATCGGCATTGGCGTTGATCAGCGCGGTCGCGGGCTTGGCGACCGCGCTGCTGCCAGGGTCGATGGACGCGACGTTGAGCAACTGCACCGGCTGGCCGTTGTCGTCGAAGCTCTCTTTGGAATCGAAGATCGGCAGCAGGTAGAACTGGTTCTGCGGCACCGCGCTGGCGGCCGGCTCCAGGGCCAGCACCTGGCCGTTGTCGTCGCGGTTGTTCTGCGCCTTGGCCAGCACGCCTTTGGCAGCGGCGGGGTCGGCCAGCAGCTTTTCCACTTCGCCGGATTGGCGCAGGAACATCACCGGTGCCCGGCCGGAGCGTTCGGTGAACTTGAGCACCAGGCTTTGCTTCCAGTCGCTGACCTGGGCGGCCGGCAACCAACCGTCGCTGCGCCCATCGGTGGCGGCGCCGACGCGTAGCCATGGGCTGCCGTCGACGTCCTTGCGCTGATACACATAGAGCACGGAAAACGCCGGCAGAGCTTTGCCTGGCGCGCTGCCGGCAGCGCTGGCGAGTTTCGCGCCGGGTTTGCTGAGCACGCGCTGGAACAGGGTTTTCTTGCCCGCCATCAGCAAGGGCCGTTGACCGCCGTCCACTTCGGCGACCGCCACCGGTGGCGTCACTGATGGTGTCACCTTGGGCACTGTCGCAGCCGGTGGCTTGGCAGGCTGATCACTGCCGCTCAACCACCAGTAACCCGCGCCACCTATGGCCAAGGCAACCGCCACCGCCACGGCGGCCAACGCCAACACCGGCCCACGGCGCTGCTCGGACACCGTGTGCCGTGGGGTTGGCGGCACCACCGGCTGGCGCGCCGGTTGCGGCTTGTCGGTCGGGATCTCGATGGATTGCGGAGTGATGCCGGCCAGATCGAAACTCAGCGGAATCGGCAACGGCCGCACCTGCGTGGCGTCCGGCGACTCGGTCGGCAGTTGATCCAGCGCCAGCAGCAACGCCGCCGCATCCGGGAAGCGCTCATTCGGGTCCTTGGCCAACAGTTTGCGCAGCACGTCCTGATAACGCCCGTGATGCAGCGGCAGTTCCGGCAGCGGCTCAGTCAGGTGGGCCAAGGCCGTGGAGAGCGCGTCGGTGCCGTTATAAGGCAGCTTGCCGACGAGGATTTCATAGAGCACCACGCCCAGCGCATACAGGTCTGCGCGGCCATCGATTTCCTGGCCACGCGCCTGTTCCGGGCTCATGTAGCTCGGCGTGCCCACGGCGAAACCGGCCTGGGTGAACTGGGTGCGATCGTCCAGGGATTTGGCGATGCCGAAGTCCGACAGCACGGCGGTGCCGTCGGCGCGGAACAGAATGTTCGCCGGCTTGACGTCGCGGTGGACCAACCCCTGCGCATGGGCATAACCCAGCGCCGAAGCGATCTGGCGGATCAGCGTGAGGCCCTGCTCGGGAGTGAGGCCGGCGGCGATGCGCTCCTTGAGCGTGCCGTTGGGCAGGTACTCCATGGCCATGTAATACAGCTCGCCGACATTGCCGATGTCATGGATGGTCACCGTGTGCGGGTGCGACAGCCGCGCCAGGGTCTTGCCTTCGCGCAGGAAGCGCTCGCAGAAACTCGGGTCCGCCGCCAGCGCCGCCGCCATCACCTTGAGCGCGACCTTGCGCTCCAGCGAGCGCTGGGTCGCCAGGTACACGCTGGCCATGGCGCCTTCGCCGATCTCGCCTTCGATGTCGTAACCCGGGATCACGATGTTCATGCCGATACCTTCACGACGATGGCGGTGATGTTGTCCGGTGCGCCGCGGTTCAGCCCCAGGTGGACCAGGCTGCGCACGATTTCATCCGGGGCGTCATGGCTAAGCACCTCGCGGATCTCGTGGTCCTCGACGGTCTTGTTCAGGCCATCGCTGCACAGCAGGTAACTGTCGCCGGGGGCGATCAGCAGGTCGACCACCGCCAGTTCCAGTTGGGCTTCCACACCGATGGCGCGGGTGACGATGTTGGCGCGCGGATGCACACGGGCATCGGCCTCGCTGAGCAGGCCGCTGTCTTGCAGGTCTTGCACGTAGCTGTGGTCGCGCGAAATGCCGTCGAGCACGCCGTCGCGCAGGCGATACAGGCGACTGTCGCCGGCCCACAGGCACACGCCGCGCAAGCCGCGTGCGGCGAACACCACCACGGTGCTGCCCATCATGGTCACGCCACGGTTGGCGGTTTCTTCACGCACGGCCGCGTTGATGCGGATCAGGTCGTTGCGCAAGGCCGCCGAGTATTCCTCGAGGGAACGCCCCAGCGGCACACTGCGCAGGCTGTCGACGATCAGGCTGCTGACGTAATCCCCCGCGGCGTGCCCGCCCATGCCGTCGGCCACCACCCACAGGCGATTCTCGGGCAGGTCCAGGCACGCGTCTTCATTGACCTGGCGAACCATGCCCACATGGCTTTTGCTCGCGGATTTGTACGTCGACCCCATCTACATCACACCTTCTTGTCCGAGCAAAAACTGCGCAAAATCGCTGGTGGCGGGCAGGCCCTGACACCGCAATAAACCAGGGGAAATCGTCTGCGAACCACGCCCCCACCACAGGCTGGCGCCTTCGCAGGCCTGTTCGGCGAGTGCGGTCATGCGCGCATGGGGTTCCGTGGCGGCGACACGCTGCAGCCCGGCGAAACGGCTGTCCACCGCGCGCGGTTCCGTCGCCGGCAAGCCCAGGCAGTCGAGGCCGGCGTTGAAATTCTCGAAGGTGGCACCGGCATCCAGGGTGCCGAGCAACAGCTCTTCGGCCTCTTCAAACCAGCGGTCCGGGCCGCCCACCAGGGACGCCGGATTGGTGTCGTGATCGAGCAACGCGACCACGGCCAGCGGAAAATACCGCCCGACCCGGTCGATGCTCGGCATCACCACGCCCGCCGCCGCGTTCGGCCCGCACACGCCGGGCGCCAGCACAAAGCGCCACAGCGGGCTGACCAGATACACGTTGAGCCAGCCGGCGCCGAGGCTGTGTTGACTGGCGAGCAGGCCCGCCGCCAGCCAGCTGTCCCACGGGCCGATAAAACTCTGCGGCAAGGCGCGGCTGACAAAATCGCCGCGACTGGCCAACTTGCCGTAGAAGCCCAACGTCGTCATAACCGCTCCGGCAGGCTGAAGCCACTGAGCACGCGGCTCTTGAACGGGTTGAAGGCGCTGTTGGCACGCAATTCGTAGGCGATGCTCGCACCGTCGACCCGCAGGCGCAGGTTGAAGCGGTCCGGCGCATTGCCGGGCGTGAGGTCCGATTGTTCCAGCAGGCGGAACCAGGCCCACGGGCCGTCCAGGGTCACGCCGGAGCGACCGCTGGCCGACGGCGGCATGATCGAAATACGCACCACGCCAATGCTGCCGGGGTTCGGCCATTGCATCGCCACCGGGCGGCTCGGGCCGTGGTCGTAGCTCAATTGCTGGCCGTCGAGGTCGAGCAGGAACTGGGTGATGCTGGCGTCCATCGCCACCGGCTTGAGCTCGAAACGCACGATCGGCTGAGTACCGCCTGAGCGAAAGAACGCATCGCGGATCGTCGCCGCGCGCTGGAAGGTTTGCAGCACACCCGGCGCAATCCCGAGTTTCTGCGCCGCGCCCGGCTGCCAGCGCCAGGTCTGTGCGGAGGTATCGACGTAGGGCTGCAGGTATTTGCGGAAGTAGTTATCCATCACCCCGCCCACGCCGAAGAACTGGCCGAAATCATCCAGGGTGGCGTCACGCGCGCTGCCCGGCGACATCGGATAACGCCCGGCCAGGGACTGGCGATACACGTTCACCACTTCGCTGACCCACGCCGCGTTCAGCTGGTTGCGCACCCCGCCCATCATGCTGTTGGTGGTCGAGTTGACCACCGACTTGACCATGCCCTGCACCAGCGGCGGCTGGCGCTCGGCGTTCAGGCTGACCCGCGTGGCCGCCGCTGCCGCCTGGTTCTTGGCCTCACCGAGCAAGGCATCACCGCTGGCGCCGACCATGGCGCTGACTTGCACGTACAGCGCGTTCATATCCGCCAGCAGGCCGTCGATGGCCGCCGGCTCGCCTTCGTTCTTGCTGACGATGCTGTTGAGCTCGGCGAAGTGCGCGGTCACCGGGTCGTCCGCAGCGGCCGGCGCATCCGCGTTCGGTTGCGCCTGGCCGAGCAGGTTGCCCAGGCGTTCCTTGAGCTTGTCCACGCCGCCTTCGACCGGCACGCCCTTGGCCGCCAACTGGCGTTCCTCTGCCTGCAAGTCGGTTTCCCTGGCCACCGCCACCAGCAGTTTTTTCAGCGGCGAGGTCGGCCCGGAAATCACCCGCAACACGTCCGCCGCCTGGGCCACGCTGGTGATCGGCACAAAGTCGATGTCGGCAAGCAACGCATCCCACTGACGCTGGTAGTCCTGGAAGTACAGACGGCGCACGTCGGCGGCCAGGCTGACCACGTTCTGCTGGTCGGCCTGCTCATGGCCGAGCACCCATTGCTCTTCGGCCAGGGTGCCGGTCTGGTTCAGGCTGCTCAGCAGGAACGCCTGGCGATAGCCCTTGGCGGTGAAGAAACCACTCAGCGGCTCGCCCAACGGCTTGCCGCTTTTGCGGCTGAACACCAATGCGGCGTCGCGACCGGCGGCTTCGTTGAGGCGGAAGTCTGGAATGCCGTCGGGCAGTTTCTGGCGTTTGACCCGGTCATACACGCGCTGGGCCACCGGCAGTTGTTGCAACTGCCGACGCAGGTCGTCGATCAAGCGCACATCGAGGCGTGCGCTCGGCGGGTGACGTTCGAACAACGCCTGCAAGTGTTCGGCCAGCGCCTGGCGCTGATCGGCGGGTAGGTCGCGTGGCAGGTTGCGGTCCCAGTCGAGGGCGATCCAGGCCTTGATGAAGTCCGCGTCGTAATGCTCGGTGTCGGCGAGCATCAGGTAAGCCTTGAGGCCTTCGTAGAGGAAGTCGGAGTTACCGCCGCCGTGCAGTTGCTCCTCGATGCGCGTCACCAGGCGCGGCGCGAAGACGGCGATCAACAGCTTGCGATAGACGCTGGCGGATTCGGCTTCGAGCATATCGCCCTGATACAGGCCCAGACCCTCGGACCAACTTGGCGAATCCCCGGCGAGGTGTTTCACCGCGTTGAGCAACGGCAACACGGCGAGCACTTCGCGCTGTGCCGGGCTGAGGTTCTGTACGGCCTGGCCCAGGGGCGCGACCTTCTGGTCGACCTGGGCGATATACGCCTGGTTGGCGCGATAACTGACCCACCACAGGCTGCTGACCACGATCACCAGCGCCACGGTGGCCGCGAGCACGCCGCGTGCGATCCATTTGCGCCGCCGCTCGACCTGCGGGTTGACGCCCACCAGCCCGCGCTCGGCAAAGGCTACTGCGCTGAACAGTTTCTCGATGAAGTAACTGCGCCCGCTGCCGCTCTGGCGTGCCAGGTGCTGGCGGTCCAGGTTCATGCTCTGGGCCATGGTGCCGATCAAGCGATCGATCGGGCTGCCTTCCTGGGTGCCGCTGGTGAAGTACACGCCGCGCAGCAAGACGCGCTCTTCAAAGGCGTTGGGTTTGAACACGCCTTCGAGGAAGCTTTGCAGGCAATCTTTCAATGCGCCGAACTGCTGCGGGAAGCCGTAGATCAAGTCGCGCCGCGCCGGGTCGCGTTCCTGTTGCAGGCGTTCGACCAGGCGTTCGTTGAGGCGCTGTTCGAGGCCGGCGAATTCGCTTTGCAGGTGCGCCAGGGGGCTGTCGCTGTGCTTGCCGTCGTCCAGGGCAAAGGTCATGCCCCACACCTGGGCGCGTTCTTCCTTGCTCAGGTTGTCGAAGAACTCCATGAAACCCGGCACCAGGTCGAGCTTGGTCAACATCAGGTAGATCGGGAAACGCACGCCCAGCTGGGTGTACAGCTCCTGGATACGCAGGCGAATCGCCGCCGCGTGGGCAGCGCGTTCGGCTTCGCTGCCCAGCAGCAGGTCCGACAGGCTGATGGCGATAAAGGCGCCATCGATCGGGCGGCGCGAGCGCTGCTTTTTCAACAGGTCGAGGAAGCCCAGCCAGGCGGCTTTGTCCACCGGGGAGTTGCTGTCCTGGGTGGTGTAGCGGCCGGCGGTATCGAGCAATACGGCCTGGTCGGTAAACCACCAGTCGCAGTTGCGCGTGCCGCCGACGCCCCGCACCGCCCCGGCGCCCAATTGGGCAGCCAGCGGGAAATGCAGCCCGGAATTGACCAGCGCGGTGGTCTTGCCCGAACCCGGCGGGCCGATGATCACGTACCACGGCAGCTCGTAGAGGTTGCGCCGCTCATCCCCGCCGAGCTTGGCTTTTTTCAGCAGGGCCAGGGCTTCGTCCATGCGCTGGCGCAGGCTGGTGAGTTCTTCGGCGGTGGCGACGCTGTTGGGGTCGGCCGGGGTTTGCGCGGCCAGGCTGCGCATCACTTCGGCGGCCTGGCGACGGGCCTGGAGGATGCGGAACACACGGTAGGCGAGCCAGGCCGCAAACAGCAGGACGATCAGCGCCCAGCGCCGCCCTTCGGGCACCAGCACGTCGAGCAGGGGCCCGACAAACCAGATGATCAAGCTCAGGGCGATCAGGCCCAGCAACGGGATCACCCAGCGAATCATGAAACTGAAAAACGCCTTCACTCGACGCCCTCCGCGAGTACGGTGATTTCAACCCGACGATTGCGGGCACGGCCTTCGGCGGTGGCGTTGGTCGCCACCGGCTCGGTGTCGCTTCTGCCCTCGGCACTGAAGCGATCGCCCTGGCCGGTCTTGGCCGCGAGGATCTCCAGCACCGACTTGGCCCGCGCTTCGGACAAGGCCCAGTTGGACGGGAAGCGCAGCGTGGCAATCGGGCGGTTGTCGCTGTGCCCGGTGACGCGCACCTGGCCCTTGACCTTGCGGATTGCGTCGGCGATGCGCAGCATCAGCGGCTGGTAGTCGTCGACGATGCTGGAGCTGGCCGACGCAAAGAGCTCATCACCGCGGATCGTCACGACGGAACGGTCGACTTTGTCTTCCACCGCGACGCGCCCGGCCTTGATGTCTTCCACCAGAAAACCGGCCAGGCGCGGGCGCTCGATCACTTTCGGCTGCGCCACGGGGCGGTCGATGGCCTGCACCGGGATCTCGCCCAGGGCATGGATATTCTTGAACACCGGCTCGGCGTCTGCGGCCAGCTTCAGGCGCAGGCCGAACAGCAACGCCAGCAGCAGCGCCAGGCCGATGGCCACGGCGATCCATGGCGGCATGAACTGCGCCAGGCGATCGCGCGCCACGGTGACGCCGCGCCAGTGCGGCGACAGCTCGCGTTCGTGGTCGCCCCGGGCGCTGCGAATCGCCGCGGCGGTACGTTCACGCAGGGCTTCCAACTGGCTGCGACCATCGTTCATCACGCGGTAGCGGCCTTCGAAACCCAGGCACATGCACAGGTACAACAGTTCCAGCAGGTACAAGCGCTCGCGTGGGCTTTGCAGGCAATGGTCGAGTAGCTGGAAGACCTTTTCGCCGCCCCAGGCTTCGTTGTGAACGGTGATCAGCAGGCTCTGCTTGCCCCAATCGCTGGTGCTGCCCCACGGCGTGCTCAACACCGCCTCATCCAGTGCGGTACACAGGGCGTAACGCGCCAGCAGCACTTCGTTGCGCGCCACGCCAGCAGCTTCGGCGCGCTCTTCGAACTGGCGCAGATAGGCCAGCAACTGCGCACGCAAACTGGCCGGCGCCGGGTGGGCGATGGTGTTGCGCAGGCGTGTCAGCAAGGCCAGCAGCGGGCCGGCGGCGCTTTCCAGCGGGTTCAGGCCGTGGCTTTTGCCGGTCAGGATCGGCGCGGCCGGCATCGACAGCGGCGCCGGTTCGGCACGCGCGGGTTCGGGCGCACGGCCACCCGGGCGCGGCATGAACTGGGTGCGGTCATCATCATTGGGGTGCATCGCGGATTATCCTCGGATCGCCCAGAAGGCCAGGTTCAAGCCCGGGAACTGCCCGGCGATATGGAAGGCGAAGCCGCCGGAATTGCTCAACTGCTGCCAGTGCTCGCTGCCCCGGTCCAGCTCGTAATAGGTCGAGCCTGCGTGGTACGGCAGTTGGCGCGGCGCCACCGGCAACGGCAGCAGGCCAATGCCGGGCAGTTGCAGGTTGACCAAGTCGCGAATGTGCTCCACCGAGCCGACTTTGCTCTGCTGGCCGAAGCGCGCGCGCAGGGTCTCGCCGGGCACATCGGCGCGTACCACGAGGATGAAACTGGCGCTGTCGATCAAGGTTTTGTCGGCGAGCATGGCCACGTGGATGCCGTAGGCTTTCTCGACGATCGGGATCGGCGTGGCCTTGCTGTCGATCAACATCGACAGCGCTTCACGCAGGGCCTGCATCACCGGGGCAAAACTCAAGGCCAGGTCGTCGTGCTGGTACTGCGGGTATTCCTGGGGGCGCCGGCCGGTGGTGGAGAAGGTAGCGAACTCACCGGCCAGGCTGACCAGTTCGCTGAACAACCGCTCCGGGTGCAGCGGGCTCAGTTGGCTGAGGTGCTGGATCAGCGGCTGGGCACGGTTGACCAGTTGCAACAGCATGAAGTCGGCAATCTCCGACGCGCCGCCCGCGCCCGAGGCGACCACACGCCCGGCCAGGGCTTCGCCGCGCTGGTGCAGCAGGCCGAGCAGTTCGCTGCGAAACGCGGTCAGCGGTTTGCTCGCGGCCACATCGAGGACTGGCGGGATGTAGCTGTCGTCGAGGACCAGCGCACGGTCGGCGCGTTTTTCCTTGATGCGTACCAGGCCGATCGCGGCGTAATCGCTGATGCCGTCCTGCGCGGTCAACAGGCGCAGCGCACGGGAGCCGACGGCCACCGGGGCGCGATTCTCGAACGGTGCGTTGTCGTCACGCACTTCGCGCACCTGGCTCACGTAGCGGGCGGCGCCAAGCGCTTCGCCGTCGTCGACGGTGTCGCGGGCCCCTGCGCGCTTGAGCGGCAAGGCCAGGTAGACGAGGCCGTCACGCAGGCTGTCGTCGATATTCAGCGGGCTGGGCGCCAAGTCATCCTGGGGGATATTGAACGGCGTGCCGTCGGGCAGCAGGCCGCGTGCCGACACAATCGCCAGCTTGCCCTGGGCCAGCAGGCCCTGATCGATCAGCAGCTCGGAAAACCCCCAGGCCCCGGCCGACAACGGGCGACTGCGGGCGTCGATCAGGTTTTCCAGGTAACGGTCATGCTGCTGGAAGTGCTGCGTTCCGATGAACATGCCTTCCGACCAGACCACGCGATTGTTCCAGGACATGGGGGCTCCGATTGCTTGTTATTGGGCTGGGCTGGATGGGGAAACCACGACGTCCGCACGCACGGCGCGCACATCGAGGCTGATCTGGTATTCGGTGTATTGGCGCGGCGGCACGTTGAGCACCGTGCGCCATTGCGCGCGGTCCAGCTCGCGGTAGCCCACCAACAGGCCGATCTGGCGGGTGGACGGGTCGAGGTCGCGCTGGATGCTCAACTGCTGGCCGGGCTGCACCATCACTTCGTCCTGGTCCAGCAGGTCGAGACCGAGGGTGGATTGCGCACGGTCAGCCAGGGCGAAGTAATCCGAACGGCCGAAGGTGGCGGCGTTTTTCAGTTCGAAAATCCGCACCCGCACCGGGGCGGCCTGGCCGTTGGCGCCGGGGTTGAGCCCGGCAATCGCGTGAAAGTGCAGCTCGACGGCAGCGCTGTTCGCTTCAACCTCGGCGGCGCTGGCCTGGGGTTCGGCGACATCCTTGGTACACGCCGCCAGCATCAGCAGGCTGGCCACTGCGAGTAAAAACCTGGGAATCATCCTTCGTCCTCAATGACGTACTTAGCTTTCCGTTTTATCCATGCGTTGCGGCTCAGCGACGCTGGCGTGCGCTGTGCTCTTCGTAGGCTCGGCTGAATTCGCGGCCGAACAGGTCCTGGAAATCTTCCTGGGCCTCGCGGGAAATATTGCTGTAGAGCTCGGTGAACTGCTGCCAGTACTGGGCCTGGCGCGAGCCGCTGAACAGGCTCGACAGCCCGCCGGGCTTGCTCATGCGTTCTTCCAGCTGCGCCGGTTCGAAGCGGCTGAGCAGGTGTTTGATCGCCGCTTCCACACCGGCCATCACCGCCAATTGGTGAGCGCGCAGGTCGTCGAAACTGTCGCGCACCGCGATGTCCGGTGCCATAAACGCTTGGTTGCCATGACGCAGCAGCAGCTGTAGCGCTTCGTCGGCATTCGGGGCGAATTTCAACGGATTGTTTTCCGCGGGCTGGATCATCGTCTGCTGCATGCGGAATTCGCCCTTGAGGCTGGCGCGGGCACGCAACACGTCGATCAGGCCTTCGACCATCAGCCGGTAGCTGCGGCCGATGCTTTCCATCTGGGCTTCGGCCTGGGCCTTGTCCAGGCGCAATGGGTCCAGGCCGGCGCCGCGCAGGAAGGCGTGCAAAAGATCGGGTTGCTGGGCGGCGGCCGCCGGGAGCACAGGCTCGACCACAGGTGGCGGCGCGATCACCGGCGGTGGCGGTGCGCTGACCACCGGCGCCGGCGTGTCGCCAAACAGGTCCCAATCCTCAGGGATGACCGAGCCCGACGCGGCAGGCGGCTCGACCACCGGCACCGGCACGGCCACCGGGGTCGGCGGGCGGAAATCGTGTTGCTCGGACGGCACATGATCGGCCACGGTCGGCGGCGGCACGGCGGTCGGGCTGAGAAAATCGAAGAGGTCCGGCAAGGTATCCATCGACGACGCGCCCTGGAACTGCGGCGCGATCACCGGCGTGGCTACCGGCTTGCTGGCGACGGCGCCCATCAGCGCTTCAAAACTGTTCGGGGAATCCCCGGCAAACGCCTGGTTATCCACAGCCTGTACGTTGAAATCGATGCGCGCCTGGATTTCGTAATCACCGATGCGGATCAGCTCGCCATCCTGCAACGGCTCGCTATTACCCCGACGCAGACGGATGCCGGCGTTAACCAACTCCACACCGTTTGTACTGTTATCGGTTAAATAATAACGACCATCTTTGTATTGAATTACGCAATGTTTCGAGGACACCAGACGCTCAGGATCAGGCAATACCCAGTCATTATCCGAGCTGCGGCCGATAGCCATCGAGCCCTGGTTCAAGGACTTTTCGGCACACTGCCCAGGGGTAATCTTGTGATAACTAGTGATAGTCAAACACAGCGACATCTTGCCTCCTTGCTGATACTTCGCGCGCAATCGATTCCCGGCGAGCGCCTTTCCCGAGAGATCGCGCCAGGCGACGCAAACCACGGTCATAATCTGCTTTTTGCCAGCATGATCGCAGATCTTAACTGGCCTCAATGACAAAAACCCTATCGTGGAACACCACTCGACTCACCAGTCGCGCAGGTTGTTAAGTACCGCACATCTGTCACAGAGGGCGAATAGCTTACCTTGACAAGCCATAACTACTACACCAAAAATGCACAACTTCTTGAATACCAGTGATGGCACATTAGTGGCGCCACACGTATATGACCAAGAAAACATGCAAAGTTCATCACGCAACTAATGCATGAATTGCCCGTCATCTAACGGGCCGATAGGGAGATCGATTTCAGTGGATGTGCCGTTGCTGCTCGCCGCCGTTTCCGCGACTTCGCCATGTGGCGAAGACATGGAATATGACGCGCAATTTCTACAACTGGAGCGTGATGCCAAGGGGCAGCCCGAGCGCAGCATGGGCGACGCCATCCTGCCTGCCGAACCGCCGGACTGGCGCAGCATCCAGCAGCAAAGCCTCGACCTGTTGCAACGCAGCAAAGACCTGCGCATCACCCATTTCCTGCTGCAAAGCGCCCTCGCCCTCCAGGGTGTGGTCGGGTTGGCCGACGCGCTCACGCTGATCAACGCGCTGCTGCGCGAATACTGGGCCGACCTGCACCCGCGCCTGGATGCCGACGACGATAACGACCCCACCGTGCGTATCAACGCCCTGTCCGGCTTGACCGGCGACGCGACGATCCGCCTGCTGCGCGAAAGCATCCTCACGCGCTCGCGCACCTTCGGCGCCGTGAGCCTGCGCGCCGCGCTGAACGCCAGCGGCCTGATGAGTTTTCCCGATGAACAACTCGGCGCCCAGCAGCTCAACGCCGCGTTCCTCGACAGCGACCCCGAGCAACTGCAAGCCACCCGCGACGCCTTGAGCACCGCGCGTGCCGCCTGCGAAGCCATCGAACAACAGGTCAGCGACCAGGTCGGCTCGGCCCAGGGCGTCGACCTCAGCCTGTTGAAGCAACCGCTCAAGCAGGCGCTGCAGATCCTCAGCCAATTTGTACCGAACGGTGAGACCAGCAGCCGCGAACCCGAGGCCGTCAGTGACGACAATGCCCCCTCGGCCGACTTCGCCGCCGCCCCCACCGCACCGCGCCCCAGCGGCGACATCGCCAACCGCGATGACGTGCTGCGCAGCCTCGACAAGATCCTTGCGTACTACACCCGTCATGAGCCTTCGAGCCCGCTGCCGGTGCTGTTGAACCGCGCAAAGCATCTGGTGCACGCCGACTTCGCGGCCATCGTGCGCAATCTGATTCCCGACGGCATGTCCCAATTTGAAAACCTGCGTGGCCCGGACGGCGAGTAAGCCGCCCGACTGCGCAGTAACAACACCGTCGCTCAAGCGACCAGGAGCAGCAACGTGGCGAAGCAAAGTTCTCAGAAATTCATCGCGCGCAACCGCGCGCCTCGAGTGCAGATCGAGTACGACGTCGAGCTCTACGGCGCCGAGAAAAAGGTCCAGCTGCCCTTCGTGATGGGTGTGATGGCCGACCTCGCCGGCAAACCCGCCGAGCCCCTCGCGCCCGTGGCCGACCGCAAGTTCCTTGAAGTGGACGTCGACAACTTCGACTCGCGCCTCAAGGCCATGCAACCGCGCGTAGCGTTCCACGTACCCAACGAGCTGACCGGCGAAGGCAACCTGAGCCTGGACATCACTTTCGAAAGCATGGACGACTTCAGCCCGGCCGCCGTGGCCCGCAAGGTCGATGCGCTGAACAAGCTGCTCGAAGCCCGTACCCAGTTGGCCAACCTGCTGACCTACATGGACGGCAAGACCGGCGCTGAAGAAATCATCATGAAAGCGATCAAGGACCCGGCATTGCTGCAGGCCCTTGCGAGCGCGCCGAAGCCGGCAGGGGAGCAGTAATCATGACCGAGAATACCGTGCGCGAAAGCGCTCAGAACCTGGGCGCCACCGAAGAAACCAGCGAGTTCGCCTCGCTGTTGCTGCAAGAGTTCAAACCGAAGACCGAGCGTGCCCGCGAAGCCGTGGAAACCGCCGTGCGGACACTCGCCGAGCAGGCGCTGGCACAGACTGACCTGGTGTCCAACGACGCGATCAAGTCGATCGAATCGATCATCGCCGCCATCGACGCCAAGCTCACCGCCCAGGTCAACCAGATCATCCACCACCCGGATTTCCAGCAGCTGGAAAGCGCCTGGCGTGGCCTGCACTACCTGGTCAACAACACCGAGAGCGATGAGCAGCTGAAGATCCGCGTGCTCAACATCTCCAAGCCGGACCTGCACAAGACCCTGAAGAAATTCAAGGGCACCGCCTGGGACCAGAGCCCGATCTTCAAGAAGATGTACGAAGAAGAATACGGCCAGTTCGGCGGCGAACCTTACGGTTGCTTGGTCGGCGACTACTACTTCGACCAGTCGCCACCGGATGTCGAGCTGTTGGGCGAATTGTCCAAAGTCTGCGCCGCCATGCACGCCCCGTTCATCGCGGCCGCTTCGCCGACCGTGATGGGCATGGGCTCGTGGCAGGAACTGTCGAACCCGCGCGACCTGACCAAGATCTTCACCACCCCGGAATACGCCGGCTGGCGCTCGCTGCGTGAATCGGAAGACTCGCGCTACATCGGCCTGACCATGCCGCGCTTCCTCGCGCGCCTGCCGTATGGCGCCAAGACCGACCCGGTGGAAGCCTTCGCCTTCGAAGAAAACACCGACGGCGCCGACAGCTCCAAGTACACCTGGGCCAACGCCGCTTACGCGATGGCGGTGAACATCAACCGTTCGTTCAAACACTACGGCTGGTGCTCGCGCATCCGTGGCGTGGAGTCCGGCGGTGAAGTGGAAAACCTGCCGGCCCACACGTTCCCTACCGATGACGGTGGCGTGGACATGAAGTGCCCGACCGAAATCGCCATCAGCGACCGTCGTGAAGCGGAGCTGGCGAAGAACGGTTTCATGCCGCTGCTGCACAAGAAGAACACCGACTTCGCCGCGTTCATCGGCGCGCAGTCGCTGCAGAAGCCGGCCGAGTACGACGATCCGGACGCCACCGCCAACGCCAACCTGGCCGCACGCCTGCCGTACCTGTTCGCCACCTGCCGTTTCGCGCACTACTTGAAGTGCATCGTGCGCGACAAGATCGGTTCCTTCAAAGAGAAGGACGAAATGCAGCGCTGGTTGCAGGACTGGATCCTCAACTACGTCGACGGCGACCCGGCGCACTCCACCGAAACCACCAAGGCCCAGCACCCACTGGCGGCAGCCGAAGTGATCGTGGAAGACGTTGAGGGCAACCCGGGTTACTACAACTCCAAGTTCTACCTGCGCCCGCACTACCAGCTCGAAGGGCTGACCGTGTCGCTGCGCCTGGTATCGAAACTGCCGTCGGCGAAAAGCGCGTAAAAAATCGGGACTGGCTCGCTCCCTGTAGGAGCGAGCTTGCTCGCGAAAAACTTGAAGGCGCTGCGTTCATCCAGGATGCCCGCGTCACCGTTGACGACCTTCGCGAGCAAGCTCGCTCCTACAGGGGTCGGCGGCGTTAACAAATACAGTGGCTGAGTCCACACAGGGAGAAAACATGGCTGTTGATATTTTCATCAAGATCGGCGACATCAAGGGCGAGTCCATGGACAAAGCCCACAAGGACGAAATCGACGTGCTGAACTGGAGCTGGGGCATGTCCCAGTCCGGCAACATGCACGTAGGCGGTGGCGGCGGCGCGGGCAAGGTGAACATCCAGGACCTGTCGCTGACCAAGTACGTCGACAAGGCCTCGCCGAACCTGATGATGCACTGCGCCAGCGGCAAGCACATCGACAAGGTCAAGCTGACCGTGCGCAAGGCCGGTGGTGAAAGCCAGGTCGAGTACATGGTGATCAACCTGGAAGAAGTGCTGGTCACGTCCCTGAGCACTGGCGGTTCGGGCTCCGATGATCGCCTGACCGAAAACGTCACCCTGAACTTCGCCCAGGTGATGGTCGACTACCAACCGCAGAAAGCCGACGGCACCAAAGACGGCGGCGCGATCAAGTTTGGCTGGAACATCCGTTCCAACACCAAGCGCTGATAGCCCTGGCGGCCGTGGCCCAGCGCCACGGCCCCAGGCACTTTGTCCCTCTCGCAACCCGTCCGTGGAGCTGCTTTGGTGGTAACTGAAATCGCTTCCCGCGACCGTCTGCAACCGTCCCTGTTGGACCGGTTGACCGACGACGACCCAACCAACCCGAAGGAAAGCGCCGACAAGCGCGTGCTGTCCCTCACCCAATTGAAGGCCTCGGTGCTGCGTGACCTGGCGTGGCTGCTCAACACCACGTCGTTGCTCGATGCCGATGCCACCCTGCACACCCCGGCCGGCACCTCGGTGGTCAATTACGGCCTGCCGGCGCTGGCGGGCAACAGTGTTTCCAGCGTCGACATCAAGGCCCTGGAAGCCCTGATCTACCAGGCGATCGCCACCTTTGAGCCACGTATTCTGCGCCACACCCTGCGCGTCAAAGCCCGTGTCGGCCATGGCGAGATGAACCACAACGCCCTGAGCTTCGAGATCGAAGGCGACCTGTGGGCGCAGCCGGTGCCGTTGCGCCTGCTGCTACAAACCGACCTGGACCTGGAGTCGGGCCATGTACGCGTGGTCAACGCCGACCAGCGGAGACGCCCATGAACCCGCGCCTGCTGGAGCTGTACAACCAGGAACTGCACCACGTGCGCGAAAGCGCCGCCGAGTTCGCCAAGGAATACCCGAAGATCGCCAGTCGGCTGAGCCTGTCCGGCATGGACTGCGCCGACCCCTACGTCGAACGTCTGCTCGAAGGCTTTGCCTACCTCACGGCCCGCGTGCAGCTCAAGCTCGACGCCGAGTACCCGACCTTCACCCACAACCTGCTGGAGATCGCCTACCCGCACTACCTGGCGCCGACCCCGTCGATGACCGTGGTGCAACTGCAGACCGACCCGGATGAAGGCTCCCTGGCCAGCGGTTTCCCGTTGCCGCGCGACAGCGTCTTGCGCGCCGCGTTGGGCCGCGAAACCCAGACCTGCTGCGAGTACCGCACCGCTCACCCGGTGACGCTGTGGCCGTTGCAGGTCAGCCACGCCGAGTACTTCGGCAACCCCGCCGCCGTGCTCGGGCGCCTGGCGGCCAGCGAACCGAAAGCCAAGGCCGGTTTGCGCCTGACCCTGCGCACCGGCGCCGAGTTGCCGTTCAACAGCCTCGCGCTGGACAACCTGCCGCTGTACCTCAGCGGCGCCGATGAGCAACCGTTCCGCCTCTACGAACAATTGCTGGGCAATGCCTGCGCGGTGTTTGCGCGTAAGCCGGGGGGCGATTGGGTCGAGCGCCTGCCGCAGGACGCGCTGCGCTCGCGCGGTTTCGACGACGCCGACGCGGCCATGCCCGTGGTGGCGCGGGCGTTCCAGGGCTATCGGTTGCTGCAGGAATACTTCGCCCTGCCCCACCGCTTCCTGTTCGTCGAGTTCGCCGAGCTGAGCCGTGCGGTCAAGCGTTGCGACGGCCAGGAACTGGAACTGATCGTGCTGTTCGACCGCCACGAACCGAGCCTGGAAGGCAGCGTCGGTGCCGCGCAGTTCCTGCCGTTCTGCACCCCGGCGATCAACCTGTTCCCGAAACGCGTGGACCGTATCCACTTGTCCGAGCGGGTCAACGAACACCATGTGATCGCCGACCGCACGCGGCCGATGGATTTCGAGATTCACTCCCTCGACGGCATCACCGGCCACGGCACCGGGCCGGAGCAGCCGTTCCTGCCGTTCTATGCGGTGCGCGACCCCTCGCGTTATGGCCGCGACCAGGCGTACTACACCGTGCGCCGTGAGCCGCGGGTGCTGTCCAGCGACCAGCGGCGCAACGGCCCGCGCTCCACCTACGTGGGCAGCGAAACCTTCGTCAGCCTGGTGGACAGCCAGCAAGCGCCCTATCGCCACGACCTGCGCCAACTCGGCGTGAGCGCGCTGTGTACCAACCGCGACTTGCCGCTGTTCATGAGCGTGGGCAATGGCAAGACCGACTTCACTCTCGCCGACAGCGCCCCGGTGCTGGCCGTGCGCTGCGTCGCCGGGCCCAGCCGCCCGCGTGCCAGCCACGCCCATGACGCCAAGGCCTGGCGCCTGATCAGCCAGTTGTCGCTCAACTACTTGTCCCTGAGCGAACAGGGCCAGGGCGCAGGCGCCTTGCGCGAGCTGCTGCGCCTGTATGGCGACAGCAACGACGCCGCCCTGCAATTGCAGATCGAAGGCCTGCGCGAAGTCAGCAGCAAAGCGGTGACCCGGCGCCTGCCGATGCCCGGCCCGATCGTGTTTGGGCGCGGCCTGGAAATCACCTTGGAATTAGATGAAAACGCGTTTCGCGGCACCGGCGTGTTCCTGCTCGGTGCGGTACTGGAACGCTTCCTGGCACGCTACGTGTCGATCAACAGTTTTACCGAGACGGTGATCCGTACCACCGAACGCGGCGAGATCATGCGATGGAAAGCCAAGCCCGGACGTCGTCCGACCCTGTGAGTACCCTGGATGCGATGCACCAGGAGCCCTGGGAATACGATTTCTTCCAGGCGCTGCGGCGTATCGAGTGCGAATCGCCGGACCTGCCGCGCCTGGGCCAGTCCCTACGCCTGGCGGACGACCCGCTGCGCCTCGGGCAACAGGCCGACTGCACCTTCGCCCCGGCCACCCTGGCCTCGGTCGACCCCGCTGGCGAGGGCAAGCCAGCGCGGCTGCAGCAGTACTTTTTCGGCCTCGGCGGCCCCAACGGCCCGCTGCCGCTGCACATCACCGAGTACGTGCGCGAACGCCAGCGCAACAATGCCGACAGCACCAGCAAACAGTTCCTGGATATCTTCCACCATCGCCTGTTGAGCCTGTTCTACCGGGCCTGGGCCGAGGCGCGGCCGACCGTCAGCCACGACCGCCCGGACGATGATTACTGGTCGGCGCGCCTCGCGGCCTTGAGCGGTCGGGGCATGCCGAGCCTGCTCAACCAGGGGCTGATCCCCGACACGGCAAAGCTGCATTACAGCGGCCACCTGTCGGCGCAGACCCGCTACCCGGATGGCTTGAAGGCGATCCTTGGCGAGTACTTCGGCCTGCCGGTAGAGATCGAAGAATACATCGGCCAATGGCTCGAACTGCCCGAGCGCAGTCGCGTCGGGGTCAGCGCCAACCGGCTCGGCGTGGACTTCTGCCTGGGCAGCCATGTGTGGGACCGCCAGCACAAATTCCGCATCCGCCTGGGCCCGCTCGCGCTGGACGACTACATGGGCATGCTGCCCGGCAGCCAGCCGTTCAACGAGCTGGTGGCCTGGGTGGCCGAGTACCTGGGCCATGAATTGGACTGGGACTTGAACCTGGTTCTGCAACAACCCGAAGTCCCGGCGCTGCAACTCAACGGCCGGTTCCGCCTGGGCTTCAACACCTGGCTCGGCCGCCCTGCGGTTGATGCCAACGACCTAATCCTGGCCCGGCATTACGCCGATCACGCCACCACCTCAAGGAATCCAGAGCATGGGTGAAATCAGTCGCGCCGCACTGTTCGGCAAACTCAACAGCGTGGCCTACAAAGCCATCGAAGCCGCCACGGTGTTCTGCAAGCTGCGGGGCAATCCGTATGTGGAACTGGCCCACTGGTTTCACCAGTTGCTGCAACTGCAGGACTCGGACCTGCACCGCATCATCCGTCAGTTCAACGTGGAACCGGCGCGCCTGGCCCGCGACCTGACTGAAGCCCTCGACCGCCTGCCGCGGGGCTCGACTTCGATCACCGACCTGTCCTCCCATGTGGAAGAAGCCGTGGAGCGCGGCTGGGTCTACGGCAGCCTGATGTTCGGCGAAAGCCAGGTGCGTACCGGTTATCTGCTGCTGGGCATTCTGAAGACGCCGAGCCTGCGCCATGCGCTGTTGGGTTTGTCGGCGGAGTTCGACAAGGTCAAGGCCGAAGCCCTGAGCGAACGCTTTGACGAGTACGTCGGCGACTCGCCGGAGAATGCGTTGACGGCCAGCGACGGTTTCAACGCCGGCGCCGTTCCGGGCGAAGCCAGCGGTGCGATGGCGCCGAGTGCGATGGGCAAGCAGGAAGCGCTCAAGCGTTTCACGGTCGACCTGACCGAACAGGCACGCAGCGGCAAGCTCGACCCGATCGTCGGCCGCGACGAAGAGATCCGCCAGTTGGTGGATATCCTCATGCGTCGACGCCAGAACAACCCGATCCTCACCGGTGAAGCCGGCGTGGGCAAGACTGCCGTGGTCGAAGGCTTCGCCCTGCGCATCGTCGCCGGCGACGTGCCGCCCGCGCTGAAAGACGTTGAACTGCGCAGCCTTGACGTCGGCCTGCTGCAAGCCGGCGCCAGCATGAAAGGCGAGTTCGAACAGCGCCTGCGCCAGGTCATCGAAGACGTCCAGGCCTCGCCGAAGCCGATCATCCTGTTCATCGACGAAGCCCACACCCTGGTGGGTGCCGGTGGTGCCGCCGGCACCGGTGACGCAGCCAACCTGCTCAAACCGGCCCTGGCCCGCGGCACCTTGCGTACCGTGGCCGCGACCACCTGGGCCGAGTACAAGAAACACATCGAAAAAGACCCGGCCCTGACCCGCCGTTTCCAGGTAGTGCAGGTGGCCGAACCGTCGGAAGACAAGGCGCTGCTGATGATGCGCGGCGTGGCCTCGACCATGGAGAAACACCATCAGGTGCAGATCCTCGACGAAGCACTGGAAGCCTCGGTGAAGCTGTCCCACCGCTACATCCCGGCGCGCCAGTTGCCGGATAAATCCGTCAGCCTGCTGGACACCGCCTGCGCCCGCGTCGCCATCAGCCTGCATGCGGTGCCGGCCGAAGTCGACGACAGCCGTCGCCGCATCGAAGCCCTGGAAACCGAGCTGCAGATCATCGCCCGCGAGCATGCGATCGGCATCGCCATCGGGGGGCGCCAGAGCAACAGCGAAGCCTTGCTGAGTGCCGAGCGCGAGCGCCTGGCCAGCCTGGAAAGCCGCTGGGCCGAAGAGAAAACCCTGGTCGATGAGTTGCTCGCCACCCGCGCCACGTTGCGTGAAAAAGTCGGCGTGGTCGACAGCGGCAACGATGAGTTGCGTGCGCAATTGGTCGACCTGCAGCAGCGCCTCACCGCGCTGCAAGGCGAAACCCCGCTGATCCTGCCGACCGTGGATTACCAGGCCGTGGCCTCGGTGGTCGCCGACTGGACCGGCATCCCCGTCGGCCGCATGGCGCGCAACGAACTGGAAACCGTGCTCAACCTCGACCAGCACCTGAAGAAACGCATCATCGGCCAGGACCACGCCTTGCAGATGATCGCCAAGCGCATCCAGACCTCCCGCGCCGGCCTCGACAACCCGAGCAAGCCGATCGGCGTGTTCATGCTGGCCGGCACCTCCGGCGTGGGCAAGACCGAAACCGCCCTGGCCCTGGCCGAAGCCATGTACGGCGGCGAGCAGAACGTCATCACCATCAACATGAGCGAGTTCCAGGAAGCCCACACCGTGTCGACCCTCAAGGGCGCGCCACCGGGCTACATCGGCTACGGCGAAGGCGGCGTGCTGACCGAAGCGGTACGGCGCAAACCCTACAGCGTGGTGCTGCTGGACGAGGTGGAAAAAGCCCACCCGGACGTACACGAGATCTTCTTCCAGGTGTTCGACAAGGGCGTGATGGAAGACGGCGAAGGCCGGGTCATCGACTTCAAGAACACGCTGATCCTGCTGACCACCAACGCCGGCACCGAGTTGATTTCCCAGGTCTGCAAAGACCCGGCGAACATCCCCGCGCCGGAAGACATTGCCAAAGCCCTGCGCCAGCCGCTGCTGGGAATTTTCCCGCCCGCACTGCTCGGCCGACTGGTGACCATCCCGTATTACCCGCTGAGCGACGAGATGCTCAAGGCGATCACCCGCCTGCAACTCGAGCGCATCAAGAAGCGTGTGCAGAACACCCACAAAGTCGCCTTCGATTACGACGACGCGGTGGTCGATTTGATCGTCTCGCGCTGCACCGAGACCGAAAGCGGCGGGCGCATGATCGACACGATCCTCACCAACAGCCTGCTGCCGGACATGAGCCGTGAATTCCTCACGCGCATGCTCGAAGGCAAGGCGCTGGCGGGTGTGCGGATCAGTAGCCGGGATAATGAATTGCACTATCAGTTCAACGATTGACCTGAAGAAACACGATCAAAAATGTGGGAGGGGGCTTGCCCCCGATGGCGGTGAATCAGTCACCTGATACATCAACTGACACACTGCTATCGGGGGCAAGCCCCCTCCCACATTTTGATTGGGTTCCTTCAGCTATTAGGGTACTTCGATGCTATTCAACCAAACCTCACGCCTGGCCAAAATCACCAGCCCCCTCGGGCCGGACGTGCTGTTGCTCAATCAAATGGGCGGCGGCGAAGAGTTGGGTCGGCTGTTCGCCTATGAGCTGCAACTGACCTCCCTGGACGCCAACATCGACCTCAACCAGTTGCTCGGCAAGCCGATGAGCGTTGGCGTGCAACTGGCGGACGGTGGCGAGCGGCATTTCCACGGCATCGTCGCGCAGTGCAGCCAGAGCATCGACCAGGGCCAGTTCGCCAGCTACCAGGTGACGCTGCGCCCGTGGCTGTGGCTGCTGAGCCGCACGTCGGACTGCCGGATTTTCCAGAACCTGAGCATCCCGCAGATCATCAAGCAGGTGTTCCGCGACCTCGGCTTTTCCGACTTTGAAGACGCCCTGAGCCGACCGTATCGCGAGTGGGAATACTGCGTGCAGTACCGCGAGACCAGCTTCGATTTCGTCAGCCGCTTGATGGAACAGGAAGGCATCTACTACTTCTTCCGCCATGAACAGGACCGCCACGTGCTGGTGCTGGCCGATGCCTACGGCGCCCACGCCACGGTGCCGGGCTACGCGTCGATTCCGTACTACCCCAAGGACGAGCAGCAACGCGAACGCGACCACCTGTACAACTGGCACCTGGCCCAGCAAGTGCAGCCGGGCTCGCTGGAGCTCAACGACTACGACTTCCAGCGCCCCAGCGCGAGCATCGACGTGCGCTCGGCGATGCCGCGCCCGCACGCCGCCGGCGACTACCCGCTGTACGACTACCCCGGCACCTACGTGCAAAGCGCGGACGGCGAACACTACGCGCGCACCCGCATCGAAGCCCTGCAAACCCTGCATGAACAAATCGAATTCAACGGCAACGCCCGCGGCCTCGGTTCCGGCAATCTGTTCAGCCTCACCGGCTTCAGCCGCCAGGACCAGAACCGCGAATACCTGATCGTCGGCTGCCGCTATTACATCGTTCAGGAAAGCCTGGAAAGCGGCGGCGGCTCCAACTCGGCGCAGTTCGACAGCAGCCTGACCTGCATCGACGCCCAACAAAGCTTCCGCCCGCTGGCCAACACCTATCGCCCGATCGTCAAAGGCCCGCAGACCGCGCTGGTGGTCGGCCCCAAAGGCGAGGAAATCTGGACCGACCAGTACGGCCGCGTGAAAGTGCATTTCTACTGGGACCGCCACGACCAGTCCAACGAAAACAGCTCGTGCTGGATACGCGTATCGCAATCCTGGGCCGGCAAGAACTGGGGCTCGATGCAGATCCCACGGATCGGCCAGGAGGTGATTGTGAGCTTTCTGGAAGGCGACCCGGACCGGCCGATTATTACTGGGCGGGTGTACAACGCGGAGCAGACGGTGCCCTACGATTTGCCGGAGAACGCGACCCAGAGCGGCATGAAAAGTCGTTCGAGCAAGGGCGGCACGCCAGCCAACTTCAATGAAATCCGCATGGAGGACAAGAAGGGGGTGGAACAGTTGTATATCCATGCCGAGCGCAATCAGGACATCGTCGTCGAGGTGGATGAGAGCCATTCGGTGGGGCATGACCGCAACAAGAGTATTGGGCACAACGAGACGGTGACGATTGGCAACAACCGCCTGCGCATCGTCAAGCAGGAAGACATCCTCTCGGTGGGCCAGAGGAAGACCGACAGCATCAGCCAGAGTTACGTCATCGAAGTGGGCGAAAACCTACGCCTGGTCTGCGGCGAAAGCATCCTGGAGTTGAACGCCAGCGGGCAGATCAACCTCACCGGCGTGCAAATCAGCTTCTACGCCAGCGGCGATGCCGAGTTCAACACCGGCGGCGTGCTGCACCTGAACAATGGCGGCGGCCCCGGCGCGACGCCCGATGGCCAAGGCATAAAAGCCAGCATCGACGCCAACATCAAAGCCGCGTTCCCCGCGCCTAAAAGCTCCTGACGAGACCTGTCTTCCATGACGTACCGAATCAACGAATTCCAGTTCCAACTGCCGGCCGGCGAGCTGCAGGACGCGTCGATCAATATCCTCAAGTTCCCCGAACTGGGCACTTCCCTGATCGTCAGCCGCAGCCTGCTCGCCGAAGGCGAAACCCTGCACAGCAATTTCGACGACCAACTCAAGCGCCTGGAAAAACAGGTGCAGGACTTGCGCTGCCAACCGAGCGTCACCGTGCGCTTGGGCGCCGCCCAAGAGGTGGAAGGTATCGAGCTGCGCAGCCAGTTCAACAAGGGCAATGACAAGGTGTTCCAGTATCAACTGGCGTTGGTGTTGCCAGGGACGCGCAAGATGCTCGCCTTGAGTTACGTCAAGGCAGACACGCTGGGGGATGCCGAGGCGGCGCATTGGGCTTTGATCAAAAACTCGCTGTCCTTCGACATGCCACAGTGACGACGCGCCTCAATGTCTGACGCACTGCTCTGGGCCGCACGGTTGGGGGATGGCTTGTCCCATACCTCAGTGATGGCCGACATCCTTGGCGGTGTGCTCGAGGTCGCGGCTAACGTGGCGATAACGGCGTTGGCCACGGCTGCGGTGGTGGCGGCGACCGGTATCACCGTTGCGACGGGGGGGCTGGGCGCGTGCGTGTTGGGTGCCGTCGTCGGCGTGGTTGTCGGCATCGCCATGAGCAAAACCGGTGCCGACAAAGGCTTGAGCACGATGTGCGAAGGCATCGGCAACGCGCTGTTCCCTCCCGCCGTCATGGCGACGATTGTCAGCGGCTCCACTGACACCCTGATCAACTCAACCCCCGCTGCACGGGCAGCCGGCACGGTGCCATCCCATGTCGCCCCCTCCGGCACCGAAGCCGAAGAACCACCGTCGAAGCCGGAACACAGCGAAGAGCCCAGCTACCTGGATATGGCCAAGGGGTTCTTTTCACAAATGTGGCGCCCTACCGTCGCCACCCCGGCCCCCGGCGCAGTCCCCAAACCGTTGGACCTGGTGACGTGCATGAAGCATCCTCCGATGCCGCCGCAGTTTCTCGCCGAGGGCTCGGAAAAAGTCACGATCAACGGTCAGCCCGCCGTGCGCAGCGGCGACCGTAGCACTTGCGACGCGACGGTGGTGTCGTCGGGGCTGATCTCGCCGAACGTGACCATCGGCGGTGGCTCAGTGGTGGTGCGCGAGATACGCAGCGGCAAAACACCGGGTGTAGGCCTCGCCGTTACCGCCTTGATGATGCTCAAAGGGGGCAAAGGCAAGTTCCTCAGCAACCTGCCTTGTATGCTGCTCGCAGGCGTCAATTCGTTTGTGGTCAGCCAGGCCATGGGCGCCCTGGCCAATGCGACCATGGGCTCGCCTAACCCTGTTCACGCCAGTACCGGAGCCAAGGTACTCGGCGGTTCCGAGGAATTGGATTTTGCCCTGCCTGGCATCATGCCCATCGACTGGCAACGTTTCTACAACAGCCGGGACGAGCGCCAGGATGGCTTGTTCGGTGCCGGCTGGAGCCTGTCCTATGAGGTCAGCGTCCACTTGCTGCGCCACCCGGAAGGCGGCGAACACCTGGTGTACGTCGACGAGCAAGGCCGACGCATCGACATGGGATCGATCCCCTTGGGCGGCGCCGTGTTCAGTGCTGGCGAGGGGCTCAGCGTCAGGCGCCACCTGGGCGGTCAGTTGCTGATCGAAAGTGCCGACGGTCTGTATCGGTTGTTCGACCCGGCGCCACAGAACGCTACCTTGCTGCGCCTTAGTCAATTAGGTGATCGCAACGACAACCGTATCTACCTGGATTATGACAACGACGGTCGCCTGCTGCGGCTTCGGGACACCTTTGACCTGGTCAAGGTTGAACTGGCATACGACGCAACCTGGCAGCGCCGCGTCAGCCAGATCGAGCGGCTTTACCCCGACCAGCGCCGCGAAGTGCTGATGCATTACAGCTACGACAGCCGTGGCGATCTGGCTTGTGTACGTCAATCCGACGGCCAGGTTAAACGTCGATTTGTCTACGATGCCGGGCAGCGTATGGTCGAGCATCAATTGCCCACCGGCTTGCGCTGTTTCTACCAGTGGGCCCTGGTGGAAGACCGTGAGTGGCGTGTGGTCCGGCACTGGACAGACGCCGGGGACACCTACGATTACCACTACGAACTGGACGCTGGCATCACCCGCATCACCGACGGGCTGGAGCGAATCAGCATCCGCCGATGGGATCAACAGCATCAGATCATCGAGTCTATCGATGTGCTCGGACGTACCTGGGCCTTCCAATGGAATGATGAAAGCCAACTGCTGGGCGCCACCGATCCCAACGGCGGGCACTACCAATTCAGCTACGACGAAGCCGGTAACCTGAGCGAGACGCTCGACCCCTTGGGACGCAGCGAATCGACCTTGTGGCTGGAACATTGGGCACTACCGCAGGCAGAAACCGACGCCGCAGGCAATACCTGGCAATACCGTTACGACTCGCGCGGCAATTGCGTCAGCGAAACCGACGCTGCTGGGAACGTCACGGCCTATCGTCATGATGCCCACGGGCAAGTCGTGCAAATCACCGATGCCAGTGGCAAGAGCAAAACCCTGCGCTGGACGCCGCTCGGCCAGTTAAGCGAGCACACCGACTGTTCGGGAATGACCACTCGCTTGAGCTACTGCGAGCGCGGCCTGCTGCTGACCAGCACCGATGCACTGGGCGAGCGCACGGTGTTCAGCTATGACGATCAAGGCCGACTCACCCGCAAGCAATTGCCCGACGGCCGCAGCGAACACTATGAGCACGACGCCTGTGGTCAGGTCATCGGCTATCGCGACCCCGCTGGCAACACTACCTACTTCCAGCATGCCCTGAGTGGCCAGTTACATCAGCGCATTGACGCCCATGGCCGCCGCGTGACGTTGAACCATGATGCTTACGGCCGCCTGCAAAGCCTGACCAACGAGAACGGTGAACGCTACCGGTTCGACTGGGACGCCGGCGACCGGTTGACCCAGGAACACCGCCTGGACGGCAGTCTCAAGCGCTACGCCTACGACCCACTGGACAACGTCACGCAGGTAGAGACGATCGCAGTACACGGCACCGAGACAGCCATCATTCACGACCTGGAACGGGATGCCGCAGGTCGGCTGGTCGCCAAGAACACCCTGGATGGGCGCACCGAATATTGCTATGACGAGCTGGATCAAGTCACATCCATCACGTTCACCGGGCGTGACGGCCAACAGAGTCTGGGATTCGGTTATGACGTCCTCGGCCAACTGGTTCTCGAACACAGCGCCGCCGGCAGTTTGGAACACCGTTACGACGAGCTGGGCAATCTGGTTCAGACCCAGCTTCCTGACGGCCGTTGGCTCAACCGCCTGCGCTACGGCAGCGGGCATCTGCACCAGATCAATCTTGATGGCAGGGTCATCAGTGATTTCGAGCGTGATCGGTTTCACCGGGAAGTCCTGCGCACCCAGGGCCGTATCAGCACCCGCAGCGAGTACGACCGCAGCGGACGACTCCGCGCCCGTCAGCGTCGGCAACAGGACCAGTCGCTGCTGGTGCCAGCAACGCAAACACGCTTTGGCTATGACGACAGCGACCAGTTGGTCGAGCGCTTTGTCAGCCACCCGGGCACGACACACCGCCAACTGCTGCACTACGATGCCACCGGTCGCATTCTCGCCAGCCAGGACAACCTTCTGGGTCAACGTGAAGCCTTCGCCTACGACCCGGCCGCCAATTTGCAAGATGGCCTCGGGCATGTGGCCCACAACCGGTTATTGACCTATCAGGACAAGCGTTACCGCTACGACGGTTTCGGCCGCATGGTCGAAAAATACAGCACCCAGCGCGGCACCCAACGCTTCAGCTATGACGCCGAGCAGCGGCTGGTGCAGGTGAACAACAACGACGGCTCCACGGTCAAAATGACCTACGACCCGCTGGGCCGACGGATCGCCAAAACATTGTTTGACCGTAACGGTGTCCAGCAGAGCCAGACGCTATTCACCTGGGACGCGATGCAGTTGTTGCAGGAGCGCTGCAACCAGCGGACCAGCCTCTATATCTATGCCGACGAGGGCTACGAACCCGTCGCACGCGTCGATGGCCTCGGGGCTCTGCAAAAGGTTCGCTACTATCACAACGACCCCAATGGCCTGCCCGAGCAGCTCACGGAAAGCGACGGCCATACGGTATGGAAGGCGCGTTATGAAGTCTGGGGCAATACCGTCGAGGAAACCCGCGAGCCCTATTACATCGAAGAACAGAACCTGCGCTTTCAGGGCCAGTACCTGGATCGAGAAACCGGGCTGCACTACAACACGCTGCGCTTTTACGATCCGCAGATCGGACGCTTCACGACGCCCGACCCTATCGGCCTGGCCGGCGGCCTTAACCTCTACCAGTACGCACCCAACCCCCTGAGCTGGATCGACCCGCTGGGCCTGATGAAGTGCTCAAGCCCACCCAAGGGGCGTAAGGTCAATCGCACGGTGTATCGATTCGAGGAGCCCGGACGCATCGGTACGACCTGGCAGGCACACAAGTGGAATGTGGAGTCCCGACACCGGTACACGGCCAGGGGACTGGGTGGCGTGTATGGCGCCAACTCGCGAAAGACCGCATTGGGCGAAGTCACCCACTGGGATGTCGACCTGTCCACACGGGTACTGGTCAGCAAAAAGGTGCAGCTAAACAACGTGCTGGACTTAACGCGCGCCGACGTGCGCAAACAGTTAGGCGTATCACTCAAAAGCATTACGGGTAACAAATACACCGAAACTCACCAGATCGGCAGCTGGGCAAAAGCCAATGGCTATGATGGGATTCTTGCCCCATCCGCGCGAAACCCGACCGGCAGCAACTTAATATCATTTGCAGGATTCTGATCATGCCACTTGAAGATGAATACCCCGGCGATGCCGACTGGCAAAGCATGGTAGCGCTGTACAAAGAAGACTATCTGGACGAAGACGCGCGCACCCTGGCGCAAGCATTGGCCGGCGACCTCGACGTGGCCGTTGTGCTGCGAGGCAAGCGAGGGCTCAAGGAAGGGCTGTGGTGGATCGAACGCAAAGTTCCCGCTCTCGACAATGTGCGGCCTGTCGACTGCCTTGAAGATCCGCGGCTGATCAAACGCCTGCGAACAGCCTTGATGAGCATGCCGTAACCAGACGAGGGAGCAACTGATTGACTATGGAAGGTCTCAAGAAAATCGCCACGGCCCTGGGCACCGCGTATGTCTGACGCACTCTGGGCCGCTCGCATGGGCGATGCGCTGGCCCACACCTCGATGATGGCCGACATCCTCGGCGGTGTGCTGGAGGTGGCTGCCAATATCGCGATCACTGCGGTGGCGACTGCTGCCGTTGTCGCTGCCACAGGGATTACCGTCGTGACCGGCGGGTTGGGGTGCTTCCTGTTGGGCGCGGTGGTGGGCACGATTGTTGGCCTTGCCATGAGCAAGACCGGTGCAGACAAAGGCCTGACAAACTTATGCGATAGCTTCAGCAATGCCCTTTTCCCGCCCACGGTACAGGCGAATATTCTCACCGGCTCAACCGATACCCTGACCAACAACATCCCTGCCGCCCGGGCCGCCGGGGCGATCAGCTCTCATGTGGCGCCGGCAGGCACCGAACTGGAAGCACCCGAGCCGGAACCCGAGGCCAGTTATCTGGACATGGCCGAGAGTTTCTTCTCGCAGATGTGGCGCCCCACGGTTGCCACTCCGGCGCCAGGCGCCGTGCCAAAGCCGCTGGACCTGGTCGCGTGCATGAAGCATCCACCGATGCCGCCGCAGTTTCTCGCCGAAGGTTCGTCCAAGGTCACGATCAATGGCCAACCAGCGGTGCGCAGCGGCGACCGCAGTACGTGCGACGCCAGCGTGGTGTCTTCCGGGCTGATTTCACCCAACGTGACGATTGGCGGCGGCTCAGTGGTGGTGCGGGAAATCCGCAGCGGCAAGACACCCGGCGTCGGGCTCGCAGTCACGGCGTTGTTGATGCTCAAGGGCGGCAAGGGCAAGTTCTTCAGCAAGCTGCCGTGCATGCTGATCGGCGGCGCGACTTCGATGGCGGTCAGCAGTGCAATGGGCGCGATGGCCAACGCGGCCATGGGCTCGTCCAACCCGGTGCATGCGGCGACCGGCGCGAAAGTGCTGGGCGATGTCGAGGAGCTGGATTTCGTGCTGCCCGGCATCCTGCCAATCGACTGGCAACGCATCTACAACAGCCGCGACGAACGCCCCGGCAGTCTGTTCGGCGCGGGCTGGAGTGTCGCCTATGAGGTGTGCGTCGAGATCCGCCCTCATCCCGACGGCGGCGATACGCTGGTCTACACCGATGAGCAGGGCCGACCGATCGACATGGGCTCGATTGCCTTGGGCGGCGCGGTGTTCAGTGCCGGTGAAGGACTCTCCGTGCGGCGCCACCTCAACGGGCAGTTGCTGATCGAAAGTGATGACGGCCTGTACCGGCTGTTCGAACCGACCCCGACCAATGCTGGCTTGCTTCGCCTGACTCAGCTCGGTGACCGCAACGACAACCGTATCCACGTCGACTATGACGCCGCCGGGCGCCTGGTGCGCCTGCGCGATACTTTCGATCTGGTGCAAGTCGAACTGGTGCGCGAGCGTGAACGCGTCACCCATATCGAACGCATCTATCCCGATCAACGCCGCGAAGTGCTCGTCAGCTATACCTACGACACGGCGGGAAATCTGGCTGAGGTACGCGATACCACCGGCCAGGTGCAGCGGCGCTTCGCCTACGACGCCGGGCGCCGGATGGTGGAGCATCAGTTGCCCACCGGGTTGCGTTGCTTCTATGAATGGGCGCTGGTCGAAGACCTGGAATGGCGCGTGGTCCGGCACTGGACCGACGAGGGTGACGCCTACCAGTTCGACTATGACTTGAAAGCCGGCCTCACCCGCATTACCGACGGCTTGCAACGCGTCAGCAGCCGCCACTGGAATACCCAGCATCAGATCATTCAATACAGCGACAACCTCGGCCAGACCTGGTTGTTCGAGTGGAACGACGAACGCCAATTGCTCAGTGCCACCGATCCACAGGGTGGGCGCTACGCATACAGTTACGACGAGGCCGGCAACCTGATCGACGATTCCGACCCGCTGGGCCGCAGCGATTCGACGCTGTGGCTGGAACATTGGGCCTTACCGCTGGTGGAAACCGACGCCGCCGGCCACAGCTGGCAGTATCGCTACGACCCGCGCGGCAACTGCATCGCCGAAACCGATCCGCTGGGTCATATCACTCGCTATCGCTACGACGCCCATGGACAGGTCGTGGAAATCGTCGACGCCACGGGTAAACGCAAGAAGCTGCGGTGGAATCCGTTCGGGCAACTGGTCGAGCACATTGACTGCTCGGGTTACCCCACGCGCTTCAGCTATGACGAGCGAGGCTATTTGCAGGTCATCACCGACGCCCTCGGCGAACGCACTCAATTCAGCTATGACGCCAACGGGCGCTTGCTCAGCAGCCAACTGCCGGACGGACGCATTGAGCGCTATCAGCGCGATGTCAGCGGTCAGTTGGTGGGCTATACCGACCCCGCCGGGCACACCACGCTCTACCAGCACAACCGTCGCGGCCAGGTACGCCAGCGCACCGACGCCCATGGACGACAGGTGCAATTCGGCTATGACAGCTATGGGCGGCTGCAAGCGCTGGTCAACGAGAACGGCGAAAGCTATCGGTTCGCGTGGGATGCAGGGGATCGGCTGACCCAACAACAAGACCTCGACGGCAGCGCCAAGCGCTACACCTA
>Ga0067045_1002921_pt1 | contig 37616 bp, 36 predicted proteins | sample TerdegcTABiofilm_FD_59184 | JGI IMG/M metagenome (GOLD analysis project Ga0067045, IMG submission 59184) | Combined Assembly of (Gp0054472, Gp0054536) Wastewater bioreactor microbial communities from Singapore -Terephthalate degrading... | reverse complement strand
ACCTTTGAATCCAGATGGAAGATCGAAAGGTATTCCAGAGCTTTTTCTTCCACTTCATGTTCTTCCCGGTGAAAAGAGGGAAACCTTCCCACGGCCGCGGTGATTCCATACTGCATTCGGTAATGGCGTGCAATGGTCACATTCTCCAGCACCGTCATGTTATTGAACAGACGAATGTTCTGGAAGGTGCGGACGATCCCTTTCGAAGTGATCACATGGGGAGGGAGTCCAGTGATTTCTTCGTCCTGGAAAAAAATCCTCCCCATGGTTGGTTTGTAGAAACCTGTTACGAGGTTGAATACCGTAGTTTTCCCCGCGCCGTTGGGACCGATCAACCCAATGATTTGACGAGGACCGATTTCTATGTTGAAATCATCCACCGCCTTCAGTCCACCGAAGTAGTGGGTCAGATTAACGATTTTGAGCAGCATAGATCTTTCTCTCTCGTTCGGGGAGAAGGAAAAGGAACTCTCGTTGCCCCATCAATCCTCCCGGTCGTTTTAGCATTAAAATGACGAGTAAAACTCCATACAGCACCATTCGTAGTTCCCCGATCGGCCGCAAGAACTCCGAGAGCCCCGTAAGAGCCACGGCAGCCACGATGGTGCCCGAAATACTGCCCATCCCTCCCAGGTACACGATGATGAGGTACTCGACTGAGTTCATGAACCCTCCCATCGTCGGATGGAGTAGTTGGATGAAGTGTGCCAGCAAGGCGCCACCAATCCCTGCGAAGGTCGAGCCTAGCACAAAGGCCATAACCTTGTACTTGGTGATGGGGATTCCCATCATGTGAGCAGCTACTTCGTTTTCCCGGATGGCGATGCAGGCCCTTCCGTGACGGGAAAAGACGAAGTTACGAATGAACATCACGGTAAACAGGGTAAAGAGAAAAATGATGGTGAAATTCGATAACGGGGGGATCCCCAAAAGGCCTCTCGGTCCTCCGATGTCCAGTTCCCAGTTCCCAATTTTCTTTTTGAAGGTGATGAAATTGAACACGACCCTGATGATTTCACCAAATCCAATGGTTACGATGGCAAGGTAATCATCCGTGAGCCTTAGCACGGGCAACCCAATGAGAAAACCGACCAACGCCGACACACAAGCTGCCGCCAGAATCGCCACGAGGAACAATGGCAGAGCCTGCCAATAGGGGGTATCCTTCGTGATTCCAAAGAGAAGGGTCGTCATGAATCCAGCCACATACCCTCCGACAATCATGAATCCCGCGTGCCCCACCGAAAAAAGCCCTGTGTATCCATTGATCAAGTTGAGAGACACCCCAAGAATGATGTTGATCATCATCAGATTCAGCACCCGTAGGAGGTAATCGTTCATGATTCCCACCGCACTGGTTACCATGACCAATGCGTAGAAGGTTAGTAAGCCTAGAATCGTATACGTCGTTGGTTTCATGATGTCCATCCTACAGTTTTTCCCGCGGAGGTTCCCCAAAGATTCCTTGCGGCCGCAAGAGAAGAACCACGATGAGAATAGCGTACGCTACTCCATCCGCTAATGGGGTAAAATCGATCCGGCTTGGTCCATAGCTACTGGGGAGAAGGCCAATAGCGAACTGTTCCGCTACTCCCATAATGATGCCTCCAAGCATGGCGCCCTCGATCGAACCAATCCCTCCCAATACCGCGGCAATGAATGCCTTAAGCCCAGGTTGCACCCCCATGAAAGCCGTGAGCCTTGGATAGGTAATGGCGCTTAGTACCCCAGCCGCCCCTGCCAATGCTGTACCAATAATGAAGGTGATCGAAATAACCCGATTCACGTTCACTCCCATGAGGGCTACCGCATCCTTGTTGTTCTTGCTTGCCCGCATTGCCATTCCGGTCATGGTATGGTTCACCAGGTACGAGAGGACCACCATCAATATCACCGATACTACAAAGTTCATGATCTGGATATTGGTGATGTACACGGTTTTATAGAGAGGGATCTTCTCAATGGTGATCAATCGATCTACCGGATAGGAGGCAAAGCTGGAACCTTTCCATCTAAGTTCTACCAGGAGTTCCTTTGAAACCCAGAAGATATAGCCCACCAGTAGAAGACTCACGATGGGAATCACGAACTTCATCGGTTTGAAATTGGGCGTTGCCTTCATGGGGAAGTTCAAATATTTCACACCCAGAACATACAAGAGCAGAACCCCTGCCAAAAGAAAGGCGGCAATTGCCGAACTCCGAACCGTTTCCCCACTGGAATAGGAAACGAAGTTACTTAGGAAAAAAGAAACTCCTATGGCGGTGATTAGCGCGGCCAATCTTGGTTTTTGTCTCAAGGGTCGATACGCCAAGGCATCCATCGCCAACCCTAAAAGGGAACAGGTGACCATGGGTACCAATAGGGCCAACACGACGAGGATCGGTTGGGGCAGAGACACCGCGTTCACGAGAAAGAAAGAAACGAAGGCCCCGATCATGAATACTTCCCCGTAGGCAAAGTTGATCAAGCGCACCACCCCATACACCATCGTGTACCCGAGGGCAATCAACGCATAGATCGTTCCCCGTTGGAGACCGAAAATCAGCTGGGACAGGAAGGTTTCCATCACATACCTCGAACAGTAAAAATAGAGAAAGGCTGAAGAGCACTGCTCCCCAGCCTTTCGAAGATGCTTATCCCACTATGGGTTTACCGAGGCCTTGTATACAGCCTGCCCATCCTTGCATTCCAGGATAACAGCCCCCTTCACCGGGTTGCGATTCTGATCGAACTTGACCACTCCCGTGAGGGTTTCAAGGTTCGTCTTTTCCATCGCGTCCCGGATTGCCTTGGGATCCGCACTTTTGGCCCGCTTGATGGCGTCCACCACGATCATGGCAGCCTCGTAGGCAAGAGCGGCGAGAGCATCCGGATCCTTGTTATACTTGGCTTTGTAGTCTGCTACGAATTTCTTCGCTGCCGGTATTTGGGAATCTTTGGAGAAGTGGTTCACGAAGAACCCTCCTTCGATGGCTTTCCCACCGATCTTGAACAGATCGGGAGAATCCCAACCATCCCCACCAAGGAAGATAGCCTTGATACCCATTTCCCGAGCCTGTTTAGCAATCAGACCCGCATCGTTATAGTAGTTTGGGATGAAGAGCACATCTGGATTGGTAGCTTTGATCTTCACGAGCTGGGCATTGAAGTCGCTGGTTCCTGCGGTGTAGCTTTCGAACGCGGTGACTTTCCCTCCCATCTTGGTGAACTCGTCCCGGAACACCTCCGCGAGACCCTTTGTGTAGTCATTCCCTGAATCGTAGATCACCGCCGCAGTTTTCTTTCCAAGATCGTTATAGGCAAACTTCGCTGCCACGAATCCCTGGAAAGGATCTATGAAACATGCGCGGAAGATGAAGTTACCCACCAAGGTAACCGCTGGGTTGGTGGAGGTAGGGCTGATCATCGGTACCCCTTTGTTCTGGGCAATGGGGGCACCGGCAAGGGAGACCTTGCTCATCACGGTCCCTACGATAGCGGATACTTTATTCTGATCGATCAGTTTAGAATACGCGTTAGCCCCTTCCGTGGGATTTCCCTTGTCGTCTTCGACAAAGTAGACAATCTTCATTCCCTCCACTCCGCCAGCCGCATTCACCTGATCGAAGTACAGTTTGGCTCCGTTAGCAGTAGATTCGCCGAAGGTAGCCGCTTCACCACTTATGGGGGCGATGATTCCAATTTTCACTTCCTTCGCTTGCTTCTGGCAACCCCCTAGCACAAGGCCAAGCACTACAGCCAAAGCAAGGAGGACCACTAGACTCTTCTTCATAGGCGTCTCCTTTGATCTGAGATTTTTCTTTACTATATAATGACAAAGAAAGATCGATTTGTCTACAGGAGTTGTTCTAGAGGATAAACGTACTATCGACTATAGGGCTCCCCTAACGCTGCGGGAGCATGGAGGGAGCGTTTGTCCTTTCGTAACCCATCAATAAGGAGGACAACTAACGTCGCTCCATAGGGGAGCATGGCCAGAAGGTTGGGGGGAATCCCCAACGGTTGCAGGATATACTGGGTAACGAAGATCCCTCCAAAGAGGAACGCGCCAATCACACCTCGAAGGGGGTCCCAAAGGGAAAAGATCGTAAGCCCCACCACGATCCACCCCCGTCCTGCCACGATTCCCTCTGTCCAAGAGGTACTGTAGGAAAGGGCCACGTGAGCTCCCGCTAAACCCGTAAAAGCGCCTCCCCCGACTGTACAGAGGAAACGGATCCTCTGGACCGGGACTCCCTGGCTCTCTGATGCTTTGGGGTTTTCTCCTACGGAACGAATTCGTATACCTGCCCGGGTATGTCGTAGAAAAAACCAACTCCCGACGGCCAACAGAACCCCTATATAGAACAATGGGTCCTGATGGAATACCAGTTCCCCTAGAAAAGGAATCCGTCCCAAAAGAGGAAGCTTTATCTGTTCCAACCGCACGGGCAGTTGATGACCAATGTACGGTTTTCCCAATACACCCGCTAGCCCAACGCCCAGCATGGACAGTGCTAAACCGGATACTGTCTGGTTGGCCTTCATATATATAGTAAGGAGTCCATGCAGGATAGCAGCGGTTCCTCCCGCTATTAGAGCGGCCACAACACCCCACAGTACGTTTCCCGTACGAACAGTGACGATAAATCCTGCCACCGCTCCCAAGTTCATCATCCCCTCCACTCCTAGGTTGAGAATTCCAGAGCGTTCGGTAAGGATTTCTCCCGTGGTACCTAGGAGTAAGGAAGTCCCTGCCATGATAGTCCGGTGCAGGGTGGATACAACAAGCTCTACCATATGCTTCTCCTCTACCCGCCCCTTTATTTCCGGCGAAACTGAACTACTAACCGATGATTCAGGAAAAAATTGCTCACTAGTAAAACGAACAGAAGGATTCCGTTGAAGATATGCACAGTGGCGGCGGGCAACCTAAGGGATATCTGTATGGCATCTCCCCCTACAAGGATTCCCGCAAAGAACAATCCCGACAGAAGGCTTCCTAAGGGATTCAAGTTTCCCAACCATGCGGTAATGATGGCAGTGAATCCATACCCTGCAGAAATATTGCCCGGATAACTGAGATGGTGGTGGATTCCAGCCACCTCCCCTACCCCAGCCATACCCGCCACACCCCCAGAAATAATCATGATCCACAGGGAAGTACGAAAAAAATCGATTCCCGCATACTTTGCCGCCTCGGGACTCTCCCCCACCACGCGGACTTCGTACCCCAATTTGGTGCGATAAAGGAGGATGAACAGAACGATGGAAACGACAATACCTAAGGCAAGGGTTACATAATGGATCCGGGTACCCGGAATCGTACTAAGCAAGAGGTGTTTGGGTAGATCGTCTGTATAGGGATACCCGTACTTCGTTGTCCCTTTCCAGGGACCCACGATGAGGTAACTCACGAACTCGGCGGCCACATAGTTCAACATGAGGGTGGAAATCACTTCACTTATCCCGAACTTTACTTTGAGGATGGCAGGAATTATTCCCCAGACAGCACCTCCTAGGAAGCCCATGAAGAACATGAGAGGAATGCCGAGGGTGGGAGAAAGGGATGCGCCGAAGTGAAGCCCGAACCAGGTGCTCCATACGGCTCCCATCAAGAGCTGGCTTTCCGCCCCGATGTTCCAAAACTTAGCCTGGTAAGCCACGCAGAGTCCGCTGGAAATAAGGAAGAGGGGAATCCCTTTGGTCAATGATTCCTTCCACCCATACAGACTTCCAAAGGACCCGACAAGAATTTTTCGGAGGGCAAACACAGGATCCACTCCCAGAAAGACGAATACCAAACCCACCCATATGAATCCTATGCCCAGCGCTCCTAAAAGGGTAAGGGCCGACAAGAGAGGAGTTTGGTTTTTTCGGACTTCCCAACCAACGGAAATCTGGAAACCACCCAGTTGCATACCTATCCTCGCACTCCACCCATCAAAAGCCCAATCTGTTCGATGGTCGCTTCCTGCCGATCTAAAACATCCATGATCTGCCCATCGAACATCACGGCAATCCGGTCGCTCAATTCAAGGATTTCTTCCAGGTCTTCCGAAATTAGTAGAACCGCTTCCTCTTCTTCCCGCCGTTTCAGGAGCTGTTTACGGATATACTCGGTTGCCCCCACGTCCAATCCATACGTGGGATGGGAGGCCACCAATAGGGCTGGCCCAGCGGACACTTCTCGCCCCACGATCAGTTTCTGAATGTTCCCTCCCGAAAGGTGCTTCATGGGGACCCGGATCGAGGGAGTCGCTACCGTGAAATGTTCCACGAGACCCTCCGCATGGGATTTGATCTTGTCATAATCAAGAAACAGTACGTCGGAAAAGGGGGCAAAGTGATGCCGTTTCAACACGGCGTTTTCATAGATCAAGAGGTTGGGAACCGTGCCAAACCGGATCCGTTCCTCGGGGATGTGGGCCACTCCCTCCGCATGGATCACCCGGGCGGACTGGTTGGTTATGTCCTTCCCCAGAATCTTTATCTTCCCGTTCTCTACCTTTCGTAATCCGGTAATAGCTTCGACCAGTTCTCTCTGCCCATTTCCTGCCACCCCCGCGATACCGAGGATTTCCCGTCGATGGACAGTAAGATCCACATTCTTGACAGCCACAGTTCCCCGGTCGCTTCGTACCGTCACTCCCTCCACTTGAAGCACCACTTCGCCTCTGGGAACAGGTTTCCAGTCAAAGGAGAATACAACGCTTCGACCTACCATCATGCGGGCAAGTTCTTCCTTCGTCACACCCTTCGTGTCCGCTTCCCCCACCACTTCACCTTTTCGGAGAACCACCACCCGATGGCATAGATCGAGGATCTCCTCCAGTTTGTGGCTAATGATCACCACTCCATGCCCTTCTTCCGCCATCCGACGGAGAATGGAAAACAGGTCTGCCGATTCCAGAGGAGTCAGAACCGAAGTGGGCTCGTCCAAGATCAACAGATCCGCTCCCTGCATTAGCGCTTTTACGATTTCCACTCTCTGTTGTTCTCCTGCGGACAACTGCCAGACCTTGGCATGGGGAGGAACTTGTAGACCGTACAGTTTCTGGAACTTGAGGAGTTTTTGTTCCATCACCTTCTGGGGGAAGAAAAAAGGAACCTCCGCATCCCCCAACGCAATGTTTTCAACCACCGTATGGTTCTGAACCAGCATGAAATGTTGATGGACCATTCCGATCCCCGCACGAATGGCATCACGGGGAGATCGAAAAGAGACTTCCTCCCCATCGATCAAGATCCTTCCTTCATCGGGACGGTACAGCCCATAGAGGATGTTCATGAGGGTGGTTTTTCCTGCTCCGTTTTCTCCCAAGAGGCCCAGGATTTCGCCCCCCCGGATGGTAAGATCGATACTTTTATTGGCCGCCACACCCTGGAAATATTTCGAGATCCTTTCCATCCGAACGTGCTGGATCTTTCTAGGTTTAATCTTTCTAAGGCTGTCCCCGCCAAGCATCGTTCTTCATGCCTCGTAAAAAACCTAGGGCCCCAAATTCGGGGCCCTAGGCATAACAATCCGTAAATTATAGTAAGCTATTTCCGGGGAATCTCACCCACCACGTTGTCCACGAAGTACTCGATGGAAAGGAGGTGAGCCGGATCCGCTTTCTTGCCCGCTGGAATTCGTTCCGCACCCTTCTGATCCTTGATGGGGCCCGTGAAGGGTTCAAACTGATTCGCCTTGACCTGTTCGTACCGTTTCATCACATAGTCGTAGGCGTTCATCTCTCCCAGATCCTTAGATTTAATCTTTTTGCTCTTTAAAAGATCCACAAATTTTGGATTGATGGGTTGCCCAATCTCCCCACCTAGTAAGGCCGCGTTCTCGGCAGCCAACCACCAGAGGTCGTAGTTGGAGAAATCTTTCTGCCCGTTGTACACGTCGGTTAGGATCTTCACATACATGGGGCCCCAATCCACCAACTGTCCAGATACCACGGAATCTTCTCCAAACTTCTGCATCGGGCTATAGTGGCTGAAGGTATACACCTTCTTCCCCTTTTTCATGTGCTCCTGTCCTACCTCGATCACGGAAGGAGAATCCTCGGTAAAGGCAAGGACATCCGCTCCGGCTGCCACGAGGGATTGAGCCGCTTCTTTCGCTTTGGCCGGATCGTACCAGGAGAAGATCCACCGGACCTCTACCTTTGCCTTGGGGTTGGCTTCCTTTACCCCCAGCGCGTACGCGTCGATGTGTCGAATTACCTCTGAAATGGGGAAGGCGCCCACGTACCCCACCTTGTTGGACTGGGTTAAAACCCCTGCCATCAGTCCATTCAGGTAGTACATCTGGTACAGCTCCGCGAAATACGTTCCTAAGTTAGGAGCTCGTTTGAACCCAGAACAGTGGAAGAAAAGGGTGTTCTTGTACTTTTCCGCTGCCTTCACCGTGTCATCCATGTACCCGAAGCTAGTGGTAAAAATCACATCGCACTTTTCTTCGTTCACCAACCGATCGATGATCCGGATGGCATCCCCTTCCGGTACGCTTTCCACGATCACCGTTTCCAGCCATGGAAGCTTGCTTTGCGCGTACTTCCGACCCACATCATGGGCATTGGACCACCCGTAGTCCCCCACCGGCCCAATGTAGAGGAATCCCGCTTTCAACTTCTTGGCTGGCTGTTCAGCTTTCTGAGCTTCTTTCGCAGGAGTTTCTTTTTTCCCGCCGCACCCTATAAGGGTGCCGAACAGGAGCCCTACGATGATAAAAACGATCAAAAAAGACCCAATCTTTTTCATCCCCTTCTCCTTTCCTTGATTCTGATATGTTAAGATTTGATAAGAATAGGATGAAATTAGAGAGTTCCTAGAGACTTGTCAAGGCGATAGAACAGCGAAAAGTCGAACAAATAGCGGCCGTCACGTACGTATGTCATAGTTCAGCGAATGCCCCGCCACATGACGGTTACGCTTTCTGTACCTATAGAAACACAACACCGAGAACTGCAGATAGAATGACCGCCGGGATGGCTTTCAACCCAAGTTTTCGATTTCCAACTAGAATGATAAGGAAGATACCAATGGCTGGTAGCACCAAACGAACCTCAGGTAAACCCAGATAATCCAACCCTAGGGTGCCCCGGAAGGTAGGCAACTCTGGTTGATGTAGCATAGAGACCCTAGCAAAGAAAACCACTGCCGCGGCAATGAGCCCAACGGTGCCAGGTCTGATTCCGTAGAGGATTCCCTGCACCCCAACACTTTCCTTGAACACTCGAATACTGTGGTCAACGAGGGTCACTAGGATGAAGGAGGGGAGAGATACCCCAAAGGTCGCTATCGCCGATCCAAGAACCCCCGCCGCCCGGTACCCGATATAGGTAGCGGCATTCACCATAATGGGGCCTGGGGTCATCTGAGAAATAGCCACGATATCGGTGAACTCCCGCACGGGTAACCATCCATGGCTCGCGATCTCTCCTTCCAGAAGAGGAACCATCGCGTACCCTCCCCCGAATCCAAATAGACCGATCTTGAAGAAAACCCCGAAAAGTTCTAGGTAGATCATGGGTTATCCTTTCCCTCGGGTTGACTGCCTCTTTTCTGCATTATGTAGGCCCCCAGTCCTACCAATGCGCTCGCCAGAATCACCACCACTGCCTGGAATCTGAAAACCACTAGCAGTAAAAAGGCCCCCATGCCAATGCCCCATGCCAAACGGTTTTTTAAGACCGCCTTTCCCAGTTTAATTCCAGCGAGCAGAATTAATGCGGTAACTCCGGCCCGAACCCCCGCAAACGCTTTTTGCACCCAGGGATTCTCTTGAAACTTTAATAGTACTGCGGCAATACCGAGGATAATCAGGAAGGACGGAAGGATAACCCCCAGGGCTGCCACGATAGCTCCCCGTATCCGGTCCACCTTGTACCCGATATAGATCGAAGCGTTTATAGCGATGACTCCCGGTAAGGATTGCGCTACCGCGAACACGTCCACGATTTCCACGGCATCCACCCATTTCCGGTGTTGCACGAACTCTTGCTCCATCAAAGGGAGCATGGCGTAGCCCCCTCCGATCGTGAAAGACCCAATTTTGAAGAAGGAGAGGAACATGGTGAAAAGTTCCCTTGAGCTTTTTCGTTCTCCGATAGGAAGGGGCGTCGATGTATTCATACCCTTCCCAATCCTCAGGGCACAACCACAATCTGCACGTCGCAGACGTTCGTGTTGGTTGGACCCGTTTTCACTAGATACCCGATTCGATCGAAGTAATGGTAGGAGTCGTTCCGTCGGAGGTAGTCCTGCACAGAAAGGCTCGCCTGCTTTCCTGCCGCGAGTACTTCCAAGTCGGCAAAAGCACCGGCAGCGTCGGTAGGGCCATCGTTTCCATCGGTAGAAGCGGCAAGAAACCAGATTCCCTCCGACCCTTCGGGGTTAGATTCGATTTCAGCCAGAAAGGACAAGGCCATCTCCTGATTTCGCCCCCCTTTCCCATCCCCCCGCAAGGTTACGGTAGTTTCCCCCCCCGCGATGATACAGGCGGGTTTCTTCACTAAAAGTTCCCGCCGTTTCACGTCCCGTCCAATGCCCATATAGACCTTGGCAATTTCTCGGGCCTCTCCGATGATTTCCGAAGAAAGGACAACGGTATTGTACCCCAGTTCCTTCGCTTTTCGTTCCGCTGCCAGAAGAGCGCCATAGTTCGAGCCAATTAAAATGTTATGGACTTTCTCGAATACTCGGTCCCCTTTCTTCGGCGTTTCCGGTAACTTTCCTTCTAATCCCAACTGGAGGGCCTTCCAAGCTAGGGGAGGTAACTGGGAGGCGATCCCGTACTTTTCAACCAGACCTACCGCTTCTTGAAAGGTTGTTCCATCGGGAGCGGTTAATCCCGAAGCGATGGAATCCAACCGATCCCCCACCACATCGGAGAGGATCAGGTTTACCGATTCCGCCGGATAGAGAAGCTGCGCCAGCCTGCCCCCCTTAATCCCGCTCAGATGCTTCCGGATGCAGTTAATTTCCTGAATGGTGGCGCCACAAGCCAGAAGGGCTTTGGTCGTCTTCTGCTTGTCCTCCAGGGTAAGTCCCTGTTCTCCTCCGTCGTCTTTCCACGTGTAGGGATAGGACAGAAGAGCAGACCCTCCACCGGAAATGAGATTGATCACGAGGGTTCTCTCATCAGCCTTTTTTGCCAACGCGGCCACTGTTCTTCCCGCTTCCACGCTTCCCGCATCAGGAACAGGATGTCCTGCTTCAATCATGCGGATCCGTTTCAAAGCTTCGGTGTGTCCCGGTTTGACCGCGATGACACCCTCGGTAATTCGGGAACCGAAAATTTCTTCCACCGCCAAGGCCATCTTCGCCGTAGCCTTGCCCGCGCCCAGCACGAGGATCCTGTCAAAGCGCGACAGGTCCCACTTTAACTCTTCCCGATCCGAACGTACGACAAGGGTCTCTCCCTGGATCAGGACCCTCTCCTTGATCATTCGGTACGGATCCACCCGTTCCAAAGCGGCTTTAAACATCTCCCGTAAATGGGCACGTATACGTTCTCCTTCCATCACCGTTTCTCCTTCCCCAGCATGGCCTCTGCCCGTTTCAAGTTGTTATGTATGGCTGGTAGACTGGTATATTCCACTGCCCGTTGAAAACATTCTACCGCGCGAGCAGCGTTCTTCCGATAGTTCAATTCCACGGCTCCCATATTGTTCCAGGCTTGAAAATTGTATGGATCCAACTGAACGGCACGTTCGAACTCTTCGCTGGCTGCTTCAAAACGCTTTTCTGCCATATAGGCATTCCCTTTTTTCAAGGCTTGGTAACTCTTCATTGCCCGTTCGAACGTATCCGGATTCGAAGCATACTCGATCCGCTTTTGGATGAGCTTCCGGTCAGACTCCTGCTCGCATCCGGGAAGAGCCATCTGGTAGTACTTGGCACATTCTTCCCTCTTCCCCCAGAGGTAGTACAGGTCGCCCAACGTTTTAAGGCGAATGTAAGTTTCACCAAAGCGTTCCAGTTCCCTAAGGAACTCTTTCTCCGCTTCTTCGTACCGTTCCTGCGCCAGACATACCAAACCAATGTTATGCCCCAATCCTACCTTGTTCGGTTGGACAGAACGGATCTTCCGGAAGTATTCCTCCGCCTTTGCATACCGGCCAAGAACGAAATTGTTGAGGGCCGCACGTTCCCAGAACCGGAGAAATAAAAAACCAAACAGATTCACCATGGAAAGGGATCATACCACAACCGCTTTCAAGGGAAAAGTGTTTCCGATATAGTAGATCCATGCGGATAGCCTACATTCTGTCCATTAGTTTTGGATCCGTATTGGTTGGTTATTTGATCCAACAATTTTACTCCGCAGAAGAAGGCGCCCCTTCTACGAATAAGTCCTTCTTTTCTCTACGACGATGGACTCCTCGGATCCTTTCCGACCGGTTGAAGCAGATAGCGGTGATGGTTCTCCTCCCTCTGGCCGCCATCAGTTCTCTCTGGAGTTTTGCCCCGGCATCGGGAAAACTGGCCCTATTCTCTCTCTTGGGAGCGATATCTCTGTTTCTCGGAGGGTTGGCTGCGATTTTCTGCATCCGCTGGTTTCGCATAGAACCCTATCGTGCAGGATCCTTCTTTTCCAGCAGCATGTTCTACAACATCAGCGCTCTCGCTGCCTTCATCGCCTTTGTCCTGTACGGGGAAGAGGGATTCGCCTATATCCAGATCTATGCCCTGTTCGAGCAGCCCCTCTACTACACCCTTGGGTTTCCCTTGAGTTATGCCATCAGCAAAGCAAACCTCCATTCCTTCCGGTTCCATCCTCGGATTTTGCTGGAAAAGAAGGTCGCCTTCTTTCCCCTTGGAGCGGTCCTGATTGGAACCCTCCTTCGGTTGTCCGGGATTCCAAAACCGCAATTCATGTACCAGCTTTCCCACATCCTGGTTCCAGTCATCACCGTTTTCTTCGGCTTGGCCATAGGGCTAACTCTAAAGATCGGAGCCATCGGTCAATACCGGAAGGAGATCCTCCTAGTGCACCTCATCAAATTCCTCTTCGTGCCCGCATGCCTGATCCCCTTGGGTATCCTCTTGGGGTTTGGGTCCATACGAAGCGGTTTACCCTTAAAGACCCTCGTGATCGTGTCCTTTTCTCCCGTAGCGTTCCTGGCTGCCATCCCTCCCGCCATCTATGGGTTCGACGTGGATCTGGCCAACTCCACATGGCTTACCACAACTATTTCGTACATGGTGCTATTGCCCGGAATCCTATTTTTAGCGACTCGTATCTGACGGTTGATTGAACGAACCCTGGACACCCAACCAGCCGAACTCTATAATTAGCCTAGAAAGTATGAGTGACAACCTTCTATTCGATAAATACGGGCACGTGATTCCAGCAGGCACAGTGATCTTCCGAGAAGGGGACGAGGGGAACGAAATGTTCATTATCCAGGAGGGGAAGGTCAAGATCAGTAAGTCCATCGGGAACAAGGATCATGTGCTAGCCATACTGGGAAAAGGGGACTTTTTCGGGGAAATGGCCATCGTGAACCGGATCCGCCGTACCGCCACAGCCCAGACCGTTACCGACACCCACCTGTTGGCCTTTGACCGGCAGGGCTTCCGGAGCATGATCGAGAAGAACTCCAAAATCGCGATGAACATCATCGACAAGCTTTGTCGGCGGCTTCAGCAAGCGAACATGCAAATCCAGCAATTAAAACGAAAGAACGCTCCCGCTCTCATCGCCCTCCATCTGGTGTATGCCTTTGAAGGGGCATCACAGGACACTATACCTTTCGATAAGACCCTAGAAGAAATCTCCCTTTCCCTCGAGATGCCCCTACAAGAAGTGGAAGGTATCGTTCAACGGCTGGAAACAGAAGGCATACTTAAAAAGGAAGGGAAGTCCCTTCTTTTAGTAAATCCCCAGACTCTGCGGGAAAGAGCAGGCACTGCATCGGAAACTCAGAGTTGACTGCGATAGTATCTTTACTATAGAAAAACGAAGGGCCGTCTTCCTGTATACGAGGGCCCTAAGAAGCTCTCGAGACTAAACATAGTAGAGGCTAAGGTATGTGCGGAATCATCGGATACTGTGGACCCGGAAATACGGTAGATATCCTTGTGGAAGCTCTGAAACGGATGGAATACCGGGGGTATGATTCGGCAGGAATCGCGGTAGGCGATTACACGGGCACCCTAACCGTGGTGAAGCGAAAAGGGAAGATCGCAGATCTACAGAAGATCATCCCTTCCACTCTCAACGGTTCCTATGGAATTGGGCACACCCGATGGGCTACTCATGGGGAGGTGAATGATACCAACGCCCATCCTCACCTGAATTGCGCGGGAGACATCGCCATTGCTCATAATGGAATCATCGAAAACTACGCGGCATTGAAAGGGAAACTCATATCTGAGGGACACGTGTTTCGATCAGAAACGGACTCCGAAGTGATTGCCCACCTGATTTCCACCTTCTATGAAGGGGATCTGGAACTAGCGGTAAAGAAAACCATCAAACTTCTGAAGGGGACTTACGGAATCGTCTGTATCCATGCGAAAGAACCTAACAAGATCGTGGGCGCCCGGAATGGTTCTCCCCTCATTCTGGGAATTGGAAACAAGGAAATGTTCCTTGCTTCGGACGTCACCGCCATGATCGCTTACACGAAACAGGTGATCTACTTGGAAGACGGGAATGTGGTAACTATCACCCCGGAAGGGTACAAACTGACCGACGGAACGGACAAGATTCTGGACCGCAAAATCGACTACATCTCCTGGGAACTGCAGGAAATCGAAAAAGACGGGTACGCCCACTTCATGGAGAAAGAAATCTTTGAACAGCCGGAGTCCATCAAACGAGCCATGCAGGGGCGTATCGACAAGGAGTACATGACAGCAAAGTTCGGCGGCCTCAACATGACGAACCGGGAACTTTTAGCGGTAGAGCGAATCAAGATCATCGCAGCGGGAACATCCTACCACGCGGGACTGGTAGCTTCCTACTTGTTGGAATCCGTAGCTCGGATCCCTGCCTCGGCTGAACTCGCCTCTGAGTTACGGTACCGTAACCCCATCGTGGAGCGAAACACCCTCTATTTCGCCGTCTCCCAGTCGGGCGAAACAGCAGACACCCTATACGCCATGCGGGAACTGAAACGCAAAGGCGCCCGTGTACTCGGGATTTGCAATGTGGTTGGATCTACCATCCCAAGGGAATCGGATGGAGGCATCTATATTCACTCGGGGCCCGAGATCGCTGTGGCTTCCACGAAGGCTTTTACCAGTCAGCTGGCCGTGTTCTATCTATTCACCCTCCTCATCGCTAGGATGCGGGACATGTCGTATGAAATGGGAAAAGCTTTCATCCAGCACCTGGAAGAGTTGCCCCAATTGATCGCTAAAACCCTGCAGACGAATTCTCACGTGAAGGACATGGCAAAAAAGTACTCCATCTATCCAAACTTTCTCTTCTTGGGAAGAGGTTTGAACTATCCAGTAGCGTTGGAAGGCGCTCTAAAATTGAAGGAAATCTCGTACATCCATGCGGAGGGGTACAGCGCCGCGGAAATTAAGCACGGCCCCATTGCTCTCATCAACGAAAATACTCCCAGCGTGTTCCTGGTCCCCGATGACATGCTACGGGAGAAAGTCATATCCAACATGAAGGAAGTGAAGGCGCGGAAGGGGAAAGTGATAGCCCTGGCCGTGGAAGGGGACGAAGAGGTAGCTCGGATTGCCGACGACTGCATCTTCATCCCTCCCACTCATGAATTACTGTATCCCTTCTTGATGGTGGTGCCTCTACAACTGTTTGCCTACCATTGCGCCTTGGAGCTAGGTCATAACGTGGATCAACCCCGGAATCTCGCGAAAAGCGTAACGGTGGAATGAAATTCTTACTTCGCAGACCCGCGCTTTTTCTCATTTTTCTTATTTGGTCAACCTGTGGTTTCGTCAAATTGGAGTCCCAAGTGATAAAAGCGCCCCCGCAACCGGAAAACCAGAAATCAGGTCAAAGCCCGGAACTGAAGGCAAAAGACGAGAAGCGGGCTGTGTTTATAGAAGGGCCCATCCTAGGAAGAGGGCTCCCCTACCTAAGCGTCAACGCTATTCCCTATGAGCTGGGGAAATACCTGTACCAGGGTTCTGTCATAGAAGTGTATTTCATCCGTAGATCGCTACCTGTGTTAGAATCCTGGGTTCCTACCCGGTGCGGAACCATTACTTTCTTTCAGGTGACGCCAGACACTCCAGAGGCTTTGATGGCCCTCTCCCCCCTGGGATTCAGCGTTCTCTTCGTGGTACCTGCGGAACCTTGGCGTTGCCAGCTCCTGGAACCTCTCTGGAACCGGATCTCCAGCTTCTATCAGAATCTAGGCCCTAGTGAACCTCCGTTCCCCGCATTCGTGGAAACACGATAGATTATTGAGGAGCCGCAACCCCATTTTCCCCTTTTCAGAACAAACAGAAAAGCGCCGATGTTAAAAGTATGAAGAAGATCCTGGCAGGAGTCCTGTTTGGGGTTTGCTGCTTCCTTTTAATCGTCACCATGGGGATTACAGAGGAGCCTAAAACTGAAGCTACCCGTTCAGAGGTTCCCTCCACAGAAGGGGAACCCGAAGACCTCACCTTAACACAGAAAGATCTACGGATAGAACTCAGTCTCGAAGGAGGATACCACCTCTGGATCAAGAAAAAACCTGGCATGGGTTCGGTTCTTCTCACTGAATCTACCGAAGATCCCGCTCGCAAGGTAGCTAGTTATGCGTACCGGGCAAAGTCCTACAACCCCTACAATGGGGACGAGATACGAATCCTCAATGGACAACCCCTCCTTCCCGGTCCTGGTCGGTATTTCCTGGTAGATTCCACTCCAGAACCCGATGAAGTCTTTGGCCTGGCGTTCCATGTCTTCATCCCTTACGTGCTGGAATACGGGTATTCGTGGAGCCGTCAGGGTGAAATGGAGGTTGTGGACGGAACCTTTCTCAACATACGAGCCTTTGCGAAACCTCACGCGGATTACACAGGCCCCTTCAAAGACAATCCCTTTGTGTTCCGGATCCTTCAACGCTCTATCCCGTTACCGAAAACAGAAAAAATCATGCCCGACGTGAAAGAGGAGTTCTCCAAGATCACGGAGGAAACCAAGGGGGAGACCTTCGAATCCACCGGCGAGAAGGACATGATCGACAAGATTGCCACCATCATGGACAAGCAAAAGGGGAAAACCCTCGATATGGTGATCGCCCTGGACACAACTCAGAGCATGGAAGACGATATTCCTCATATCCGTAAACTCCTTGTTCCAATGGTAGCGGAACGAATCAAGGGATTCGATAAAATTCGAATCGGACTAACCGTATACAGAGATTACTTCGAAGAATACCTGACCAGATCCCTGCCCTTTACCAGTGATCTAAACCAACTCCAGAGAATGGTGGACTCCGTACGGGTAGCGGGAGGGAGGGATATTCCCGAAGCGGTCCATGAAGCCATCTACGCGGCCATACATAATTATAAGTGGGAAGCGGAAAGCCGAGTGATCATCGTGATTGGAGACGCGCCCCCGCATCCTATTCCCCGTGGAGAAATAACCGAAGCCATGGTAAAGCGGGACGCAGAAGAAAGGAATATTTTAATATATACGATCATTCTACCCCACTAGGATGGAGCCTATGGGTTAGGAGTTTTTCCTAAAGGAGTAGATCTTTCCTGGATCTTTCTCAAGACTTTTTCCGCCAGGACTTTTGGCCATTGGGGAACGGAAAGGGGATTCTCTAACTTTTTGTAGGTATCCAACAGTTCTTCGAAGAGCTTCTTCGATTCGGCATACTGTTCCTTCTTGTAAAGGATAAAGGCGATTTCGTACCGGGCGGCTAGCACATTGGGCAGATCGTTCGGGTACCGCTCGAGGAAGGTTCTATAGTAGATCAATGCGTTGTCCCAGCGGTAGTTGTCCGATTCCTCCTGGGCCCGCTGGAAGAATTGCATGGGAGTCAATCCTTCCGGAATCACCGGGGGAGTAGAACTACAGGAATTGAGAGCCCATAGAATTGGGAACAGGATTCCTAGAAAGCGCCACACTCTTCCGGAACATAAAAACCGCATGGTTTGGATCCTACCATAATTCCATGGGTCCTAGCAAGGTTGACTTTACCCTATTGTTCCAGGCATAGTACAAGGAACGGAACAGATCATGCCTAGACTCATCGAGAGCACGAAACAGAGAATTGAAGAAATTTTTTCTCAACTGGAAAAGATCGGAAATCTCGGATCCTCCCGAGAAGAAGGATTTACGCGAGCCGCCTGGTCTAACGAAGAAACCCGAGGCATGGAGGTGATCCAACGGATCGCGGAAAAAGCAGGGATGAAATCCTACTGGGATGGTGTCGGGAACCTGTTTCTCTCCACCCCGGTAGCGGCTTCGGAAACTGTCCAGGTGGGTTCGCACCTGGATACCGTGCCTCATGGGGGAAACTACGATGGAGCGGCTGGCATCGTGGCAGGCTTGGATGCCATTCTCCAGCTTCGTCCCATGTGGGATAAACTGAAACGTCGGTTGGAATTGGTAATTTGGCGCGGGGAAGAGTCCGCTTGCTACGGCGCCGTGTGCAAGGGGAGCCAAGCCGCGTTCGGGTTGAACGACCCATCCATTCTGGGCAGAACCTACCTGGGTCAAACCCTGGAAGAAGCGATAAAATCCCAGGGATTCGACTCTTCCTATATCCGGGAACGGAAACCCACCCTCGATCAAACTCGGATCGATAGCATCGCGGCACACCTGGAACTCCACATTGAACAGGCTAAGCGCCTCGAAACCGACGGGATTCCCATAGGTGTGGTATCCAGTATTCGGGGCACCATCCGCCTCCGGGTAGAAGTTCAAGGCGAAGCGAACCATTCCGGGGGCACCCCCATGGGGATCCGGTACCGGAAGGACGCGAATCTTGCCATGGCCTATATGCAAGTGGCTCTCCATGAAGAATGTACCTATGCACTGGAGAAGGGGTTCGATATCGTTCAAACCGTAGGGGTCATCAATGCCGACGAGGATTACAACAAGAAAAATCCCCAAGTGTGGGAAAACGCTCTCACTAAGGTCAGTCCTTTTGGGTACTTTACCCTCGACGTGCGAAGCAACGACCCGCGATTCTTGCCTAACTATCTAAAAACCGCCGAAGAAATTATCCGAAAGAAAGCAGAACGATACAACGTGGAGGTACGGATCGAGCGGCTCCTATCCCTCGAACCCGTAGAACGACTAGATCCTACTGTGCTAGGGATACTGGAAAGTGCCTGTAGGGATCTCAAAATCCCCTACCTTGTAATGCCCAGCGGAGCCTTGCATGACGCGGCGGTCGTGGCAGGAGTCCGTAAAAGCAATGGGACTTCCATCCCCGTGGGAATGCTCTTCATCCCCTGTAAGGACGGGATCAGTCATAACCCCGCTGAGTTTGCCTCTAGCCAGGATATCGCTCGAGGAGCCGTGGTTTTATCCAACGCGCTATACCGGTTGGCGAGATAAAACTCACACATGATACCAACCTTCTTGAAAGCTGAGGATCACTTAATCTTCTATTAGTTTGGATAACTCTTTATATGTCTCTTGAACAAGAAAAAACGCCTTTTTCTTGTTTTCTTTTGTTTTATCCAAAAGTCCTTTCAAATTGTACATTCGCTGATACCCATTCAGTCTCCGAGGGGTCTTGAAATCGTACAATAACCAGGGTGTGACTCCCGAAACCCCTGTTTCATCCAGGATGATCTTCAACTGATTGCGGTAGACTTCCTCTTGGTACTCCTCAGTCCAGACTTCGCAAGCCTTACCGTGCAGCCCATAGACAGCATCCGCCCCAAACTCACTCACTACAATCGGCTTATCTATATCAGCAGAGAGGAGTCTTTTCAGCCTATCGTAGCCGCTATAGTACCATCCGAAATACTCGTTGATACCAACTACATCCACTTCTTTTGTCAATCTATCCGTGATCCGTTGATTTTCTATGTCGATCAAGCAAGCCACAGATATGAGTCGAGAAGGATCGAGGTTCCGCGCCAAATGAATCAGATTCTTTAAAAACAAGAACCGTTCTTCCGTGTCCGGATTCTCGTTCCCAACCGCCCATAAGATGACGCTCGCCCGATTCCTATCCCGCAAAATGAGTTCCTCCAGTTGATTCCGAGCGTTAGCCAAGGTAGCAGGATTTTTAAAATCCAAAGCCCAATAGACAGGGATTTCCTCCCATAGCATAATTCCCATTTGATCCGCCAGTAACGCCATATTTTCGCTATGCGGATAATGGGCAAGTCTGACAAAATTGCAGTTCAACTCCTTAGCGAGTTGCAGCGTCTCCCGCTGTTCCTCAGGCGAGAGGGCCCTACCATTGCGGAAGCTTTCCTCATGTGCCGTGATGCCTCGCAAGAAGATCTTTTTCCCATTCAAATACAGGTGCCTTCCTTTTCTTTCTATGTATCGGAATCCAATAGTTCCGGACACCGTGTCCTTTCCGCACGAAATCGAGTATTCGTACAAATAGGGATCTTCGGGAGACCAGAGCCTTGGCTCTGCGGGGTACTCACACAGGACACATCCCTTCTCGTCCACCTCCGCTTCTTTGTCCAGCAAACCCCTGATCGATATTTTCACGCGACCTTCCCCGTCGCTACGATTTAATGCGATCTGCACACGGACCCGTCCCCCTTGTTCCGCGCTGTATGAGATAAAATGGTTTTTGATATAAGGATCGGGTACTTTATAGAGGGCTAATTCCCGATACACTCCCCCATAGTTCATCCAGTCCATGTATTCTCCGGGCACTTGATCTGGTTTCCTCGTGTTATTGACCCATAACAGGATCCGGTTCTCCTCCCTAAGATACTCTGTAATGTCCACGCAAAAAGGCGTGAACCCTCCCTCGTGGCATCCTAGATAATGCCTGTTTAAAAAAACCATACAGAAATAGTTCGCGGCTCCGATTCGAAGGATGATCCGCTCATCAGGGGTTTTTTCAATCTTCGGTATTCTTCGAAAAAACCACATGCTCCCCTCATAGAGAGAGTATTCGGCTTTTAGGGCATTCCAGGAACAGGGAAGTCGTATGGGTTCCCATTGTTCGAAGTCATAGTCCTTAGGGGCGCTCCGCTCGAACTCCCCCCCTTTTTCCAAATACCACTGAGCCCGCAACCCCGTGTCATAGATATCCGGGCTATGGTTCCATTCCCCCTCCAGCGTCAAAAAAGGCTTCCGGCCTTCTCCCAAGAACGTGGCGGCCGTGATTATTTTCGATCGTTTCATCTGCTCTATGGGACTTTCATGAAGCTGCGCGTATCCGTAGTTGTCCATTCCCTCCACCTTACTTTTTGTAGTAACCGATGCCGATCGTGTTCCGGAAGGTCCATTCCCATGCTGTTTCGGGAAACAATACGCAAGAGGCGATCCCTATCGCGATACATCGAAACCAGGTAGCGAAACAGTTGGACACCCCTTGGGGTTCCGAGTACCCCCTGACCCATCCATCGAAGCGAAGAGTCCCTTCTCTTTGATCGCCGAATCCGCCGTCCGAGTTCTGAAAATCCAGAAGGTCCGTAAGCTTCTTTTCAAGGACCTCTTTGATTTCTTTGCGACGTAATCCCATCCGGTGCATGTTAGCCAGCACATCCACGATATCCACGTCCAGACAAGCGCTGGTGACACCGTCCAATTCCTTTGTAGCGAGGGACAGGCAGGAATCTACAATGCGGTCAGAGAAGGGAAGCTCACAGCCTAGGTAATAATATAGGTGGTACACGTGCATGGAACCGGCCATTCCGAACAAAAGCCCTTTCCTGCTGGCAAAATCCATCCCCCAGAAACCGGTAGCCGGATCTTGGGTAGCGTCTAGCCACTGCAATAGTTGCTGTAATCGCTCCATTGCCCTCCTGTCCCCCTGTTCGCCAAGGATCAGGTAGAAGCTGGCGAGGTTTACGATGCTGTTTCCCTCCATCCACGGATCCTCCATCATACGCCGGGCGATCCAGCGTTCAAGTCCCTGTTGGCTTAGGTAGGGCTCCATGAAAGTCAAAGAATGTTTGGGCTTCAGACCCAAATTCAACACCGCTCCCAGAGCGTAGTTTGTCACGTGAAAATCGATATACTCCCATGTGTATTCGAGATCTTCACGTTTGAACACATCGGGGTCCCGCATCTCGGGTATCCGGTACCTTCCGTCTGGAAGTTGAAAGGTATTGATGAAGCTAGTGGCCCGCTCGTTCTCTTCCCGCGTGGAGTGATTATACGCGCCGAGAAGGCGCAAACAGTGTACGGAATTGTACGTGGCGGGAAGGAGCATGCCCGGATACGCGTCGATGTCGTGGGAAGAACTGAATCGTTTCACTTCCGGTGGGTGTCCTTGAGCGCGCATCGCGTCAAACCACTTCCTCACCCTTCTGCGGCAATCGATGATTCTATCTTTCATGTCCATACACCAATCCTTTCATTCTTTCACGCTACCGGCGGCGAACCCTTCAATCACTTTCTTCTGGGTAATCAAGAAGATCAAAATGATGGGAGCGGTTACCACCGTGGAGAGGGCCATGATTTCCGGGAAATTTACTTCGAGCTGGCTATCCAGATTGAACAAAGCGACCGGTAACGTGTAGGTATGCATGGAAGTGGAGATCACTAAAACGGGGAACCAATTGTCCCAGTTGAGGATAAAGGTCAACAGGATCGCGGTCATGAACACGGGCCTTGCCATGGGTAGGACGATCTTAAGCAGGATCATCCATTCGCTCGCCCCATCGACGCCCGCGGAATCGATCAATGCCTGCGGGATTTTTGAGAAGAACTCCCGGAAAAGAAAATATTGGATAGGCCCCAAACAGAGGAAAAGGATGATTCCCGTAAACGTTCCCAGCAACCCCAGCTGGAACATGATGATATACACGGGGATCATCAGTAGCATGTAGGGGTACATGATGCTGAACAGGAACAATTTTTCCAGCAATTGAAACCCCGGGAGGTTTGGGTGCCTGTTCACGGCATACGCGGCAAGGGATGTAACCACAACCGAAATAACCACGGAAAAGGCCACGATATACACAGAATTGAAGAGGTACGTACCGAACGGAATGCCCGCGAGAGTACGGAGGGACCTGTACGCGTTCAGGGTGGGATTCCTTGGAATGATCCGGAGAGTGTCAATGAAAATATCTTTCGTGGGTTTTAGGGAGCTCGTAATCATCCAGAAGATGGGATACAAGAATGAAATACAGACGAGCAGAGCGATACCATACATTAAAATCAAGAAAGTCGCGTTCTTTCTTCTCATACGGTACTCCGCACGGATCGTTCCCTAGAAAGGAGTCTTCTGGTAGATATAGTTACCACCATTACCAATAGGAACAGTACGGTTCCCATGGCGGCCGCCTCCCCATAGTTGGCGAGCTTGAACTTCGAATACGCGTAAAAGGACACGAAATTCGAGGCGAAATTAGGCCCTCCTTGGGTCATCACCAGGGCCACCGTGAAGGTTTTCAGGAACTGTATGGTGGCGTACACGATGTTCAGGGTAAAGGCGGGAGCCAACTCAGGAATGGTTATGTAGAGAGTCTTTTGCAAATAGGTAGCGCCCTCTAAAAAAGCCGCTTCATACATCTCTTTGTCGATGAGCTGCAGGTTCGTTAGGAAGATCACTGTGTATAACCCGACATGCTTCCATAGTTCCACCACCCCTAGAGAGGGTAACACGGTATGGACATTCGCCAGACCGCTGAACGCCGGAAGACCTAGATACTTGGCCAAGGCGCTGATGGGCCCGAAGTTCACGTTGTACAGCCACTTCCAGACCACCGCTGTAGCCATACTGGGAACCACCACGGGCAGGAATATCGATAGTTTGAAAAACACGCCTCCCCTTTTCAATACTGGGTTCCCCAATACTAACGCGAGCAAGAAAGCAACTAAGACATTCAAGGGCACTGAAAAACCCGTGAAAAGCAACGTGATCTTGAGGGAATCGATGAAATAGGGATCCCGGAAGATGGTAACGTAATTCACCAAACCCACGTATTCCGGATGAGGGGAGAGAGATGTGCCCGAGGCGGTGAAGGACATCTGGATACTCTTGATAATGGGATAGATGCCGAACAGGAGCACCAAAACGAACATGGGAAGTAGGAACAGATAGAATATCCTGTGCTTCCACATCGTGCGTGCCATAGCTCGGGCCATCTCCCCCTCCTGTTGAATGGTACTATTTCTTTTTCGTGGCTATGAAATCTTTCATCTGTTTTTCGGTGTCAACTAAAAGAGCGTCGATGTTGACGTTTTTATCCGCCAACGCCTTTAACAGAGCTTTATGATACATATCCTCGATCTGCGGGTAGAAAGGATGTATGGATTCCGGAAAATCGTAGGCGATCAAATCGTGTTTGGGGCTGGCGAAGAATGCCTGGTGCTCGGATACCTGCAGATTCAAGTCTTTTCGCACAGCTGACCCAATGTGCTTGAAAGAGAGCTCCTGTGCTTCTTTCGTGAGGAGGAATTGGGCGAACTTCACCGCGGCGTCCCGTTTGGTGGAGTTCGCAGGCACGGCGGCACCTCTCATGCCCCCGATTACCACGGCGTTCTTGTCTCCCGGCCTGAATTGAGGCCAGGATCCTATCACGTAATCACCTCCGAGCACGTCAGGTCGGTCCCACTTGTTCACGTTCCAGTCCCCAACGCGGAACATCCCCGCTTTTCCCCCTTCGATGATCTGGTACATTTCGGTAAAACTATGATTAATCGTGTCTTTAGCCGCGTAGTTCCAATATAACGATAGGAAGGCTTTCGTGATTTCTTTTCTGCGCGGTTCATTGATCAAGATATTCCCCTGCGGGTCAATGACCGTGTGACGGATTCCGGTTCCAAAAGTAAACAGGTCCAGCATATGGATCAGGTCCCGAGGGTTAGCCGCCTGCAAAGCAAGGCCAAAGGTGTCCCCCATGACTCCGTTCTTGTCCGGGTCTCCCTTGGTGAAGGTTTCGGCTAGGTCCCGCATTTCGGCCCATGTCTTGGGGAAACTCTTACCCGTATTCGCCAGCCAGCTCTTCCGCACTCCAAAGGCCATTTGGACTCTCTGCACTGGAAAGATTATCATCTTGTTCTTGTATCTTGCCACGGAGAGGTCCTGTTCCGACAGGATCTCTTTTTCCGGAAAGGCCTTGAAAGCGTCCGAAAGGTCGAAGATCTTGTTGGTTTGATCTTCCACTTTAATTACCCGTTCGTAATTGTTGAAGATGATATCCGGAGCAGTATTCGTGTTGAGGGCCGCTATGGATTTTTCTATCCATTGCTGCGTAGGGTACGTTACAGACTCGATCTTTACCCCTGGATTGCTTTTTTGGTAAAGAGCACTCAGGTCGTTGAACCAGTTTACCCCTTTTTCACCCTGGTCATGCCAGACGATCAAAGTCACGGGCCCCGCGGCCTTAGCCGGTTCCTGTCTTCCCCCTGCCCAGAGAAGGGGCTGTAAGAGAAAGCATCCGACGATAAAAAGAAAGATCTTCTTTTTCATGAGGACCTCCTCATTAGTATGGCATCAAAGGATGCCAGTTTGAGCTTTGTAAAGCTTTACATTTTTTCGCATATCTTAGATTTTTAAAATCTTGGGCTATGTAAAGCTTTACATTCGATTAAAACCAAGCTATCATGGTCTTATCTATCTGTCAAGTTTTTTCTTTGCCAAAGAGGTTCGCGAGAATGAATATTCACGACATAGCCAGAGAAGCGGGGGTCTCCATAGCTACCGTATCAAGAGTGCTGAACAATTCGGATAAAGTCCACGAACGGACGAGAAAGAGGGTTCAAGCCATTATCGATCGTGCAGGCTACACTCCCAACGCTCTCGCTAGGGGATTGCTAACGAATAAGACCCGCTCCATTGGGGTGCTTACCGTGGACATCCTTAACCCGTACTACGCTACCGTCATACACAGCATAGAGCGAAACCTCAGCCGAAGGAACTACTACCTCTTTCTGTGCAACACGGGGGGAAGTCACAAAGAAATTCTCAAATACATCCGGGTACTCATGGAAAAAAGAGTGGACGCTCTCGTGTTCGTGGGATCCGTCTACAAGGATAAGGAAGGGGATTCCCTAATCATAGAAATTGCTGAGAAAATACCTGTTATACTGATCAACGCCCTTGTTGATTCCCCCAACGTGCATTGCATTCTATGCGATGACAGATTGGGCATTCGCTTGTCCACAGAAGTAACGCTTCGGGGGGGTAGAAAAAAAATTCTCTTTCTCAATACCCCAGAAACCCCTAGCGCCCGATTAAAGGAACAAACTTTTTTGGAGATCATGAAAGCCCCAGAACACAGAGGAACTTCTTTTCATATCCTTGAAACCGAAATACAAAAACTCGCGGAACTACCGAAGAAGATTAAAAACCTGTATAGAAATGAGTTCTATGACGGTCTGATCGCCACGGACGATCTATTCGCCAACGTAGCGATCAACACCCTTCACTCCTTGCGAATCGACATCCCAGAACAAGTCTGGGTCATCGGGTACAACAACAGCTACGTGAGCGAGCAGACCTACCCGCGCCTGTCCTCTATCGATTCCCGCATGGAGGACTTGGGTATCGAATGTTCATTGCGACTTGACGCTTTATTAAAGAAAGAGTCAGTTCAAGAAAGGATTAAATATTTAGAACCTAGATTGATCGTAAAAGAATCTTCCGGCGGGAACGCTGGTTGAAGGATAAAACAATTATCCTCTCTAAACATGAATCTCATTGTCTAGATATCAGGCCTTTTTCATTTGTTGCGCATGCGCCAACCCGATGATTTCCCGCACTGATGAATAGCCTTCTTCTGCTAAGTAAGTCCGTATCCCCTCGATCGTCCGTTTCATGGTGAAGGGATCGATGAAGTTGTACATCCCTACTGCAATAGCCGAGGCACCGGCCAATAAAAACTCGATGGCTGCGGCAGGGCCATCGATACCCCCCATTCCCATGATGGGGATCTTTACCACTTCATACGCGGAATACACGGCCCAAACTGCCAGAGGACGAATGGCAGGACCGGATAACCCCCCAGTGATATTTCCCAAGGCAGGTCGTTTCTTTTTGATATCGATGGCCATTCCTTTGTACGTGTTGATCATGGACAAGGCGGCCGCGCCTGCCCCTTCGGCCGTACGAGCCATATCGGCAATATCGGTTACCACAGGGGAGAGTTTGGCAACCACCGGTAGTTTTACTCGACGTACAACAGTAGAGACTACCCGCTCGAGGGTCTTTTCTTCCGTAGACCATGGGATTCCCTCGCTCAGGTTTGGGCAGGATAGGTTCAATTCCAAGAGATCCGCCATTCCCGTAGCTTCGATCCGTTCAGCGAGTTCTACCCATTCCTCCATCGTTTCCCCCGCGATGCTCACCACCACGGGCGGTCCGAGTCGCTTAAGAGCTGGCAACTTGTCGCGAATAAACACATCCGCTCCATCACTCGGGATTCCAATAGCGTTCAACATCCCGCAGGGAGTTTCCCAGATTCGAGGAGGCGGATTCCCGGGCCTGGGATGCAGAAAGATTGTCTTGTTGATCACCGCGCCTAACTCTGAGGGGGAAAAGAAATTATCGTGGATCTCATCTACCTCATAAGCACCGGAAGCGGGCATCACGGGATTGGGGAAACGCACCCCAGCGATCTCTACCGATAGATCGGGGGATACACTCGTTATGTAATCACCGGAAAAGTGTTGCATTCTCATGGCTCTAGTACCACGGTTCGGGAACGGAACACGGGACCATCCATGCACACGAGGAAGTATCCATCCTGTCCATCCTTTTTCACCGCGCACCCATGACAGTCCCCCATTCCGCATCCCATGTTCCCTTCCAGGAACAAGTATCCCTTTACTTTTCCAGCCAGATCGAGGGCTTTCACGTGTCGGGCGAACCGATGGGAACCACAGGTATAGACGGTGTCCACCTTTCCCTCGTGAATCAGTTGATCCAGAAGGTCCGTCCCATTCCCATGGTATCCTTCCGTTCCATCGTCCGTAGCGATAAACACGTCATTGGAAAACTCTTCCAGTAGAGATCGACACACCAGCCGGGATCTCGTGGAAGCGGAGAGGACCGTGTACACGGGTTTCTTTAGTTTGGATAGTGTCTCTGCAAGAAAGACCACCGCTGCGGCACCAACCCCCCGTACCAGCAAGGCTGTTCCCGCAGAATCAAACTCCGTGATGCTTTTCCCCAAAGGACCCGTCACGTAAAGAGCTGAACCTTTCTTAAGGGTGGAAAGGAGTCGAGTTCCCTTTCCTTCTATTTTAATGCAAAGCCGAAACACCCCTTTCAAAGGGTCGGCTAGCACGATGTCGAAAGGGCGGGGAAGGATCGGATCCCCCGTATGCCATCCCCGCACCATCACGAACTGCCCCGGGCCTGCGGTTCGAGCAATCAGTTCTTCCCGGATCACTAAATGGACGTACCCTTTAGGGCTCTCCTTCCGGGAAACAAGGATTGCTTTTCGATAGACCGGGGCAGCCATATAAAAATGAAACCGTTAAACCAATTTCCGTTTACCAATCCTATTGCGGATTCGGATACATCACTTTCGCGCTAGCCGCGGCCTCGGGCCATACGGTCTGGATTTCTCCTTTCTGGATCTGGAAGGTAACAGCTCCACCAGCCATATTTTGTCCCGTAGCGTCCCACTTGGTGGGTCCCCAGAAGGTTACCCCATCGTACGCTTGGAGGGCTGCTCGCACTTTATCCGTTTCGATCGAACCCGCTTTCTCGATGGCTAACTGAAGGAGGTATCCACCCTGAGAAGCGGCTGCCGCCTGGTAGGCAATACCTGGCCCATACTTGGTTGTGTATTCCTTCGCATAGTCCTGAGCGCTTCCAAAGAAAGGATCCGAGTACTTCATCTGGGGCATCCACCAAGCCACGCCGTAGATGTAATCTGAATCCGAACCAAGCGCATCCCGGAAATCCTTTAGTTCCGGACCCGTGGTGAACCCGATGGCTTTCAGGTATACCTTCTGTTCCTTCAACTGGCGAACCGTAAGGATCGCTTCCTCTAAATATCCAGACCCGAGGAGAGCTTCCGCTCCCGAGTTTTTAATCTTGAGGATCGTGGAGGAAAGGTCCTTCACCCCTTTGGGATACACTTCATAGTAGGCCACTTCAAAGCCTTTACTCTTCGCGTACTCCTGAGCTCCTTCCGCTACCGAAACGGGGAAGTTATCATTGGGAGCGATAATAGCTAACTTCTTTAGGGCTGGCTTCTGGGCCGCTAACATATCGATGAAGCTGTAGAAGATCTTCCGGCCCGGAGGCAGGACGGAAAACACGTTCTTATAGCCCCGGCCATAGATATTGGAAGCGTTCGCCAGAGTGGCAATCGTAATGATGTTGTACTTCTCACCGATCGCCGTAGTGGCAAAGGTGGGGCCGCTTCCATAGGGACCTAGGAGAAAGTTCACTTTATCCTCAGTGATGAGTTTTTCTGTCAACTTCGCGGAAGTTTGGTTGTCCGACTGATCATCGTAGTAGATGATCTCCACCTTCATCTTCTTTCCGCCCACGTTGATTCCACCCGCTGCGTTTACCTTTTCCTTCCACAGTTCATACCCGTTCTTCATCATGTTCCCAAACCGGGCTAGGTTTCCCGTTAACGCTAGGGAAGCTCCGATCTTGATTACCTCTGGGCCTTTGGTAGCTTCCTTACCCCCCGCCCCGAACAAGGCCCCACTTACTACCAGGAGAAGGGCCAGAACGAACGCAATACCCACTTTCCATGGTTTCATACCGTTCCTCCTATGTGAAGACTATCAATTATCCGGAGCCAGGCTCCGGTACAAGCCAAAAAACTAAACTTTAACCAAATAAACACACGTAGAAACAACACTCCCAACCGAAGTCTACCCTCCAAAAGAACCCCTGCCAGAGAGTCCCTCTTCCTTGTTAAATCCCCAAATACGCTTTCTGGATATCGGGATTCGCTAGAAGATCCTTCGCGTTTCCCGACATAGCCACCTTCCCATGGACAAACACGTATCCCTTCTGGGCCAAGCTCAACGCTACCTGTACATCCTGATCCACCAGAACGATGGTAATACCCCGGGTACGATGAATATTTTCCAGCACCTTTACGAGCGTGTCCACTACCACGGGAGCCAACCCTAAGGATAACTCGTCCAACAGGAGCACCTTGGGGGCCGCCATCAACCCTCGCCCGACGGCGCACATCTGAGCTTCCCCGCCAGAAAGGGTTCCTGCCAACTGCTTCCGCCGTTCCTTCAATCGAGGCAGGATTGTGTAGACCCATTCAAGGTCATCTCTCACCTTCCTATTGTCCCTGCGGGTATAGGCTCCCATCAGGAGGTTTTCTTCCACAGTGAGTCCACTGTACAGTTGCCGTCCCTCGGGAACCATCACGATTCCCATCTGCACTCGTTTCGGCTGGGGAATGTCCTGGATTTCCTTTCCCTCGTACCGGATGAGTCCCTTGAAGGGCTTGAGGGCGCCCGCCACAGTCCGCATGAAGGTCGTCTTACCCACCCCATTGGACCCGATCAAAGCGGTGATGCTTCCCTGTTCGATTTCCACATTCACATCCCAGAGGATCTGTACATCCCCATATCCCGCGTGTAACCCTTCAACCTGCAACATCTGCCTTCCCCTTCATCTTGGCATACCGTTCCCCCAGGTAAGCGGAAATCACCCGTTCATCCTTACTGATTTCCTCGGGCGAACCTTCGGCGATCTTCTCCCCATGGTGCAGCACCATGACCCGGTGGGAAACTCCCATGATAGCTTTCATCACATGTTCGATAATTAGGATCGTTCGGCCTTCCCGATTCAACTCCCGAATCAGCTCCATGATGGATTCTACCTCTGCCGTATTCAAACCCGCCATCACTTCATCCAGCAGAATCAGCTCTGGATCCATGGCAAGGGCCCTAGCGAGTTCCAGCCTCTTGCGCTCCGAAATATTGAGGTTCTCTACCCGTTGGTCAGCCTTCCCTTCCAGCCCTACCCTGGAAAGGATATGCCTCGTTTTTTCTCTAGCTTCCCGGGCATCCTGCATCTTGTCCTTTCCGAATAGGGCGCCGATGGACACATTTTCCAGCACTGTCATCCCGGGGAAGGGCTTGACGATCTGAAAGGTCCGGGAGATCCCCCGCTCGGCGATCTGGAAAGGTTTTAAACCCGAGATTCGTTCGCCCTTAAAAAAGATTTCCCCATCTGTTAAAGGCAGGGTTCCATTGATCAAGGAAAGAAGGGTGGTTTTCCCCGCCCCATTAGGTCCAATGATTCCCAAGATTTCCCCTCGCTTCACTTCGAAATCCACCTGCCAAACCGCCCGTAAAGCTCCAAAGCACTTTGTTACCTTCGTTCCTTTCAGAATACTTTCACGCATGATGGTCCCCCTTCCCTTTGGAAGGACTAGCATCGGGCCTATCTTTCGAAGAAATCCCTTTGGTAGGGAGGGCCTCACCACCTAGGCTTACTGGCGAAGAGGATAGCCTGGGGAATAGGAGTTTCCAATTCAAGTGCAAGACTCCTTTAGGCATGAAAAGGACCGCTAGAATTATGATGGTCCCGAGGATCCCCAGATGAAGATTGATGAACTTGGACCATACCAATTCGGATACACTTTCCAGGATCACCGCGCCCACTACGGGGCCAAACACCGTTCCCATACCCCCGATCAAAATAATGACGAACATGTTCACTACCCACATCACGTTGAACACAGTAGGAGGATCGATGTAGCTGAACCAGTACGCGTACACCGAACCCACAAGACCCGTGAATAGGGCGCTCAACGACCAAGAAATGATCTTGTATCGGGTAGTATCAATTCCCATTACGTTGGCCGCTTCCTCATCGGCCCGGATAGCCTTGAAGGCGTACCCTAGGCGATTCTTGTCCAGTTTCGCGACGAACGCTACCACCAGGATCACCATGAAAAGCATGGCGAAGTAGAAGAAGGTATTCACAACGAACGGTTTACCCGGAAAAGCAGGAACCGTGATTCCCTGACTTCCTCCGGTCAGGTCCGTCCACAGGTCCACAATTTGCCGAAAGGCTTCCATAGCTCCTAAACTGCCCAAGGCAAAGTAATGCCCCCGTAAACGCAAAAGGAGTAAACCTAACGCGATGGCAAGAAGGACGGCCATCACACCGGAGGCGGGAAAGGCAACCACGAAAGGTAGGTGAGCCTTCGTCATGAGGACCGCCGTAGTATACGCTCCTAGGCCAAAAAAAATCATGTTCCCGAAGGCGGCGTATCCCGTGAACCCAGAAATGATGTTGAGCGCCGACGCGAGGGCCGCGAACATGAAAATCTGGGTTAAAAGTCGAACCCAGAATCCTGTCACCAGAAAGGGAAACCCTAAAAGGAGCAAGGCTCCAATGCTTACCCATACGTATTTATTCTTCATGACGCGCCCCTAATAGAATCGTTTCCCCAGCAATCCCTGGGGCCTTAAGACCAGTACCAGCACCAGGACGGCAAACCCCAAAAAATCCTGCACCGCTGATGGGAAAATAGCGGTACCGATGGTTTCCACTAATCCGAGGGTAAGACCTCCCACAAGAGCCCCTACTGTACTACCCAATCCCCCTAGGATTGAAATGACGAAAGCTTTCCCTACCAGTGCCCCTCCCGTGAAGGGATTGATGCTCATAATCGGGGAAATCAGGGCACCGGCTGCCGCGGCTAGCGCGGCGCTAACCGCATAAGTAATGGCATAGATCTTGTCCACATCCACGCCCACAGTCTTGGCTCCCTCGAAGTTCAGCGCTGTCGCATTGATGGCGATCCCAACCTTGGTTTTTCGCATGAACAGGTAGAAAAGGAAGGTAACCAGTACCGCTACACCGAAAATCCCAAATCGAACAAGAGGGATCACAAGTCCTCCCAGCTCGAATCCCGCTGATGAATAGGGAAGTTTCACGCTCTTGTAGTCGGCAGTCCAGATGAGAAGGCAAATATTAGCGATAAGGATCTGCAAACCAAAGGTGAAGGTGAGGGTGACAAACGAAGGCCCTCGCACTACCCGGTTGATCAGAAAGTACTGGATACCGTACGCAATCAGAAAGAGAGCGACCATCACGAGGGGGATCGAAAGGAAGGGGTCGATCCGATAGGCCGCGAAGAGAGTGAAAGAAAGGTAAGCTCCAATCATGATGAAGGATCCGTGGGCCAGGTTTACGATGTTCATCACCCCCCATACGAGGGAAAACCCGATCCCGATCATGGCATACACCGAGCCAAAGAGGATGCCGTTGACGATGGCTTGTAGAATCATGCCTTTCAAATTAGCACGGTTCATGGATAAGAGGCAAGAAAGAAGATATAAGATATTGGAGTGTTAAGAGAGAAAATACCACCTCGAATTGATCCAACGGCTCGGAAGTATCAGACGACAGTGAAGGGGGTGAGGAAATGGTGCTGCGGTATGCAAAGCAGAAGAAGGCGGGTCTGCAATAACGGAGTCGTCGGCTGCACCGTTGTTCAGGAGACCCAAAGATCCTGCGTACGGTTGTTTCCGAAATCAGTCATTGATAAATGATCAGTAGTAGATTACGTTTAAAAAAAGAATAAGGAGGAACAATCAATGAGATACGCATGGATAGTAGTATCGATTTTTTTCTTTTTTGCGGGGTGCGCAGAGGAAGAAAACGACGATGTCAAGACACGGGGTATTCAAACATCCAGCGAAGCTAAAGACTTAGCGAATATGATTAACAATTCCTGCAATACTGTCCGAGACAGCCTTCCCGGCGAGTATAATCAAAGCTACAAGAAAACTTTCACGAATCAGGAATTTACCAACAGCAAGGGCGGAAAAGCGATCGTAACCGGGACGAAAGAACGTATTTTTTCTTCGTCTTCTAATCTTGTTTCGAATTCGCTGGATATAGATCTCATTATTCAATTTCAAGAGTGGATATATGCGGATAGTCCCTCTAGTTACCAAAAATTTACCGGGACAATAAATTTCTCAAACGATTCCTACAGTAGCTCTACCTCTTCCAGCTATTATTCAAGCATGAGTAAATCCATCAAGGGAAGTGGCTTAAGTGCCGAATACCGATATCTTTCCGAATATCATATCCTTGATACCATAGCAATCGATGTCACGGATAAAAGTGATAACGATTTATTGGTTACCGGCAGTGTAACCGCATCATCGGGGAGTATATACCCTTTCTGATTCATGTAGATATTCGTATCTATCACAAGCTTCACTCGTAGTCCCCTTCCCCCACTTCCTCGAATACCCGGAGGGCTTCCTGCAATTCTGCCCCTTCCTCCCCGCTCATTCATCCGGCCAACCGCAGGATTTTTCCTTTCTGGCTTTCTTTCCATCCAGGTTTCTCATCAATCGCCTCGAGAATGATGGCAGTTTTCGTTTTTTTCCTTTTCTTTGCGATTCTCTTTGCGATTCGCTTCAGCTTCTCTTTATGAAAACATTCAAGCTTCATACGTGTCCACCACTGTTACCCACTCCCTTTTCCCCTTGAGGATCCGCACTCCGGGGAACTGCTGGCGGAATCGAAAGAGTTCGATATGCCGTTCTGTTAAAGGAGGAGGAACAGGGAACCGGAACTCCTTTAGTTTTCCCCGGGAGGCGCGGGAACCAGGATCGTCTAGGGGTATTTTGGAAAACACCTGGATCATCTCTTCCCAGGAAGGAACATCGGCGATTTCCCCCGTGTCCACGTCGTAACTCACCATTTCCATCAGCATTTCTACCCGCCTCGCATCGAACCGGATGAACTCGAGGGACTGCTCCGTATTGAAAACCCGCTGGTACCAGCAGTGGTGGGAAGGGTACTTCTTACAGGTCCAGGGTTGTTGTGGGGTTCCATGCACCGTGCAGAGGCCGGTTCTCAGGTCGAGATTCCGGCAGGGCTGCTGGTAGAAAAGCATCCATGTCCCGTCGTCCTTCAGACCAATTTCGAACCAGCGGTGCCGCAAAACCCTAAGGACCGACTCAAGATCCCGCCGGTACCGCACGCTGAGCTTTTCCAGGGGAAGACGCCTACAGCAAGGGGTTTCCACACAGGAAAGGCAAGGATTGGTGGAGAAGAGGTTAGGGGATGGAGTGATAGATGAAGCGGTATTACCCCTGTCGGGGGCATCGATCCTCGAGCAGTTTTCGCATTCATGGCGGACCTTGGAACACTTACCCGCGTTCCCGGCATTCACCGCTCCTTCCAACGGACGGCCGTTGGCTTCAAGACCGTCGGGAACGCTGTTCTGGGACTGTGGGGATGTATGGGACAAAGAGGTAGGAGAGAAAGAGGCGGTCATAAGTTTCTGAGAATCCCTGGCCACGGAAAGTCCTCCGGTCTATGACTCCTTTTTCCTACGCACCCAGTACCCCCCGTTTTCAAAGATCACATCGATGTAGTCCCGTTTGGCCGCGGAAAGGATGAAGTCCTTCAACCGCTTGTAGCCCAGGGTCGTCCAATCCACATTCCGATCAGCCAGCCGAGTGCTGATGGAAGCGAGGGAATGGGTATCCTTTCCCTTTTCCCGAGTAAGGGAATCCAGAACGTCCAGGAGTGTTTCAAAAGCGAAGGTAAGGGGAGTCTTCTGCTCCTGGAGGGCTTTCGGTTTTGTCTGTAGATAGATGGCCTGATCTTCCTCCTTCAAGTCGATTATCCCTCGATCCCGCGCCGCATACACAAAATCGTTCCACGATTTAAACCCGAAGGTTTTCTCGTCGAAGGAAGGGTTCAGCATCTTGAGCCGTACCTTTACAGCCCCCATTCCCGGTTTTTTCTTCTGCTTTTCCATCGTTTCCACAGCCTCTGCCAGTAGCCGGAACGCAAGGTCAACCAGCAGCCTTCGATCCTCCTGTACAGTTCCTTTGCCCGGAACGGAGAGGCTCCCCTGGCCTCCTGATCGAGGCGCTACTGATGACTCTCCGGCTTCTCCTATTTCGCCCGCGACCCTGCTAGCAAAACTCTCCCTTCGTCCCGATTCACGTGACTTTCTCCTTGTGCGTTGAATTCTTCTCTCTTCCGCCGCATCGGCTGCCTCTTCTGCAGCCTCACCTGGGATAATCTCCCTGTAGTCCTTGAAAGAATCGGCTAATGAAAGGAGCTCTTCACTGGCATTACTGGAGTTGCAGATAATGTGCACGCTCTTTCCGTTCCTGCGAAGAGTGTAAAGGAGGGGCCGGAAATCGGCATCCCCCGTAATAAGCACTATTTTCGTGATATGGGGATACTGGTAGATTAGTTCTACCGCGTTGGTGATGAGGGAAATATCGGCACTGTTCTTCCGGGCTACAGGGATATGGATCAGTTCGAACCCGTTTTCCGACAGTTGCCGGGACAGCCTCCCTAGGTACCCCTTGGTCCAATCGCCGTACACCCGGCAAACCGTGAGCTTTCCCAATTGCTCCGTGTATTCCTTGAGCCCTTCGAGGAACTGGGAGTTCGCGCTAGGAGTCACGTTTTCGATGTCCCAGAGAATCGCTACTGTATCTTCCATATGTAGTAATTATATAGCATGATTTAGGCAGGCCTGGAAACAGGGGGGCTTCTGTGCATCCAGGGCTGTTTGCCACCGGAACGTTGGCCCGATTATGCTGAGCCCAAATTTTTGGACATAAAACAGGGTGGTGTTTATGAATAGACCTCTTTCTATCTAGCAGGAGGGAGGTATAAAGTAATCGCTATGAGGAAACGGTACGACAAGGCCTTCAAGGCAAAGGTAGCCCTGGAAGCACTCCGGGGAGAGAAGACGGTACAGGAAATCGCCACTACCTACCAGGTAGGAGCGGCATTGGTAACCCTGTGGAAGAAGGAGCTGGTAGAAGGGGCGAGTGTGATTTTTGAGCGGGGAGGCAAGGACAAAGAGGCGGTAGAGCTACAGAGGAAGCAGGAGGAACTGTACAGGCAGGTGGGGAAGCTACAGGTGGAGAACGAGTTCTTAAAAAAAAAGTACAGGCAACTGTACGGGAGCGAGCCGCCGCTATAGAGCCGGAGCATCCAGAGTTGAGTATTGAGGAACAGTGTCAGTTGTTAGGGATTAGCCGCTCGGCCTATTATTACCAGCCCCAGCGTAAGGAAGAGGAAGAGGAGGTAGAGGTGCTTGAGGGGATTGTGGGAGTGTTAGAGAAACACCCGTTCTACGGGTACCGGAAGGTGGCGAAAGCGCTTGAGGCCCGTGGGGTGACGGAGAAGCAGGTGAGGAGGATCATGCATCGAGCGGGACTGCGGGCGGTGTATGCGAGGAGGCGATTATCGATTGCGCAGAAAGAACATAAGAGGTACCCATATTTGTTGCGGGATAAACAGATCTGGTTACCGAACCAGGTGTGGGCGACGGATATCACCTACGTACGCGTAGCGGGAGGGTATGTGTATCTGGTCGTGATTCTGGATCTGTATTCCCGCAAGGTATTGAGTTGGAGAGTATCGAATACGATGGATACGGAGTTCTGTATCTCGGCGCTGGAAGAAGCGCTGCAGCGGTGGGGAATTCCTGCGATATTCAACACGGATCAAGGTAGTCAGTTCACCTCAGAGGGGTTCCTACGGGTGTTAGAACGCTATCAGATACAGATCAGCATGGACGGGAAAGGCCGGGTGCGGGACAACATCTGGGTAGAGCGGTTCTGGAGGAGTCTGAAGTATGAG
>Ga0067045_1003311_pt1 | contig 37649 bp, 32 predicted proteins | sample TerdegcTABiofilm_FD_59184 | JGI IMG/M metagenome (GOLD analysis project Ga0067045, IMG submission 59184) | Combined Assembly of (Gp0054472, Gp0054536) Wastewater bioreactor microbial communities from Singapore -Terephthalate degrading... | reverse complement strand
TTCCCTATTCGCGTGCATTCGTGTTATTCGCGGTTACAGAGACGGAGGGCAGGTGCGGAAACCCGCCCTACGCTACGTAATCTCCCATTCCCTATTCGCGTACATTCGTGTTATTCGCGGTTAGCAGCCGCACGCAGGCGGCCCAACGGCACGCCGAATTCTTCGGTGGCACGCTTTGTGCTATAATCTCGTGCAAACGCAGGCTGGGAGGGACGCCATGGAATTGAAGATCGTACCCATTGAGAAGCCCGAGGATATGAACTTCATCCTCGGCCAGTCCCATTTCATCAAGACGGTGGAGGACATCCACGAGGCGCTGGTAACGGCCGTCCCGGGCATCCGCTTCGGCGTGGCCTTCTGCGAGTCGTCGGGGCCGGCCCTGGTGCGCGCCAGCGGCACCGACCCCGAATTGGTGGAACTCGCCAAGAAGAACGCGCTGGCCCTCGCCGCGGGGCACGCCTTCATCATCCTGCTGGGCAACGTGTACCCCATCAACGTGCTGAACCGCATCAAGGACGTGCCTGAGGTGTGCCGCATCTTCTGCGCCACGGCCAACCCGGTGCAGGTCATCATCGCCGAGACGGAACAGGGGCGCGGCATCCTGGGCGTGATTGACGGCGTGAAGACCAAAGGCGTGGAGACCGACGAGGACATCAAGAAACGCAAAGACTTCCTGCGCATGATCGGCTACAAACTGTGAGGCCAGGCCCCATGACGAAAGGCCCTCCGAGGCGGACCGCCGCCGTCGCCCTGTGCGTGGCCCTCGCGCTGGGCGCGGTCGGGACTGCCCGCGCCAGCCTCCCGTACCCGACCGTGCACCACACGCTCGCCTGGGGCGAAACACTGGCCGACGTGGCCGCGCGCTTCGGCGTAACCGTAGAGGCGCTGGCCGCCGCCAACGGCATCGCCGACCTGTACATGCTGGCCCCAGGCCGCGCGCTGGTCCTGCCCTCGCCGGAGCCTGCGACGGAACCGGCCCGCGTGTACGTCGTGCAGCCGGGCGACACCCTGTTCGGCATCGCCACGCGCTTCGGGACTACGGTAGAGGCACTGGCCGCCGCCAACGGCATCGCCGACCCCGCCAACATCCAGGCGGGCCAGTCGCTCACGATTCCGGGCAGCAGCGCCACAGCCGCCACCGTCGGCGCCGGGCCCATTCGGAGCGTGGACGCGCGGCCCGCGCCCGTGGCCCAGGGCCAGGTGCTGGTCATCACCGCGCACCCCGACGCAGGCGCTCTGCTGGACGGCTGGCTGGACGGGCAGCGCCTGGCCTTCTCCCGCGACGGCGACCTCGCCTTCGCGCTCGTGCCCGTCGGCTTCAGCGCAACGCCGGGCGCGCGGCAACTGGTGGTGTGGGCGCGCACGTCGCCCGCCGACGCGGTCCGCGTCTCGCTCACCGTTCAGGTGCGCGAGGGCACGTTTGAGAGCAGCCTGGTAACCATCCCGCCCGACCGCACGTACCTTCTGGATCCGGCCCTCCTGGAGCAAGACCGCCTGCAATTGGAGCGCGCCTTCGGCATGCGCACGGCGCGCAAACTCTGGACGGGCGAGTTCCTGCAACCCGTTCAGGGCGCGGTTACCACGTCGTTCGGGGCCTATCGCGAGTACAACGACGGGCGGCGCGAGTCGCGGCACGGCGGGATAGACCTCTCGGCCCCGACCGGCACGCCCGTCCTGGCGGCCAACGCCGGCAGGGTAGTCTTCGCCGGCGCGCTCCAGGTGTACGGCAACGGCATCGTGATAGATCACGGCCTGGGCGTTTGCAGCGCCTACTTCCACCTGCACACCATCGCCGTGCAGGCCGGGCAATCGGTGCAGAAGGGGGAAGTCATCGGCACCGTGGGCAACACAGGGCTATCCACCGGCGCCCACCTGCACTGGGAGATGCGCCTCGGCAATGTGCCGGTGAACCCAACACAATGGCTGTCGCAGTCCATTCCGTAGAGCCTCGCGGAAACGCCTGGACGTGCGGAGATTTGCATGAAGCGTTCGTGGCGTGCGCTGCTGGTCAACCCGTGGATCTATGACTTCGCCGCGTACAACCTGTGGAGCGAGCCGACGGGCCTGCTGGAGGTCGGCGCGTACCTGCTGGGCATGGGCTACGAAGTGTCGCTGCTGGACTGCCTGGACCGCCGACACCCCGACCTCCGGGCGTACAGAATCCGCGAGGACCGGTTTGGCTGCGGGCACTTCCTGAAAACGGTGGTCCCGAAGCCCGATTGCGTGGGCCACGTCCCCCGCCGCTTTGGCCGCTACGGCCTGCCGCTGGACACGGTGCGCCGCGAACTCGCCGCCACCCCGCCCCCCGACATCATCCTGGTTACCTCCGGCATGACCTACTGGTATCCGGGCGTGCATTTCGCCATCGCGCTCCTCCGCCAATCGTTCCCTGGCGTGCCGGTCGTCCTGGGCGGCATCTACGCCACCCTGTGCGCCGACCACGCGCGTCGGAATTCCGGCGCCGACTACGTCCTCCCAGGCGACTGGAAGGCCACGCTGCCCGCGCTGCTGGCGGGCCTGAACCTGCGCCCATCCGACGCGCCCATGCCGCGCTACCCCGCCCATCACCTTCGGCGCAACCAGGGCTTCGCCGCCGTCACGACATCGCGCGGCTGCCCCTACCGCTGCACCTACTGCGCGTCGCGCCTGCTCAATCCGGCGGGCTACGTCCCCCGTCCGGTGGACGACGTCGTGGGCGAGATTTCCCACATCGTCCAGAACTTGCAAATCCCCGACATCGCCTTCTACGACGACGCGCTGCTGGTACACTCGGCGGAACACCTGGAGCGCATCCTGGACGGCGTCATGGCGCAGGGCATCCGCTGTCGGTTCCACACGCCCAACGGCATCCACGCCCGCGGCATGACCGAGGCGCTGGCGCACACGATGAAACAGGCGGGGTTTGAGACGATCCGCATCGGGCTGGAGACCGTATCCGAGGCGACGCTGCAAGCCACGGGCGCCAAGACCAGCGCCGACGAGTTCGCGCGGGCCGTCGGATGCCTGAAGCGGGCGGGGTTCACGGGCAGGCAGGTGGGCGCGTACATCCTGGCGGGGCTTGTCGGACAGACGTTCCGCGAGGTCATGGACACCATCGCGTTCGTCCACTCGCTGGGGGTAACGGCGCACGTGTCGCGGTTCGCGCCGATCCAGGGCACGGTGGAGTGGGAGCGGTGGGTGCGCGCGGGCCTGATCGCGCCAGACGCCGACCCGCTCCTGCAGAATCACGTCCTGCCGTTTCCGCCTGGCGCGCCGCTAACCGAGGCCGAGTACCAGGCGGCGGTGCTGGCGGCACGAGAGGGGAATGCGCGGCTACGCGCCCATTCGGACATTTCCAAATAGGGGCTGGTGGACGCCTGGGGCGAGGGTACGGATGCGACCGTGCCTCTTTGGGGTATGAGTCCCCTCGGCTGGCCCACCGACGCCTCCCGTCAAGTGTTCGCGGCCATCAAAACCCGCTCCGCCGCTTCTGGCAACTCAATGGGGACGAACATGGATGCGGGATACAGATACCCCTCCGGCTCCGACCTATCTTCATCAATGACGCGGATCATATTGTGCGCTTCCGCCTCAGGGTCGGGCAATCGGCGATAGACCTTGCCCAAGATGAGGCTGGCGGGATTGCTTGCGTTATTGATGCAAAGCACGAACTTACTCATGGAATCAACCTCTTGATCTTGAAATCCCTGCGCCTCAACCCTCCATCAAGACCCAAATGGCGCGTTTGACGCGCTGGCGCATGTGCCCTCGGAGTGCCTTGACCTCTTCCAGCGCGGCCGGCGTTATGTAAACGGCATAGCGGCTCACTTCAGTTCCTTCTCCGCGTCTGCCCACTCGCGCCACCCGGCCTGCTGACGATCCCCGCCGGCTGCCTGCAGATCGGCAAGCGCTTTCCTTCCACCGCAACGAACCGCACCGAGTGCAGGGCCTCAAGTCCTGTCATCGCACTTCCTCCGTCGCTTCTGCCTCAAGTATATCTCTGGCCTACAGCAGAGCCAAGCGCAGGGCGCCGCGCCGAAGATGCGTTGCAGTTCGTAGGGCGGCTTTCCATAGCCGCCCGAAACAGGGGGCAGGTATGGAAACCTGCCCTACGCGCGCTATTCGCGGTTACAAAGGCGGTTCGTAGAGCGGCTTTCCATAGCCGCCGGAAACAGGGGGCAGGTATGGAAACCTGCCCCACGCGCGCTATTCGCGGTTACAAAGGCGGTTCGTAGGGCGGCTTTCCATAGCCGCCGGAAACAGGGGGCAGGTATGGAAACCTGCCCCACGCGCGCTATTCGCGGTTACAAAGGCGGTTCGTAGAGCGGCTTTCCATAGCCGCCGGAAACAGGGGGCAGGTATAGAAACCTGCCCTACTCAAATGGGCCTCGTGCTGCCGCTCGTCGGTCTGACCAATTTCCACCAAAATGTATACGCTAGCGCGCCAAAACAAGGATGCGTTGCAGGAGATCAATACATCTCCCACGTCATGTCCGCAAAGAACAGGGCGAAGGCCGCCTCGCGATCCCAGAGCAGCGTGCCCCGTTCGCAGTCCTGGGCGATGCCCTCAAACATCCGGACGGGGCAGGCCCGCGTCGGGTCGTCGCTCACGCACCAGCCCAGCCGCTGACGCACGCCTTCCACCTCGCGCCACAGTCTCTGGAACGGGCCGGTCGGCTCCGACATCGGCAGTCCCAACGCGGGGGTCGGCGTGGGCAAGGGTACGGGCGTCGCCTCCCCCGCCGCGTAGGTGTCCCGATACACCTCAAGCCTGGGCTCGCCGGAATAGTACAACACGTAGAGCACCTTCAGGTCCCCCCGCCAGATCATCAGCCCCGACTGGAAGGAGCATTCCTGCCCCGGGAACGGCACCTGCGGCCCCAGCGGACACCCGACCGAATCGCGGACCAGATTCCACACATCGCCCAGCCCCCACTGCGGCGTGGCCTGGCACTGCACGGGCGCGGGCGTGAAGCCGGCTATCGCCGTCATCAGCGGGCTGCGGGTGTACAGAGGCGTGGGGGTCGGCGGCGGAATGGTGGGCGTCGCCGTGGCGCGAGGCGTGGGCGACGGCGCGGGGGTCGGCTTCGCCCCACACGCGGACGAAACCGCCAGGAGAACCAGCGTAAGCAACAGTGGCACAGCGGTGGCGGCGCGCATTCGCACAGGTTCACCTCCCCAAAGCAGATTCGTAGGCGCGGAGCGTCTCCTCGGCGGTGCGCGCCCACGAGAACTTGCGCGCCTGGGCCAGCGCCTTCTCCGCGAGGGCGGCGCGCATCGCGGCATCGGTAAGTATGGCGAGCAGCCCCTCGCCCATGCCCGCCCAGTCGTCGGGTTGGTATAACAAGCCCGCGTCGCCCACGATTTCGGGCAGCGACGCGGCGTCGCTGGCGATCACGGGCGTTCCGCAGGCCATCGCCTCCAGCGGCGGCAGGCCGAAGCCCTCGTAGCGGGATGGGAACAGGAACACATCGGCGCCCGCGTACAGCGCAGGCTTGTCGGCCTCGTCCACCCAGCCGGCGAAAACGGTGCGATCTTCCACGCCGGCCTCGCGGGCCAGGCGGCGCGGGTCGGGCGCGAACGGCGTGTCGCGCGCGGGCAGGCGGCCCGCCACCACCAGCCGCGCATCGGGCACACGCGCCGCAACGCGGGCGAAAGCCGCGAACACGCCCTGCAGGTTCTTGCGCGCGTCAAACCCGCCCAGGTACAGAACATAGCGCGGCGGCAACCCGAGCCGCTGTCGGACGGCCTCCACGGCGGCGGGCGGTTGCGGTCGGTACGCCTCATCGGCGGCCAGGTACACCGTGCGCACCCGTTCGGGACTCACACGCAGGTGCGCCAGAATGTCGCGCCGCGAGGCTTCCGAATCGGTCAGCACCACGGTGGCGCGACGCGCAGAGGCCGCCACCAGCCGCATGTACGCCCGCACCCGCCAGTCGCCGCGGTACGCGGGCAACAAGAGCGGGATGAGATCATGGATGGTAACCACCACAGGGGCCGCGCATCGCAACGGGCCGCCCCAGTACGGGACGTGCGCCACATCCGCGCCGATGCGCCGAACCGCGCGGGGAAAGCCCGCCTGCTCAAACCACACCTTGTGCAGGTTCTCGCCCAGGACGCGGCGGGCGGGCGACGCCTTTCGCGGCGCGACCGGCACGAACTCGGACTCGGGCGCGAGCGTGCGCAGAGCCTGGAGCAGGCGGACGGTGTATTGCCCGCTGCCCGTCGCGGGCTGGTCTGCGAACCATGCATTCAGCGCGACCTTCACGGTTGCCTCTCATGCACTTTCGGGTAGGAATCCGCCGAATCACGCGAATGTCTGTCATCTATTCGTGTGGATTCGCGTGATTCGCGGTTTACTCCGGGTACCCATCCGGATGCCGCCGATGCCATTCCCACCATGGTTGCCTCTCATGCACTTCGGGTAGCAATCCACCGATCACGCGAATGTCTGTCATCCTACCATTCGTGTGGATTCGCGTGATTCGCGGTTTACTCCGGGTACCCATCCGGATGCCGCCGATGCCATTCCCACGCGCTGCGGACAATGGATTCCAAATCCGGGAAGCGCGGCGTCCAACCGAGTTCGCGGGCGATCTTCTCGGAACTGGCGACCAACTCCGGGGGATCGCCCGGCCTGCGCGGAGCCACCACCGCCGGAATCGGGTGGCCGGTAACGCGCCGCGCCGTCTCAATCACCTCCAGCACGGTGAAGCCGCGCCCGTTGCCCAGATTGTACACGCGACTGCCCTCATCCAGCGCACGCAACGCCAGGATATGCGCCTGGGCCAAATCCACGACGTGGATATAGTCGCGCACGCAGGTGCCGTCGCGGGTGGGATAGTCGGCCCCGTAGATTTGCACATGGGCGCGCTTGCCCAGCGCCACCTGGAGGACGTTGGGAATCAGATGGGTTTCCGGGCGGTGATCCTCGCCCAGGGTGTCGGTAGCGCCCGCGGCATTGAAATAGCGCAGCGCGGCGTAGCGCAACCCGCAGGTCGTGTCCAGCCACGCCAGCATCCGCTCCAGGATGTGCTTCGTCTCGCCGTAGGGGCTGCCCGGGACGATAGGCTCGTCCTCGCCGATGGGGATTCGTCGCGGCGCCGCGAACAGGTTGGCCGTGGACGACAGGATGATCTTCCGCACGCCATGCGCGATCATCGCGTCCAGCAGCGTCAGCCCCCCGCCCACGTTGTTGCGGAAATAGCGCATCGGGTCGGCCACCGACTCGCCCACCAGGCTGTTGGCGGCGAAGTGCATCACGGCATCGGGCTTGTGGGTTGCGAAGACGCGATCCAGGAAGGCCCTGTCGCGCAGGTCGCCCTGCTCAAAGGCCGCCTGCCGTGGCACAGCCGAGCGGTGCCCCAGGGCCAGGTTGTCCACGACGATGACCTCTTCGCCAGCGCCGAGCAACTCCGCGGCCACGACGCTGCCGATGTAGCCCGCGCCTCCGGTAACCAGAATCCTCATCACGCGCCCTCCGTGTTGACCATAGGTGGGCAAGCCGCCCTACGAATCGTACGGTAGTGTATGCATTTCGGTGGAAAGTTGGTCAGGCCGATGAGTTTGTAGGGCAGGTTTCCATACCTGCCCCTGTTTCCGGCGGCTATGGAAAGCCGCCCTACGTGTTTTGGCGTTGTGCCGCCAACCCACTGCGAGCGCAGGGGCTGGTTTTCATACCTGCACCCGACGTCTGTAGCCTGGGTCGCGCAATTTTCACCGAAAAAGACACACTACCCATCGTACGGCTCCGGGTTGTCTGGATCCAGAAGGGGGAGCGGAAATTCGCGCACGCGGCCTGCCAGATAGGCCGCGACCAGGCCCGCGCCCACGCCGGCGGCCTCGGCGTGGTAACGCCCCATGGCGCCCTGCGGGACCGCGCGCCGTATGCGATCCATGTGCTCCGACGAGCGGAGCAGCGCGACGAACTCCTCGGCCGACAATTGGTAGCGCGACGCGAAATGCGCGAACGTGGGCGATGAGTCGGGAGACTCCAACTCGCGGAGGAGCAACTGCCGCCAGCCGTCCAGCGCCTGCTCCGAGATGAACGGGAACGGATTCACGCCAGGGGCCGATTCCAGGACGCGGCGAAAATCGCTGGGCACGGCGGCCCGGTCCTCCTGGTCCACCAGCGAACGCAGCAGGTCGTGCCACAGGAGCCTCTCCCAATCGTGGCGGGCGATCGCGTGCCTGAAGTACGGCCAGTAGATGCGCCGGAGCCAAATCTCGTCGGCCAGGAGGTGGGCCAGGTAGCCCGCCACCATCAGCCGCGCGCGAGTTCCCGCGCCGTCCAGGTCGGCGAGGTGCGGGTGAGCGCCGAGCATGGCGCGGATGCCCGAATCGCCGCGCTGCGGCGGCAGGCGCAGGAAGTGCGTGGCGGCGCGCGGCTCGCCCGTCAGCACGCGCACGTCCGCCAGCGTGCTGCCGAGCAGAAACGCTCCGAGGGCAGGATCGTCGCCCTGGGGCACCAGTTCGGGGTGCGCGTCCAGAATATGCTTCGCGATGACGAGATGCGTAACCGGTGTCGGCAATTCCGCTCCTTTCGGCCCGTGCGCTATTGTACCGCAGGTGGGCGGTTTGTTCAACTCGCTCCTAGCCGCTGCGCATTTCGGCTTGCGGGCTAATCTGCTGCGATACGCAGAGTCCGATCGCAGCCCTGGGCCGCTCCACACCTCACCTAACCCCTCCCACACCCTCCGCTTTCATCTCCGCGGGCGGAGAGGAAAGGGGAGGGCCGGGGTGGGGATGGGTGAGGTCTGACCCCGCTCCGCAAACCCAACGGTGCCCCATCGTTCTCAGCCAGAATTGACATGCGAGCCCAACCGCAGCATCTCTCGCACCAGCAGGAGCGTGTGCGCCTTGGTCTGGGCGTCGGGGTCATCCACCGGCCCCACGCATGACGGGCAGCCGTCGCTGCAGGGGCAGGCGGCAACGAGTTCCTCCGCCGCGCGGAGCAAGTCTCGGTGGAGTTCGTACAGGCGCTCCGCGAACCCCACCCCGCCCGGCACGTCGTCGTACAGGTAGATGGTGGGACGGCGCGTGTCCGGCGCCTGCACCGACGCGCTCACGCCCAAATCCTGGGGCGCGGCCATTAGGAACAGCGGGGCCAGGTGCACCAGGACGTGGGCCAGCCCGTGCAGCCCACCCTCGGCGGCCTTGGATGTCTCAATGCGCGTGTGGCAGATGTGGCACACGGTGATGAGATTGCCCAAATCGTTCGCCTGCCGGTAGCGGTCGTTTTCCCCTGGCACATACCCAAACTCGCGGAACGGGATGAGGTGGTGAACGTCGTGGCGACGGCCGGGCCTTTCGGGAGCGCCGCACACGCGACACCGGTAGCCGTCCCGCTGGCGCGCCAGTTCGCGCTGCGCATCCCAGTTGGGGCCGTAGTCGGTGATCGGCTCCACGTCCCAGGCCCCCGCCGCCCGCAGGTTGTCCAGCACCGCGTCGGGCACGGTGAGCCAGTAGGCCGTCGTGTCCATGCTCTGCTCGGGCAGGTTGACCTCGCCCCAGCCCAGCGTCTCGTGGGTGTACATCTTGACCTTGCGATAGCCCGTAACCCGGCGGACCACCCGCACGTCGCCGAAGCCTCTGCCGGCGACGGGGTCGTCCTGGGCCACGCGCAGCACCGAAACGTCGCTCGTGCCCATCGCGTCGGTGTAGTAGTCCACCGGCTCGGGCCGCACCCTGGCCCGGCCCTCTTCCCACTGGACGCTTTCCACCAGGTACTGCCGCCCCTCGTGCATGTACACAGCGCCTGGATACAGGAACCTCGGCGCCGACGCCCGGTCCACGACGCCGATGGCGTAGGGCTTGCCCTCCTCGTCCACCGATTCCACCGTGAAGGCGTCGGCATCGGCCACCCGCAGCGACAGCGCATCCGCGGGGTACGCCTCGCTCATCCAGTACCACGTGCCGGCGGCATGGCGCAGCACGCCCTCTTGCTCCAGGCGCGCCAGGATGTCGGGCGTGGCCTCTGCCGCCCCCAGGGTCTCGCCGTCGCGGAACGGGAGTTCAAACGCGGCGCAGCGGACGTGGCTTTCCAGAATGCGCGCGTTGTCGGGGTGGATGAGCGCGTGTTCGGGCGAGCGGCCGAAGAAATAGTCCGGATGCCGCACGATGTACTGGTCCAGCGGGTCGGCGCTGGCCACCAGGACGGCCACCGATGCGCCCTTGCGTCGCCCGGCGCGACCCGCCTGCTGCCAGGTGCTGGCGATGGTGCCGGGGTAGCCCGCCATGACGCAGGCTTCCAGGTGGCCGATGTCTATGCCCAGTTCCAGCGCGTTGGTGGACACGACCGCGCGCGCCGCCCCTTCGCGCAGGGCCTTCTCAATCTCGCGCCGCTCCCGCGGAAGGTAGCCGCCGCGATACCCGTGCACGGCGTCGGGGTTGCGCTTCCGCTTGCGGACGGCGTCGCGAAGGTACGTCAGCAGCACCTCGGCGGACTGGCGGGAGCGGGCGAACACGATGGTCTGCACGTCCATCTCCACGGCGCGCGCCGCCAGGGCCACCGCCTCCAGGAGCGCGGCGCGGCGCAGGCCCGTCTCGGCGTCCAGCAACGGCGGGTTGTAGAACACCAGGTGCTTTTCGCCCTTGGGCGAGCCGTCCTCGTCAATCAGGACGATGTCCTCCTCCACCAGACGGCGCGAGAGTTCCAACGGGTTGCCGATGGTCGCCGAGGAACAGATAAATTGAGGCGACGCGCCGTAGAACGCGCACACCCGCTTCAGCCGCCGCAGGACGTTGGCCACGTGGCTGCCAAACACCCCGCGATACGTGTGGACTTCATCCAGGACGACGAAGCGCAGGTTCTGGAAGAAGCCCATCCAGTTGGTGTGGTGAGGCAGGATACCCCGATGGAGCATGTCGGGGTTGGTGATGACGATGCGCGCCGTCCGGCGGATGGCCGCCCGCGCGCCCGTGGGGGTATCGCCGTCGTACACGGCCGGCGCGATGCGCGAAGCCGACATGCGAGAGGCCAGGTCTTCCAGTTCCGCCAGTTGGTCTTGCGACAGCGCCTTGGTCGGGAAGAGATACAAGGCCCGCGCGCGGGCATCCCGAAGCAGCGCATCCAGCACCGGCAGGTTGTAGCACAGGGTCTTGCCCGACGCCGTCGGCGTAACCACGGCCAGGTGGCGGCCCTGCCGCGCCGCCTGCCAGGCGAGCGCCTGGTGCGCGTACAGGCTGCGAATCCCCTTCGCCTCCAGCGCGGAGGCCAAGTCTGGATGGCAGTCCGCCGGAAGCGGAGCCAGGCGCGCCGCCTGCGGCTCCTGCCGCCTCCACGCCGTAACGTTCCGCGCGAAATGCGGCGCGCGTTCCAGTTCCTCCAGCAGCGCCGACACGCTCATGCGCCCCCTCACTTTCGGGGCTTCATCTTGTCCACAACCAGGTGGAGCAGGAACGTCCTTTCGTTGCCATCGTCAAACTCAACCTTGACGACGCCGCCCGAAGGCTCCTCGCGCAGGGCCACCACGCGCCCCGCCCCAAACCGCTCGTGCTCCACGCGCATCCCCACCGCAAAGGGGTTCTCTACGCGGGTCGGCGGCTCGCTTGCCGCGGGCCTGGCCGCCTGCACGTACTGGCGGTCTTCCCACAGTTGGGCGAACGTCGCCATATCCCCGTGCGAACGCACGCGGGGGGCCAGCCGGTCGCACGCCTGCCGCGCCCGCGCCAGGCGCAGGCTCAGGTCGGCCTTGACCCGCTGGGGACGGTCGCCCTGGGCCAATTGCCGCGCCGTGCGGCTGAGGGCGGTGCGTATCTCCTCCAGCACCTTCCTGGGCTCGCTCTCGTAGAGGTCAATCGTAATCAGGTGGACGCCCGCCTCCTGGCACAGCGCCTCGCGGATGGCTTCGCGGCGCGCCTCTTCGGCCAGTTCCTGCTCGGACACGGGCGCCTTGCGCTTGCCCGTGCTGCCCACGAATCGGAATGCGATGCCCGCGTCCGGGTAGTAGCGGTCCAGTTTCAGTCGGCGCCCCGTCTCCGGGTTCACCAGCCACTCTGGCGTGGCGTTGTCCTGCGCCTGGAAGTCCGCAAAGATGCGCTCCAGAACCTCGCGCCAGGCGTTTGACATGTTGGGGAACAAACCCGCACCTCCTGTGCAAGGCTCGCCGCCGGATGATCAGGCTGCGCGGCGTCGGATGAGAGAATAGCACATTTGTTTCACGGCGTCAAGGGCGCGATTTGACCTCGCGCCGAAAGCGGATAACATGAACCCGCAGCGGCCCGATTGCCGCTGCCTCCTCCGGCCCTCTGCGGCCGGTTTGGCAAGGGGCGAGACGTGCGAGCGCCGACCCGACGGGGACGGCCCCGCGCCCATCGCCCCTGTTATGTGCCCAGGACCTCGGCGGCCACGCGATGGGCCACCGCCCGAAAGCGGCCCCAGTCGTCCCAGTCTCCGGACAGGCCCTCCAACTGCTCGGCGATGCGCCGCAGGCCCGCGATGTCGTCCTGTCGGAATGCGGCGATGCGCTCATTCGCGTCCTGAAGGCGCGGCTCTCGCCCATCGGCCCGCAGCAGGAACAGATAGGTCGCGAAGCGAACCTCGCGCGCGTCGCCCGTGAAGCGGTACTCCAAAACGGCCAGCAGGCGCTGCACCTCGGCTTCCAGTCCCGTCTCCTCCCACACCTCGCGGCGCAGCGCGTCCAGCACGCGCTCATCGTGGCCGATGCCGCCGGTCGGGATGCGAAAGATGCCCGCCGGGTAGAAGGACTTCGTATGCGTGAGCACCTTGCCCGCCGGGTTCACGATGACCATGCCCACCTCGCCCCGTCGTCCCCGCGCAAGCCGTTGCGTCCACTCGTCCAGGCTCGCGGCCGACATGGGAATCTCGTAGGCCATGCGAACGCACGGGCCAAAGGCCCGCGCCAGTTGCGCGTATTCGGCTTCGTCCACACATGCGAATGGGGTCATCTTCACCTCCAGCCAGAGCCGCCACCGGGCGCAAACAAAAGCCCCTCCATCGCGGAGAGGCTTTTGGGTCTGCGCGAAGGGGCTACTACGAAACGCGCCAACACGCCACGAAGTGCTCGCCGCCCACGTCGCGGAATTCGGGCTCCTGCTCCTTGCAGATGTCCATCCGCATGGGGCAGCGGGTAACGAAGTTGCACCCCTTGGGCGGGTTGGCGGGGCTGGGCACGTCGCCCTCCAGGATGATGCGCTTGCGCTTTTCCTCCACCACTGGGTCGGGGATGGGCACCGCCGACAGCAGCGCCTTGGTGTACGGATGCAGCGGGTTCTTGTACAGTTCCAGGCTCGTCGTCATCTCCATGAGTTTCCCCAGGTACATGACGGCCACGCGGTTGCTGATATGGCGCACCACGCTCAAGTCGTGGGCGATGAACAGATAGGTCAGGCCGAACTTGTCCTGCAACTCTTCCAGCAGGTTGATAATTTGCGCCTGGATGGACACGTCCAGCGCCGAAATGGGCTCGTCGCAGACGATGAAGGACGGCTGGACGGCCAGGGCGCGCGCGATGCCGATGCGCTGGCGCTGCCCGCCCGAGAACTCGTGAGGATAGCGGTTGATGAAGTAGGGGTTCAGGCCCACGACCTGCAAGAGTTCCTGCACGCGCTCTTTCAGCGCCTTGCCGTGAAGGATGTTGTGCACCTCCAGCGGCTCGCCGATGATGTTGCCCACCGTCATGCGCGGGTTGAGCGACGCATACGGGTCCTGGAAGATCATCTGCATCTTGCGGCGCATCTGGCGGAGTTTCTCGCCCTTCATCTTGGTCAGGTCTTGGCCTTCAAACCACACGTGCCCGGCCGTGGGGCGATAGAGTTGCAGGACGGCTCGGCCCGTCGTGGACTTGCCGCAGCCGCTTTCGCCCACCAGCCCCAGGGTTTCGCCCCGGCGGATGAAGAAGTCTATCCCATCCACCGCCTTGATGTCGCCGATGTGGCGCTGGATCACGATGCCCTGCGTGATCGGGAAATACATCTTGAGGCCTTCAACCTTCACGAGCACTTCTGCTTCAGCCATCTTACGCCACTCCTCTCTTGGTATCCACCCAGCAGGCCACGTAGTGGTTCAGGGCCACCGGCTGAAGGGTTGGGTTCTCTACCATGCACTGCTCAATGGCGAACCGGCACCGAGGCGCGAACGGGCAGCCGGGGTCCGGCTCAATCAGGTCCGGTGGGAAGCCTTCAATGGGCGTGAGTTTCTTCTTGCGTTCGGCATCCAGGCGGGGGATAGAACCGAGCAAGCCCAGCGTGTACGGGTGGCGCGGGTCGCCGTAGATTTCCTTCACGGGGGCCGACTCTATGATGTAGCCCGCGTACATGACCGCGACGCGGTCCGCGAGGCCGGCGATGATGCCCAGGTCGTGGGTAATCCAGATGATGGCCATGCCGATCTTCTGCTTCAGGTCGCGCACCAGGTCCAGAATCTGCGCCTGAATGGTAACGTCCAGCGCGGTCGTCGGCTCGTCGGCGATGAGGAGTTGGGGGTTGCACGACAGGCCCATGGCGATCATCACGCGCTGGCGCATGCCGCCCGAGAACTGGTGCGGGTAATCGTCAATGCGGTCCTTAGCCTGGGGGATGTTCACCATCTCCAGGAGTTCAATGGCGCGCTTGCGGGCCTGCTGGTGATCCAGCCCCAGGTGCAGTTCCATCCCTTCGGTCATCTGGCGGGCGATGGTCAGCACAGGGTTCAGGGAGGTCATGGGGTCCTGAAACACCATGGAGATCTTGTTGCCGCGCACCTGCCGCATCTCGTCTTCGCTCAGTTTGAGCAGGTCGCGCCCCTCAAAGATCACCTGCCCCCCGACGATCTTCCCCGGCGGCTGGGGAATCAGGCGCATGACCGACAGCACGCTCACGCTCTTGCCGCACCCGCTCTCGCCCACGATGCCCAGCGTCTCGCCCTCGTCCACCGTGTACGAAATCCCATTCACCGCGTGGACGATGCCATCCTGAGTGAAGAACTGGGTCTTGAGTCCCTTCACTTCCAGAATAGTTCCCATTAGTACTCCTCCACAGGGATAATAGCAGCCGCTCTTGGGGCACCTGCGACAACGCCTTGCATTGTACACAGGAACCGCAAGATTAGCAAGTTGCGCCCTCGTTTTGCCCGCTATTGCGTCGCCGCAACAACGGAGACCAGATGATAGTTCCCCTGCGCCGTAACCTTCAGTCCCCGCAGGTAGGGCTTCACCAGCGTGTAGTCCAGCCCGTGGAACAGCGGAATCCACGGCGCGTCGTCCACGATGCGCTGCTCCGCCTGCTGGTACAGCGCCAGGCGCGTCGCCGTGTCGCTCTCGGTCATGGCCTGTTCCAGCAGGCGGTCCACGTCCGGATTGCTGTAGCCGGTGTTGTTCAGTTCGCTCTTGGAGTGAAACTGCGTCTCCAGGAAGTTCTCAGGGTCCGGATAGTCGGCGCTCCACGCCAGCGTGAACATCTGGAGTTTGTGCGCGTTGAGTTCCTGCAGGTACGTGGGCCAATCCACCTGCTCTATGTCCAGATGCACCCCCAGAACTTCCTCGTACATGCCCGCCAGCAGTTTGGCGAACGAGTTGGTGGACCCCTCGCCCGTTACGGTGAGCGTGATGGGCGGCAGGTTGTCCGCCGACCCATAGCGCGACGCCTTCAGCGCCTGGCGGGCCTGCTCCGGGTCAAAGGGAATCGCCTGCAGGTGCTCGTTGTAGCCGGGCATTCCGGGCGGCAGGACGCCCAGGGCCGGCACGCGCGTGCGCTTGAAGAACACGTCGGCCATGCCCTGCTTGTTCGTGGCGAGGGCAAACGCGCGGCGCACCATCGGGTCGTCAAACGGCGGCTGGCGGACGTTGAACCCCACGTACTGGGTGTACAGGAGAGGCGTCTCCTGCACCTCCAGATGGAGCGGGTTGGCCGGGTCCAGCACGCGCTCAATATCGGCCACGCCCACGGGAGCGGCGTCCAACTCGCCCTGCTCGTACATCGTTACCGGCGCGCCTCCGCCGAACAGGAACGTAACGGTGCGCACGTCGCCCAACGGCTGGTAGTAGCGGTCGTTGCGCTCCAGCACCACTTGCTGACTGTCCCACGAGCGGAATCGGAATGGCCCCGTCCCGACGGGGTTGCGCCACCACGAGGGGCCCGACTGAACCTCCTCTTTGGCCACGAAGAAGCCCGTGGGGTAGGTCAACTTGGCCAGGAACGAAGCCCTGGCGGCGCGTATGGTGATGCGAACCGTCGCGTCGTCCACGACCTGCACGCCGCGGACCTCGGTGGCGCGCCCGCCCAGTTTCTCCTCGGCGCCCACGATGTCGCCCAGGTACGTCCGCGCCACGGGCGAGCGCGTGGCCGGGTCGCAGGCCCGCTCAACGGAATACTTGAAATCCTGCGCGGTGGCCTTTCGGCCGTTGTGAAAGTACACGTTGGGCCGCAGGTAGAACGTGTACACGGTCCCGTCGGCGCTGACTTCCCAGCGCTCGGCAATGTCCGGCACGACGTTCAAGTCTTCGTCCAGCCCCACCAGGCCGGAGAAAATCTTGTCCACGTACTCGGCCGAGGCGCTGTCCTCTACCATGGCCGGGTCCAGCGTAGTCGGGCGATCCGCCATGAGGCGCAGGTCCAGCGTCGCCCGGCCCGGGGGCCGTGGGCCAGGGGTGGCCGCCGACGGCGTCGTCCTGCCCAGGGTGATGCGGCCCGAAGAAATCAGCCACACCACCCCGCCCGTCGCGCACGCCAGGCCCAGGCAGCCGACCACGATGACGGCCACAAGAATCCAGAGCCACAGCCGCTTCGGAGCAGTTCTTTGGGGGCGAGGCTGTAGAAGGTCAGACATAGCGGCTCACCGCCCCCCGCGCGGAAGGCAAAGACCGCTGGCCCGTGAACCTAGCCCTCCACAGGCCCTGCGGTCTTCTCGGATACATGCCCGCCTGCAATGTCGCCCCACGCTCAACGCGCCCTTCGTCCGAGATTGCGACTAGGTTGTGCCTCGCATGCGCGGATCCAGCGCGTCCCGCAGGCCGTCGCCCAGGAAGTTGAACGCGAACATGGTGATGGACAGCGCCAGCGCCGGGAACAAAATCATGTGCGGATAGGAGCGGATGGAGCGCGACCCCTCCGAGATCATGGAGCCCCACGACGGCGTCGGCGCGTCAACCCCCAGGCCGATGAAACTGAGGAAGACCTCGTAGTTGATGTAGCCCGGGATGGCGAGGGTCTCGGCCACGATGCACGGGCCCAGGATGTTGGGCAGGATGTGGCGGACGATGATGCGCAGGTCGCCCGCGCCCACGGTGTGGGCCGCCTCAATGAATTCCTTCTCCTTGAGCGACAGAATCTGCCCGCGCGCCAGTCGCGCCATGCCCATCCACGCGGTCAGGCCGATGCCCATAAAGATGAACAACATGCCCCCGCCTTGGAGTCCCAGGAATCGGTCCACAACCTGGTTGATCTGGTTGAAGGTGTAGGCCAGGCTTCCGGGTTGCTGCGCCTGGGCGAAGGTGGACTTGAAGAACGCCATGAGCAAGATGATGAGCAGCATCGTGGGGAAAGCGTACATGATGTCCACGATGCGCATCATGATGTTGTCCACTTTACCGCCGTAGTAGCCGGAGATGCAGCCGTACACCAGCCCGATGACCAGCGCCGTGAGCGCGCCCATGAAGCCCACCGGCAGCGATACGCGGGTTCCGTAAACGAGGCGGCTGAAGAGGTCGCGCCCCAATTCATCCGAACCCAGAAGGAAATTGTTGTTGATCTTGGCATAAGCCTGAATATTCTTGATGGGGATGAACGGCACCAGCCATGAAGGCACCGTGTACGCATTGTACGAGTCCCCTTCGGCGTAGTGCATCGGCGCAATTTTCGGCGCGAAAATGGCGACGAGAATCAGGCCGATGACAATGATGCCGCCCACGAGCGCGGCGCGGTTGCGGATCAGGCGGCGAAACGCGTCGGCCCACAGGTTGGTCTCGCGTTGCTCGCGTACCGCCAATCGGCTGGCGGCTCGCTCTTGAACAGTCATGCGATCTCCTCCTCGCACTCCCAGCCCCGATTCTCGCGGTTGCCATCTGCACCTGGCGTCGGGCTGGGAAGGGGTTTCAAGTTACGTATAGCGGATACGCGGATCCAGGAACGCGTAGGTGATATCCACGGCAAGGTTCGCGATGACCAGGAACACGGCGTACAGCAGGGTAGTCCCCATCACCACGGCGTAATCGCGGTTGGTTACGCTGGTGATGAAGTACTTGCCCATCCCTGGAATCGCGAAAATCTGCTCCACCACGAAGGTGCCGGTTACCAGCGCGGCAAACATGGGGCCCAGCACCGTGGCCACGGGGATGAACGCGTTCTTCAGGGCGTGGCGGATCATAATGACGCGTTCGGTCAGCCCCTTGGCGCGGGCCGTGCGGATGTAGTCCTCGCGGATCACCTGCAACATGCTGGCCCGCGTGAGCCGCCCGATGATGGCCGACGAGCCCAGCCCCAGCGCGATGGACGGCATGATCATCTGCGAGGGCTTGCCCCACCCCGCAACCGGCAGCCAGCCGAGAGCCAGCGCAAAAATCCAGATGAGCAGCGGTCCCAGCACGATGTTCGGCACCGAAACGCCGAACACCGCAACTCCCATCCCCAGATAGTCCCAGAATGTATTCTGTTTGAGCGCAGCGATAATGCCAAGCGGAATGCCGATGACGAGCGCGACGAGAAGAGCCAGAACGCCCAACTGGGCAGAGACAGGAAGGTGTGCGGCAAAGATCTCGTTGACCGTGCGGCCGCGCTGAACCAACGACGGCCCAAAGTCAAACTTGGTTATGATCTTAGTCAACCAATTCAGATATTGCACGGGCACCGGCTTGTCCAGGCCGTAGTACTTCTCCAGGTTCGCCACAATCTCGGGCGGGCGTTTCTTCTCAGTATCAAACGGCCCCCCGGGAACGGCATGAGCCAGGCCGAAAGTTACGATGGAGATGAAGATCAGGACCGGGATCATCCACAAGAGTCTTCGCACAATATATCGTAGCATTCCACCACCCTCTACACGAGTTGCTTTGAAAAAACCTGGCGGCCTTTGCGCCGCCTTCGGTGTATCTCAGACCGCTCCTTCGCGGCCGCGCACTGCAACACCCGGATACAGGCAGGCTACGTAGCCCCCGACGTGGGGGCTACGTAGCCGTAGGTTCGTCCCTAGACTAGTGGGCTTTCACTTTCCACTTGTCAATATGCTCGCCGCCCAACGGAGCGTAGGTGCGCTCTACGTAAGGCTTGGTGCAGACGACGCGGGTGTAGTAGTAGATGGGGATGATCGCCGCCTCGTCAATGGTGAGAATCTTCTCAGCCTTGAAGTAGAGTTCCTTGCGCTTCGCCGGATCCGATGAAGCGGCCGCATCTTCCACCAGTTTGTCAAACTCGGCGTTCTTCCACTTGATGTCGTTGGAGCCGAGCGTGCTGTGGAAGACTTCCAACACCCAGTTGTTCTCATCCGGGTAGTCGGCGCACCAGCCAAGGCGGTAAATCTGCGGCGTGTCCGGGCCGTGGACCGTCTTCAGGTAGACTTTCCACTCCTGGTTGGCCAGTTTGACCTCAATGCCCAGGTTCTCCTTCCACTGCTGCTGGATGAACTCGGCGATGCGCTTGTGCCCTTCCGAGGTGTTGTACATCAGGGTGATCTCGGGCAGGCCCTTGCCATCGGGATACCCGGCCTCGGCCAGCAACTGCTTCGCCTTGGCGGGGTCAAACGGGATCGCCGGGAAGTTCGGATCTTCCGCCGGGGAGCCGAAGATGCCCGGGCAGGCGAAGGTCTTGGCAGGCTTCTGGCCGCCCTTCAGCACGGTGTCAATCAGTTTCTGGCGGTCAAAGCCCATGGACAACGCCTGGCGAACCAGTTTGTTGTCAACCGGCGGCTTCGTGGTGTTGAACCCGTAGTAGTAGGTGCACAGGTACGGAGCGATGTACAGTTCCTTGCTGAGCACCGGGTCCGCCTTCACGCGGTCCAGGTCAGCGGACGGAACGGCCGAAACGTCCAGTTCGCCGTTCTCGTACATGGCGAAGGCCGTGGACTCTTCCACCACCATGGCCCAGTTGATGGTCTCAATGGAGACGTTCTTGGCGTTGAAGTACTTCGGGTTCTTCACCATGACCATCTTGGACTCGTGCTCCCAGGTCTCCAGCATGTAGGGGCCGTTGGTCCAGATGTTGCCCGGCTCGGTCCACTTGTCGCCGAACTGCTCAATGGGCTCGCGAGGAACGGGGCGGTTGACCCACATGCCCGCGATACCGGCGAAGTAGCCGGCCGGCTTCTCCAGCGTGAACTGGACGGTGTAGGCATCCAGCGCCTTCACGCCGACCTCGTTGGCATCGGTGATCTCACCCGTGTTGAACTTCTGGCCGTTCTTGATGATGTAGTCCACATACGCGTAGTCGGAGGCGGTAACCGGGTCCAGGGTGCGCTTCACGCTGTACTCAACGTCGTAGGCGGTTACGGGGCCCTTCTCCGTTACCTTCTTGGTGGCGGGGTCGTAGTGCACCCAGACCACGTCCTTGCGCATGTAGAACGTCCAGGTCAGGCCGTCGGGGGAGACTTCCCACTTGGTGGCCAACTCGGGGATCGTCTCCAGCGTCTTGTCGTCAAAGTCGGTCAGGCCCAAGAACAGCAACTCATCGCACTGCACCGACGTGGTGTCCGTGGCCAGGTCGGGGTCCAGCGTGGGCGGCTCGGTGCCAAGGTTCATGTTGATGGACTTGGCCAACTTCTCGCCCCCGCCGCCGCAGGCCGCCAGCACCATCGCGACGACAACGAGCAACGAAACCAGCACGAACTTCTTGTTCATCTTCCCATTTCCTCCTTAGAGTCTTTACGGATTTTGAACTACCCAAGGGCTTTCTGTCGCGTCAGGTTTCGGCAACCACCCCCTTTCCTGTTTCAGAAAGTCCACGACGGCGGGGACGTGATGCACGGAACAACTCGGTACAGCGAGTCTATGCTATTATAGCATATTCTTGCATTTCGTCAAGCCTATTGGGGCCAGCGCCAGTCCCCAGGTGCAGGTTGTTGCTGATCCAGTTGCATCAGCCGTTTGGCGTTGAGCACATCCTTTGGATACCGGCCCGGCGCTTTGCTGTAGGTAACCGCGACAACCGTCGGCACGGCCGTGCGATTCCATACGGTCGTGGGGAACCCGCGGCTAAGCCCCAGGCCAAACCCCAGCACCAGGACCGCGAGCACCGCACCCTGGAGCAGGTTGGCCAGGCGGGTTTGCCACACGATCCCGCGGGCCTGCCGGTCTGGCTCAGGCTGCGGATGCTCAATCCGCGCGCGCACGCGCTGCCACACCTGCGGCGAGGGCTCCAGCCCCTCGGTCTCCGCGCGCAGGGCATCGCGGATCGCCCAGTCCAACTCCTCGTCCGAAACCCTACGTGCTCGTCCCCACATCATCAGAACTCGTACACGACCTCTGGCTCTGCTTGCCGCAACTGTTCCAGCACGCGCCTCAATTTCGCGCGCCCGTAGTGAAGCCTGGACTTCACCGTGCCCACCGGGCAATCCAGGACGTAGGCGATTTCCTCCAGGGAGAAACCGCCGAGATAGAACAGCACCAGCGCCACCCGCTGGTCAAACCCCAGGGTATCCAGCGCCTTCGCCAGCACGTCGCTCACTTCGGCGCGGTGAAGCGCCACCTGGGGCGACTCGGTTCGGGCCGAATGCTCCCCCGCCGCCAGGAAGTCCAGCGGCAGAATCCGATAACGCTGCGCCTGCCGCCACCAGTTGTAACTCAGGTTCACGGCGATCCGATGCAGCCAGGGCCCCAGCGACTCGCATTCCACCACGCGCCCGATGCTCCGGTACGCGCGCACGAAGCATTCCTGCGTAACCTCTTCGGCGGCGTAGCGGTCGCGAAGGATGGCGTAGGCCGTGCGGAACACCATGGTGCTGTACTTCTTGTACAGCGCCTCAAAGGCCCCGATGTCGCCCGACTGCGCTTGCGAGACGAGGGCAGCGTCCGCACTCTCTGCCACAACAAACACTCCCTCTATTTGCAAATACAACGGCGTTGTCCCGAAGGTTCAATTCCCGCGAAATTCACCCAAACGCCGTCTCGGTTCGGCCCGTTGTTGGCGGCTCCGTACAGCAGAGGCCATTCCTCGCCAGTACGAGCGGGCGCCCCCCGCGCCCTACACGCCCATGGCGCGCTGGGCCGCCTCTACCCCGCGCCCCAGTTCCACCGGATAGCCCAACGCCCCAAGGCCGCGCTCTATCGCGCCGACCGTCGCCAGGATGTCGGACGGCCCCGCCGGCCCCATGTGGCCCACGCGGAAGTAGCGCGTCTTGATGTCGGGGTGCAGGCCGCCCGCCACCACCACGCCCTCCGCCGCGATCTTGCCCAGCAACTCGGCGCCCACGCCATCGGGATAGTACACCGCCGTCAGGGTCGTGGCGGCGATCTCCGGGCGCGCCGGCACCTGCCGCAACCCCAGGGCCGCCATCGCCGCCTTGAACCCATCGCTCAGCCGCCGGTGGCGCAGGAACCGCGCATCCATCCCCTCGGCCAGAATCTGCGCCAGGCTGACCCTGAGCGCGTACACGAGGTTGACCGCCGGCGTGCCGAAGTAGGCAGCCTTGCGCTGGCGGTAGGCTTCCATGATGGGCAGCCACTTGCCCCAGTCGGCGTAGTAACTGCGCACCAGCGTCTTGCGGCGCCGGAAAGCCTCAATCGCCCGCTCGCTGGCCACCAGCAGGGCCAGCCCGGGCGGCACCGATATCGCCTTCTGCGACGCGGTGAGGTACACGTCCACGCCCCACTCTTCCTGGCGGCACTCCATGCCCGCCGTCGCGCACACGCCATCCACAACCGACAGCGCGCCGTGCTTCTGGGCTAGGGCGGCCAGCGCCTTGACGTCGGTCGCGACGCCGGTGGACGTGTCCACGTGGGTTACGGTCATGACTTTGTACGGGGCCGACGCCAGTTTGGCCTCCACCTGCGCCAGGTCGGGCACCTCGCCCAGCGGCGCCACGATTTCGTCCACCTCGGCCCCCTGGCGGCGGGCGATGTCGCTGAACCGCTCGCCGAACACGCCCGTGCGCAGCACCAGCACCCTGTCGCCCGGCTCCACCAGGTTGGCCAGCCCCAGTTCCATCGCCAGTGTGCCCGAGCCCGCCACAACGAACGGATACCCGTGAGGCGCTAGGAAGACCCGCAGCATGTCGTCCAGCGCCTGGCCAAACAGATCAATGAACTCCGCACCGACGTGGCTATCCGTGGGGATGGACATGGCGCGCAACACAGCGGGGTCAAACGAGATGGGGCCAGGGATCATCAGAAGTTGGCGTTCGTTCATTCTCCCTCCCGACCAGGCAAACCGGCGCGCTCCTGCGCGAGAAGCCTATACGCAATCCCACCGCTCGTATTGTACACGCACTTGCGCGGCTATGTCAACTCAAGCCCCAAACGCTAGTGTTGGGAGGTACGTGCGACGCACCCCGGAGGTACGTCATACGTGCCTCCCCTATCCCCATTCGCGTGCNTTCGCGCGATTCGCGGTTACACAGCCAGAGTTGTAGGGCGGCTTTCCATAGCCGCCAGGGACTACGCCCTGTTCCCCATTCGCGTGCATTCGCGCGATTCGCGGTTACACAGCCAGAGTTGTAGGGCGGCTTTCCATAGCCGCCAGGGACTACGCCCTGTTCCCCATTCGCGTGCATTCGCGCGATTCGCGGTTACACAGCCAGAGTTGTANGNNNGCTTACGGACTTGACACCGCGACGCGATGGACCACCAGCGCGTTCCCCTCCGAGTCGGCCCGGCCCGATTGCACCACGGGCACGCGCTCGTTCGCCTCGGGCAGGTACAGGCCGACCAGCACGCGGTACTCGCCGGGCGGCGCGTCGGCCGGCACGGTGAGCGCATGCGCGTCGGGAATGACCTCCCCCGCCGTCCAGGTCGTCGTGGGGCGGCTCCCACGGGCCGGCTCGCTGTCGTCCTGCGTAACGATCTGCCCCGCGGAATTCACCAGGTGCACGAAAACCGAGAAGCGGTTTTGCACGGGGCGCAGCGCCTGCCAGCGGAAGGTAACGTGGAGCGTCTCGCCCGGGCGCAGCGCTCCCCGGTCCGCGTCCACCGTCAGCAGGCGCGCCACATCGCCGAGCGTCGCGTTGATGCTGAGGGTGCGCCCCGACGAAACCTTCAGGAGCACGGTTGTCCCCGGGATGACTTGAGTCCCGGCCGGCGGGTCTTGGGCGATCACCGTGTCCGACGGACTCTCGCTCCACACATCCTGCCGCGCGGCGTTCAGGTTGCTGGCGGCAAGCGCGGCCTCGGCTGCGCCGTACGATTGCCCCACCACATCGGGCACCGTCGTCTTGTCGGACCCCTTGCTCAGAATGAGGCGCACGGTGCTCCCGCGCGGCGCTCGCTGCCCGCCCGGCGGGTCCTGGCGGATGACCTTGCCCAGGGGCACGGCGTCGGAGTATTGTTGGCCGGCGACCTCGGCCAGCAAGCCCGCCTGGGCCAGCACCGCCCAGGCCGTCGCCTCGTCCAGGCCCGTCAGGTCGGGGACCACAACGCTGCTGGCGTCCTGCGCGCCCGGCGACGGCGCCATCGCCACAGGCGCGGCGTACCGCGCGTACACCGTGGCCCAAAGGGGCACCAGGCCCAGAATGGCGAGAAGAGCCACGACGGCCAGGGCGATGCCCACGGCATCCCACCCCTGCGCGGGCCGGGCCTGTGGGGCCACCGACGTCGCGGGCCTGGCCGCAGGGCGCGCCTGGGGCAGCGAGAGCGAGCGAAACGCGGGCCTGTCGGGAAGCGAATGCCACCGCGACCGCCAGTAGGCGGCCAGCGCCTGCGCCAGGCCCATCGCATCCGCATAGCGGTCCTCGCGCAGGAGCAGAGCGATGTCCGGCGGCAGTTGGCCCCCCTCGCCCAGCATGGCGCGCAACAACGCAAGAAGCCTGACCACGTCGCCCCGCGCGTCTCCTGCGGCGGGCAGGCCGAGCACGCGCACCGCCGCGGCGGGCAGCAGCCGCACGTTGCCCCGCTCGTCCAGGGCGAAGTCCCCAAGCCCCAGCCCCGCGGGGGAAACGCCCGCCCGCCGCAGATGGGAGAACAGGGAGCAGAGTTGCAGCCCGATGTCCACAACGCGGGCCACCGAAAGCCCGCCCGACTTCTGGACCAGCGGCGGCAGGGGGAAATCCCCCGGCCACTCGGCCACGGCGTACTCCGCGCCGCGGTCCCGCCCGTAACCCACAAGCGCGGGCAGCGCGGGGTGCGACACCCCAGCCCAGCGTTGCAGAATCTGCTGGATGCTGGGCAATGCGGATGCGGCGTCGCCCGACGGCGCGCGGAACACGAGAAGCGCCACCCTCTCGCCCGAACGCGTGTCCTCGGCGCTGTAGGTGATCGCCCGCGAGTCCGCGCAGGCCCGCGCCAGGATGCGATAGCGACCGCCTACCAAGTCCTGTTGAGTTCTGCCTTCCATGCCCCACCGCGCTTGCCCAGATGTGCTCCCATTCTACACGGGTTTCCCCTTTTGTTCAAAAGCCTCCTCGGTGCTATAATTCGGGCACCTCAAAGGGATGGGCGGGGACTATGAAGGCCAGACTCATCTACAATCCTCGCGCGGGGCAGCGCGATTTGACCCAAGACATCCTTGCCGCAAAAGACTACCTGGCGGCCCACGGCTGGTTCGTGGATTGGTTTGTGGAGAACGACCCGCACCGCATCACGGAACTGTCCAGGGAAGCCGCGCAGGCCGGCTACGATGTGGTGATCGCGTCGGGGGGCGACGGCACCATCAGCCGCGTCGTGAACGGCCTGGCCCGCACGGAGACGGCGCTGGGCGTGCTGCCCGCAGGCACCGGCAACGCCTGGGCGCAGGAGATGGGCATCCCCGTGTCCAAGGTCTTCACGCGGCGGGCGCTGCTGGAAGCCGCCGATGTCCTCCTGCGCGGCGAGATACGGACGGTGGATTTGGGCAGGGCCGGCGAGGACTACTTCCTCATGTGGGCAGGCGTCGGCTTTGACGCCCGCGTAACCGAGGTAGTGAGTTGGGAACTGCGCCGACACATCGGCAACCTGGCCACGTGGATCACCGGCTTCCAGGTGGCCCCCGACTACGCGGGCACTCCGGCCACCATCACCGTGGACGGCAAAACCTACCGCAGCCAGTTCATCCTCACCGTCATCGGCAACGCCCAGTCGTATGCCGGCTCCGTGCGCATGACGCCCATCGCACGCCTGGACGACGGCCTGCTGGACGTGTGCGTGTTCAAGGGCAAGGGGTTCGCCGATACGCTCAAGCACCTGGTCAACGTCCTTTCGCAAACCCACATGATCAGCCCCGACGTGGAGTACTACCAGGGCGAGCGCATCCACATAGAGGCCGACGAGCCGCTGCCCGTCCACCTGGACGGAGACGCGATGGGCTACACCCCGATGGACTTCGGCGTCGCGCCCAAATCGCTGCGCGTGATCCTGCCGCAGAACGCGCCCGAACGCCTGTTCATCTCGCAATAGCGGCTGGACTCGGACCATGAAGCCCCTGTACTACCTCGGCGTGGCGGCCCCGATCGCGATTCTCGGCGACTTGCTGGGGTGGAGTCCCGTGGCGGTGTTCATCCTCTCGGCCGCGGCGCTGATTCCCCTCGCGGGGCTTCTGGGCCAGGCCACGGAGGAACTGACCGCGCACACCGGCCCACGGCTCGGTGGGCTTCTCAACGCCACGCTGGGCAACGCCGCCGAACTCATCATCACCATCTTCGCCATTCGCGCAGGGCTGCTGGAACTGGTCAAGGCCTCCATCACGGGGTCCATTCTCGGCAACATCCTGCTCGTTCTGGGCCTTGCGATGTTTCTCGGCGGCATCCGCAACGGCGTGCAGGCGTTTGACCGCGAACACGCCGGCATGAACGCCACGATGGTGATCCTCGCCGTCGTCGCCCTGATCGTGCCATCCGTGTTCAGCCACACGATTGACCTCGTGGACCATCATGGCGTGGAGGCGCTGAGCATCGGCGTTGCAATTGCCATGCTGGTGCTCTACGCGCTGAGCCTGGTGTACGCATTCCTGCCGGGGCGGGTGCCGTCGCAGGCCCACGAGCACGCCGCGGACAAAGCGCGGTGGTCCGTGCGCAGATCGCTCCTGTGGCTGGTGTTCGCCACGGTCCTGGTGGCGTGGCTGAGTGAGATTCTGGTGGGCGTCGCCGAGCCGGTGGTGGAAGCCTGGGGCATCAGCGAGTTCTTCCTGGGCATCGTCATCATCCCTCTCGTGGGCAACGTGGCCGAACACCTGGTTGCCGTGCAGGCGGCCTGGAAGAACCAGATGGAACTGGGCATGGCGGTGGCCGTGGGGTCCAGCCTGCAAATCGCCCTGTTCGTGGCTCCGCTGCTGGTGTTCATCAGCCTTCTGTTCGGCAATCCGCTGACGCTCGTGTTCAACGAGTTTGAGTTGGTGGCGTTGGCGGGCGCGGCGGTGGTGGCCGGCATCGTCGCCCTGGACGGCAGGAGCAACTGGCTGGAAGGCGCGCAGTTGCTGGCCGTGTACGTCATCACCGCCCTGGCGTTCTACTTCCTGCCGTAGCGACGCCCCGCACAGGGCGCCGCCAAAACCGGTAGCAACAGGCTATCCTTGTTGGGAGACCGACCTATGCGCCACAAAGTACTGATTCTGCTCCTGATCGCTCTCGCCCTGCTCGCACCGGCGGCGGTGCGGGGCATGTCCGGGGCCGTCGGGGGAGACGGCGTCGCGCCCACCGCAGCCGAAACGCCGCCCCGCCCCAGTTTCATGGGCCTGAACGCCTACTTCGGCGAACTCCACCAGCACACCGGGTACTCTACCGATGGCTGCGGCCTGCCCGAGGAGGCCATCATCGCCGCGCGCAACACGCGCCACAACGACTTCATGGCGATAACCGAGCACAACAACTCCTTCCACGTGCCCGAAATCGGGTCCCTGGCTCGCGGCTGCCGCATCTCCCAGACCGACCCGCGCAAGTGGCAGACGCTGGGCCAACTGGCCGAGCGGTACACGCAGGACGGGTACTTTGTCCTCCTGCGCGGCTACGAACACACCCGCGACGAGGGCCATCTCAACGTGTTCAACTCCGAGGAGGTGGTCTCGCCCGTGCGGGTGGACGACTTCTACTCGTGGCTGGCCGGGCAGCCCCCCGATGTCTTCGCCCAGTTCAATCATCCCATGCCCCTGGACTGGGTGGGCGGCATGGGCGATTTCAACGGGTTCGCCTTCTTCCCGCCCGCCGCGCCCAAGATTCCGCTGATAGAGAACGCGGCCGCGCCGCCATTCTACTTCTCGTACCCCCGCGCGCTGGCCAACGGCTGGCAGGTGTCGTCGGTGGGCTACGGCGACGGGCACTACGCCAACCAGGCGGGAAGCCTGCGCTACGGCGTCTTCGCGCCCAATATCACCAGGCGCGACTTGATTGACGCGCTCCGCGGCGGGCGCACCTTCGGCAACACGGACGGGCAGTTGGCCGTCGCCCTCGTGGGCAATGGCCGCTGGATGGGCGAGCCGACCTCCGCGGACGCGATTACATTCCACGCCTACGCCGCCGACCGCACCGGCGATGCCATCGTGAAGATGGAACTGCTCGGCAGGGACGGCTTCATCACGTCGTGCGCGCCGATGACCACCCCGGCCGAATGCCAGTTCCACGTCGCGGAAGTGCGCCCGGGCGACTTCTTCTACGTGCATGTCCTGGACGCGCAGGGCGACCACGGCTGGAGCGGCTCCATCGTGAGGCCCATGTACGCCCGCCTGCAAACGAACCCGGCCACGCTGCGGTTTGCCTTCGGCGACAGCAACCAGCCGCCGCAATCTCAGACGTTCCTGCTGGAGACCAACGACGGCCGCGACGTGCCGTGGCAGGCCACGCCCCAGGCCGAGTGGCTCCAGGTTACGCCCGCGCAGGGCGACCACCTGCCGGCCACCATCACGGTAACCGTCCTCCCCGCGGGATTGCAGCCCGGCCTCCACGTTGCGGGCATCGCCGTTGAGGCGGTGGGAAGCGACCACCTCCCGCTGGTTGAAGGCGTCCAGGCGGAAGTCGGTTCGGTGCCGTCGGTAGCGATCACGGTATCGCCGCGCATCACCGAGTGCGTCGTCCCGTTTGAAGCCCCGGTCGTAACGGGCACGCTGTTCGTGTCCACGTCCACGCCGGGCTTGCCGTGGTTCGCCACGCCCGCGGTGCCCTGGATTGCGCTTGCGCAAACCAACGGCACGGGCAGCGGCGCGGTTGAATTCACCGCCAACCTGGCGGGGTACGCGCCGGGCCAATACGCCGGCCAAATCGTGGTGATGGCCGGCGCGCAGATTCGCGTGTCCGAGGTGCGGATGGCGCTGCGCCCGTACCGGGCCATCGTGGCCACGCTGCAACAGGGCAAGGACGGGTACGCGGGCGTCAGCGACACCTACCTGGACCAGTACGCGCCCACCACATCCCAGGGCCAGAGAGGGGGACTGGTCGTGCGGGCCGCGGGACTCCAGGTCCCCCTGCTGCGATTTGACCTGTCCCATATCCCAACCGACTCCACAGTGCTCACCGCGACGCTGTCACTGTACGCGTTGGAGAAGAGCACACAATCGGGATTGATGACGCGCATCTACGAGGTCCTGGCTCCGTGGGACGAAAACGGTGCCACCTGGCAGGAACGCTCGGCAGGGCAACCGTGGCGGAAGAACGGCGCGGCCCTCCGCTGCGAGGACACCGCGTGCGAACCCATCGCCCACATGGGCGTCAACGAGATCAAACGCTGGTACACGTGGGACATCACCTCCCTTGCGAAGAAGTGGGTGGCCAGCCCCGACACGAATCACGGTATGCTGCTGTTCGGCGAGTCCAGCGCCAACATCGCGTTCACGTTCTACTCGTCCCAGTCCCATCCCTATCAGGCCGCGTTCAGGCCGCGCCTGGACATCGTGTACGGCGAACCCACGCCCACGCCGACGCCGACAGCCACGCCCACCGAGACCCCAACCCCCACGCCAACGGCAACGGCCACGCCGACGCCGACCGACACGCCCACACCGACGCCCACGCCCACCGAGACCCCAACCCCCACGCCCACGCCAACGGCAACGCCCACCCCGCCGCCGGTGTACAGATTGCGCTTCCCCTGCCTGTGGCTGCGCCGATAGCGGTGAATCCGGTCTCGTAGGGCGGCTTTCCATAGCGGCCGAGGTAGGGGGTAGGTATGGGAACTCGCTATGGGCCTAGGTGCGACGCGCTTTCGGAAGTGCGTCGCACCTAGGCCTCGCACCGCCGAGAGCACCGAGACCGCGGAGATTTCGCGGTAAATCTGCCTGTCTTTGTGTGAAACAGTATCCTCACACAAAGACACCAAGGCACAGAGGGTTTCTCCGTGCCTTTACCCCCTTTGTGTCTCTGTGCCTTTGTGTGAAATACTATCCTCACACAAAGACACCAAGGCACAAAGGGTTTCTCCGTGCCCTTACCCCTTTGTGTCTCCGTGCCTTTGTGTGAAACAGTATCCTCACACAAAGACACCAAGGCACAAAGGGTTTTCTCCGTGCCCTTACCCCTTTGTGTCTCTGTGCCTTTGTGTGAAATACTATCCTCACACAAAGACACCAAGGCACAAAGGGTTTTCTCCGTGCCTTTGTGTGAAACAGTATCCTCACACAAAGACACCAAGGCACAGAAGGTTTCTCCGTGCCTTTACCCCTTTGTGTCTCTGTGCCTTTGTGTGAAATACTATCCTCACACAAAGACACCAAGGCACAGAGGGTTTCTCCATGCCTTCATCCCCTCGCACGTTGCGGGGAGCGTCGCCCCGTTGTATAATGCGGGCGTACAGATATGCCGGAGGAAGCGCGCCGTGTCTCCCGTCTTGGACGAAAGGATGCTAGACTTTATCAGCCACAGCGACGCCCAGACGCGACGGCTGGGCGCGCGCCTGGCCGCCCTTCTGCGCGGGGGCGAGGTGATCTGCCTGGAGGGCGAACTGGGCACGGGCAAGACCTGCCTGGCCCAGGGCATCGGCAAGGGGCTGGGCGTGGAAGAACCCATCGTCAGCCCCAGTTTCACCCTCATCCGAGAATATGCCACCGCCCCATCGCGCCCCAAATTCATCCACGTGGACTTGTATCGGCTGGGAGAGGACGACCTGCCCACGCTGGGACTGGAAGAGTACCTAAACCCCTCGTGCGTCGTGGTCATTGAGTGGGCCGACCGCATGGGCGCGAGCACGCCGGAGAAGCGCCTGGAAGTGCGCCTGCGCTTCGTGGACGACACGAAACGCGGCCTCACTTTCGTCGCCTACGGGGACGAACATCGGCAACTGCTGGAGGCATTTCGGCGCAGCATGTTCGGGGCCGACAAAGGAGGAGAGCGGTGATTGCTCGGGACGCCATCGTGCTCGCCATAGACACGGCCACGTCCACCGCGGGAATCGCCCTGTACAGCGAGGAGCGCGTGCTGGCAGAAGCCACGTGGGTAACCCAGGGCAACCACACGGCCGAACTGATGCCGACCCTGGCGTTCGTGATGGAGCGGCAGCACCTGAAGGTGCAGGATTTGGGCGGGCTGGTCGTCTCCATCGGCCCTGGGTCGTTCACCGGGACGCGCATCGGGCTGGCCGTCGCCAAGGGCCTGGCGCTGGGCCTCAACCTGCCGCTGGTGGGCGTGCCCACACTGGACGCGCTGGCCTACGCCCATGCGCCCCTCCGCCTGCCCACGTGGGCGGTGGTAGAAGCCGGGCGGGGGCGCTACTGCGCGGCGCTCTACGGCATCCAGCGCGGCCAATGGCAGAAAATCTCGCCGTACCGAATCGTGAAGTTGGACGCCCTGGTGCCCGACGGCAACCACAAAACGCTCTACTGCGGCGAACTGGATGGCGCCGCACGGGAACACCTGCGGCAGACATTCGCCGACCTGGCAGTCCTCGCGCCGAGCGCCGCCTCGCTCCGCCGGCCCGCGTATCTCGCCGAACTGGGCTGGCGGCGGCTGATGGCAGGCGAGACCGATGACATCGCGACGCTCAGCCCCATCTACCTGCAGCACCCCGTGTCGGAGAGAGAGCCGTGAACAGCGAGGGACTGCCGTATCTCCTTCAGCCCATGCGGGTTCAGGACATCCCCGAAGTGTTGGAGATTGAGCGGGCTTGTTTCTCCATGCCCTGGTCGTCGCACGCGTACCGCTACGAGATAGAGGAGAACACCCTGTCGTGGTACGTGGTGGCGCGGCCTGCCCCCGCACCGACAGCGCGCGGCGTCTTGGGCAAGATCAGGAGACTGAGCCCGTCGGCGCCGCCGCGCACGCCCATCATCGGCTATGGGGGATTCTGGCTGATGGTGGACGAGGCGCACATCAGCACGCTGGCGGTAGCGCCCCCCTACCGGCGGCGCGGCGTCGGCGAATTGCTGCTCCTCACGATGATAGAGGAAGCCCGGCGGCGGGGCGCAGCGACGGTAACGCTGGAGGTCCGGGTCAGCAACCTGCCCGCCCAGCGGCTGTACGAGAAGTATGGGTTCACAATCCAGGGCAGGCGCGTGCGCTACTACAGCGACAACGGCGAGGACGCCTACATCATGACGACGCCCCCGCTCCGCTCCGCGTCGTACCGCGAGACGCTGGCCGCCCTCAAGGCCCGCCTGTACGAGCGGCTCTCCGCCGAGAAGCCCCCCAGCGGCACATAGGGGGCACGGGGCAGGCATGGGAACTTGCTATGGGCCTAGGTGCGACGCACTTTTGGAAGTGCGTCGCACCTGTTGTTCTCACCGCCGAGAACACCGAGACCGCAGAGACTCGGAGATAACCCTCTGCGGTCTCCGCGCGCTCCGCGGTGAATCCTCGTCCGTAGGGCGGCTTTCCATAGCCGCCAGAGCACGGGGCAGGTATGGAAACCTGCCCTACGCTCTAGATTCTCACTGCCGAGAACACCGAGACCGCAGAGACTCGGAGATAATCCTCTGCGGTCTCCGCGCGCTCCGCGGTGAATCCCCGCCCCGCCCACGGCGAGCCGCCGCGCGCCCGATTTGGAGAAAACGCGCGGTTGTGGTATAGTACGCAGTCGGATGCCAGAGGCATCCGATAATTTTGCACGCCCTCCAACTGGGTGAGCCGTGCCGCTGGGCCAGGCGTCCGGCGGTCCTCACCGGGATGACGAGGGCGGAAGAAAAAAACGGAGGGAATATGGCGATCGTTTCAATGAAAGAGCTCCTGGAGGCGGGAGTTCACTTCGGGCACCGCAGGCGGCGGTGGAACCCGAAGATGAAACCCTTCATCTTCACGGAGCGCAACGGGATTCACATCATTGACCTGCAGCAGACGCTGAGTCGGCTGGAGACGGCCTACAACGTTACCCGCGAAACCGTGGGCAACGGCGGCATCGTCCTCTTCGTGGGGACCAAGAAGCAGGCGCAGGACACCATCGCCGAAGAGGCCACGCGCTGCAACATGCCGTTCGTCAACCAGCGGTGGCTGGGCGGAACGCTGACCAACTTCCGCACCATCCGCCAGCGGATTGAGTACATGGAGGCGCTGGAAAAGCGATTTGAGAGCGGCGATATCAACCGCCTGACGAAGAAGGAAATCCTGCTGTACCAGCGGGAACTGGACAAGTTGCATGTCCGCTTTGGCGGGCTGCGCAAACTGACCCGCCTGCCGGATTTGCTCTTCGTGGTGGACGTGAAGCGGGAGGAAATCGGTATCAAGGAGGCCCGCACCCTGGGCATCCCGGTCATCGCCATGGTGGACACCAACTGCGATCCCGATCCGGTGGACTATGTGATCCCGTCCAACGACGACGCGATCCGCGCCATTCGGCTGATGACCTCCAAGATCGCCGACGCGGTGCTGGAGGGCCTGGCCATCCGCAGCACGGTGGAAGCCGAAGAGGAGGCCGCCCGCGAAGCGCAGGCCGCGGCAGAAGCCGCCCGCAAGACCCCGGCCGAAGAAGCCGAAGAACTGGAATACGCCTACGAGGATGAGGACGAGCGCCTCTTGGGCGAGTCAACCCTGGCGAAACTGCGGTCTGGCCTGTTCGCAAGCGAGGACGAAGACGCCACCGAGGAGCATGAGGCCGAGGACGCAGAGGACGAGTTCGTCGCCGAGGACGTAGAGGACAACGAAGAATAGGCCCGGCGACGGCAGGCCCTATTCTCATACGAGTCAGCGCGGACCGGCCGCTCGGTGGCAACCGGCGGCGGGCCGATTCCAACGCGCAACCCATACGAGGAGTCTATCATGGAAATCACGGCAACAATGATAAAGGAACTGCGCGAGCAGACAGGCGCAGGAGTTTTGGATTGCAAGAAGGCCCTGGAGACAAACGGCGGGGACTTCCAGAAGGCCATTGCCTATCTCAAGGAGAAGGGGCTGGCGGCGGCAGCCAAGCGCGCGGACCGCGAAGTGCCCGAGGGCGTCATCGGCGTCTACGTGCATCCCGGAAGCCGCGTCGCCGGGCTGGTGGAGGTGAACTGCGAGACCGACTTCGTGGCGCGCACCGACGAGTTCCAGCGGTTGGCGAAGGACCTGGCCATGCATGTCGTGGCCATGGCGCCCAAGTACCTGTCGCCCGAGGACATCCCGGCGGCCGTGCTGGAGGAAAAACGCCGCGCCGCGCTGAGCGAACTTGAGGGTACCAACAAGCCCGCCGAAGTCGTGGAGAAAATCGTCCAGGGGAAACTGGAGAAGTTCTACAACGAAGTCTGCCTGTTGCGCCAGGCGTTCATCAAAGACGAGACCATGACCATCCAAGACCTGGTAACCCAGGTGGCGGCCAGGGTCGGCGAGAACACTCGGATCCGGCGCTTCATCCGCTACGAAGTGGGCGAGGAACTGTGATTCGGAACAAGGGATGCAACGCCGGTTGCATCCCTTGTTTTCAGCCCACAACCCTGTGGAGGCAGGTATGCCGCAACTGAAATACAAGAGGATTCTGCTCAAGGTCGGCGGGGAGGCGCTGGCAGGCCCGAAGGGGTACGGCATTGACCCCGAGGCCGCCGAGGCGCTGGCCGCCAAGATCGCCGTCCTGAAGTCCTACGGCGCAGAGGTGGCCATCGTGCTGGGCGCGGGCAACATCTGGCGCGGCATTGACGGCATCAGCCACGGCATGGAACGCGCCACCGCCGATCACATGGGCATGCTGGCCACCGTCATGAACGCGCTGGCGTTGCAGGACGCGCTGGAGCGTGCGGGCCTGGATACGCGCGTCCAGACCGCCATTGAGATGCGCGCCGTCGCCGAACCCTACATCCGACTGCGCGCCATCCGCCACCTGGAGAAGGGGCGCGTCGTCATCATGGGCGCGGGCACCGGCAACCCCTTCTTCACCACCGACACGGCAGCGGCCCTGCGGGCGGTGGAGATCAACGCCGACGTGCTCATCAAGGCCACCAAAGTGGATGCCGTGTACGACGCAGACCCGCACAAGCATCCCGAGGCCAAACGCTTTGAGAAACTCACGTACATTGAGGCGCTGAACCTGCGCGTGGGCGTGTTGGACAGCACGGCCATCAGCCTGTGCATGGACAACGACATGCCCATCGTCGTGGTCAACTTGTGGGAACCGCACAGCGTGGAGAAAGTGCTGTTCGGAGAACCCATCGGCACACTCATCTACCATTAGGACGGTTGATTTCAGGCAAATCGGCCAGGGCAGGTGCACCATGATCAAGGAACTGCTGACAGAAACCGAACAACGTATGGAAAAGGCGCTGGAAGCCCTTTCGTCCGACCTGGTTGGCATCCGCACGGGGCGGGCGTCGCCTGCGCTGGTGGAGCGGCTCATGGTGGACTACTACGGGGTGCCCACGCCGCTGAACCAGATCGCCAGCATCGCCGTGCCCGAACCCAGGCTGCTGGCCATCCGCCCGTGGGATCAGGCGGGGCTGGCCGCGATTGAGAAGGCCATCCTGAAGTCCGACTTGGGGCTGACGCCGATGAACGACGGCAAGATCATCCGTCTGGTCATCCCGCCGCTGACCGAGGAACGACGGCGCGAACTGGTCAAACTGGTCGCCAGGCGCGTGGAAGAGGCGCGCGTGGCCATTCGCAACCTGCGCCGCGACGCCATTGAGACCGCCCGCGAACTGGAAGAAGAGAAGATGATCTCCGAGGACGACCTGTATCGCGCCAAAGAGGAGATTCAGGAACTTACCGACCGCATGATCCAGCGGGCCGACGAAATCGGCAAGCACAAAGAAAACGAGATTCTTGAAGTCTAGGCTGGCAAACCGCAGTTCTGGCCGCAGAATACGCCGCAGAACACATCGTGCGCGTGCCCATCTGCACCGACCTGCGGTTTTGCTATCGGAGTGAGGGCGAAGGTGAGCAATCCCAAATGGCCCCCGCTGTCCCGAATCCCGCGCCATGTGGCCATCATCATGGACGGCAACGGGCGCTGGGCGCAGGCCAGGGGGCTGCCCCGACTCGCGGGGCATCGGGCCGGAACCGAAAACCTGCGACGCATCTTGCAGGCGTGCGCCGATTTCGGCATAGAGGTCCTGACCGTCTATGCGTTCTCTACCGAGAACTGGTCGCGCCCCGAAGAGGAAGTCAAGGGCCTCATGGCGCTGCTGATCCAGTACGTGCGGCATGAACTGGACAGCCTGGACCGCAACGGCGTGCAGATTCGCCACAGCGGCAAGGTGGAAGGCATCTCGCCCGACATTCTCCACGAGATAGAGCGCGCCGTGGAGCGAACCCGCCACAACTCCAAGATCATCCTGAACGTCGCCTTCAACTACGGCGGGCGGGCCGAAATCGTAGAGGCCACGCGCCGCATGATACGCGACGGGGTCAAGCCGGACGAGGTTACCGAGGCGCTGTTTGGGCAGTACCTCTACACCGCAGGCCTTCCGGACCCTGACCTGATCATCCGCACGGCGGGCGAGATGCGGCTGAGCAACTTCCTGCTCTGGCAGGCCGCTTACGCCGAATACTACTCGTCGCCGGTCTTCTGGCCCGACTTTGACGAGGCGGAACTGTACAAGGCCCTCGCCGAATACGCGAGGCGCGAACGGAAATTCGGGCGCGTTCCGACTGCTGGCGCCACGCCCGACGCTGAAGCATCGGGCCGAAACGGACAAAGCCCTGCGGGCTGACATACTAACCTCACCCCCTCGTTACCCCTCCGCGTGCGGAGAGGGGGAGGCCGAAGGCCGGGGGTGAGGTGCGCCGCCGGCGCCACGCCCGACGCTGAAGCATCGGGCCGAAACGGACAAAGCCCTGCGGGCTGACATACCAACCTCACCCCCTCGCTCCCCCTCCGCGTGCGGAGAGGGGGAGGCCGAAGGCCGGGGGTGAGGTGCGCTGCCGGACGCCGCGCCCGACGCTGAAGCATCGGGCTAAACGGGCAAAGCCCAGCGGGCTGACATACCAACCTCACCCCCTCATTCCCCCTCTCCGCGTGCGGAGAGGGGGAGGCCGAAGGCCGGGGGTGAGGTGCGCCGCCGGACGCCACGCCCGACGCTGAAGCATCGGGCCAAACGGACAAAGCCCTGCGGGCTGACGCCAGCCCCGAAGGGGCTTGGTTCCTTCAGCGCGGGGGTTCAGCCCCGCGCAGGCGGCCGCCACGCCCGACGCTGAAGCATCGGGCCAAACGGACAAAGCCCTGCGGGCTGACATACCAACCTCACCCCCTCGCTCCCCCTCCGCGTGCGGAGAGGGGGAGGCCGAAGGCCGGGGGGTGAGGTGCGCCGCTGGCGCCGCGCCTGACGCATCGGGCCGAAACGGACAAAGCCCTGCGGGCTGACATACCAACCTC
>Ga0067045_1003547_pt1 | contig 37664 bp, 35 predicted proteins | sample TerdegcTABiofilm_FD_59184 | JGI IMG/M metagenome (GOLD analysis project Ga0067045, IMG submission 59184) | Combined Assembly of (Gp0054472, Gp0054536) Wastewater bioreactor microbial communities from Singapore -Terephthalate degrading... | reverse complement strand
TTGCCTTCGGTCGTGGCGATGATGGTGGTCTTGCCGCTCTTGCTGGGACCGTGGTCCTGGTTCAGGTCGCAGGTGATGACCAGGGTGGAACCTTTGACTTCCAGGTGGACGTTCTTGGCCACGGCTGACCTCCTCGGTGCTGGCCCGGACGCCCTCCGGCGGGGGAAAAGAGGGCGCGGGGGCGCCTCGGGCGGTGATTTGATGAAAACGTCAAAATCCTATTTATTTTATACCATATTACCATAGGAAAGACAAGCTATTTCATAAAATATTGATCGTCGATAAAATGAACGTTTTCATCATCGCCAAAAACCGCCAGAATTTGTTCACAAGCTCGTATGCTCAAGAAAATCAGGAAGATGCAGAGAATTTCCTTGACCGGGGCGGCTGGGTCTGGAAAAATGTCGGTATGAGGTGCCCCCAGAACGTGAACTCTCCCACCAACCGGTTACTCCGATGGCCGCCGCCCTGAGGTCGCCCGCCATGGCCGACACCCTCCTCCTGCGAACCGCCTCTCTCCTCGCCCCCGACAGCCCCCGGCAGGCCTTTTATCACCTCCGGCTGGAACAGACGCCCCTTTCCTGCCGGGTGGTCAAGGCCAGTGGCGCCGGCGGCCGCGTCTGGCACCGGCAGGTCTGGGAGTTCCCCACCCTGGCCCAAGCCGAGGCCATGTTTGCCCAGCGCCTCCGGGAAAAGACCAATCCCGCCCGCCGCCGGCGGCAGTACCGGGTCGGGAGATTCTTACCGGCTGCTCCGCTATTCTGAATAACCTCTCAGAATTGCTTGACAATCGCAAGATATTAGTTATAATCAAAAGTTAAGATTAACTGTCTGATATTGCTGTCATTATCTCTGGTAGGAGAGGCCATGCCGGTGGCCCATTGTCAGACCTGCGGCGAGGAGTTTTCTCGGGAGCCGCACGAGACTTGGAAGAAGCTCTGCTACTCCTGTTGGCGGGAGAAACAGGAGCAGAGTCAGGTGGCCGGTCTGCGCCGGCGCCTGGCCAGCCTGGAGGACGCCTTGGATTATAAGGACAACCTCATCGCCTCCCTGGATGGCCTGGTGGAGTACCAGGAACAGGTCATCGCCCACCTGCAAGCGCAGTTGGCCGCAGCCGCCGGCTGGCTCACCCTGCTCCGGCAGCATAGCCGTTTCCTACTCCTGGCCTGCCACCCGGACCGCAACCCGGCCCACGCCGACACCGCCACCGCCGTCACCCAGGCCCTGTTGGCCCTGAGAAAACTAGCGGCCGCAGGAGACCCCGCCCCCCGGCCGCCCGGCAGCTAACCCTGCCGCAGCCCATCAGGAAAAATAAAGGAGCCCCAGACCTCGGGGCTTTTTTTTGTCACGAAGAGGATAAGCCACTTGGAGGAACCCATAGCGATATCCTTTACTTTCCTTTGGCAATGGCTTTGGCGATGGCTTCCTCTTTGGTGTCACCGCAGGCCTTGGTTTGGGTGCCATCGCTCCAGGTGACGATGGCTTCATAGTCAGGTCCCGGCAGCAGGTTGAAGATGCCGGGGGCGACTGATTTGGTCTCGATATACAGGACTTTCTTGCTCATAGTACCTCTACCCTAAATTCTCTTCGGGGCGGCTGTTGGCCTCCTGGTATATATCCTGACCAGACGAGTCATCATCGTAATCGTCATCTTGGAGCTCTTCCAGGCGGCGCCAGCGTTCCTGAATTTCCGCATCCACCTGGGCGGCGGGGCGGCAGTAGCGTCGGCGGCTGCCAGCTCGGAGTTGCCTCACTTGTTGAGGCGTATTGACGGCTGGCGGCGCTGGTTGAGTCTGGAGGTTAAAGGCTGGCAGGTAGCGTCCTGCCAGGGACAGTTTGACATACGCCTCCCAGTTGGGCAGATGCAGGAGATCCAAGGTGTCGAAGGTGGGGACAAAGATCCCGGCCAAGCGCTGGGCATCTGCTAATCCCAGGCGGAAGGCAATCATGGTGCCGACGTTGCCCAGGATGGCGGAGACCAGGGTGTCGTAGCGCCCCGTCCAGGCTTTTTGCAGCTGTTCGGTATACTGGGTACAGAGGATCAGGCCCAACTTGTATTTCCGGGCCTCAGAGAGGAGGCTGGCAAAGTTTTCGTTGACCACGTTGTGGCACTCATCCACATAAAGAAAAAACTCCCGGCGTTTTTCCGGCGGCAGAAAGGCCCGTTGCATGGCGGCGGTCTGAAACCGGGCTACCAGTTGCCGGGCCACCAGGGCGCTGACCGTCGGCCCGAAAATGCCTTTGCGGAGATTGACCAGCACCACTTTGCCTTGGTTCATAAATTGGTAAAAGTCCAGGGATAGACCAGTTTGTCCAAAGATGCGGCGCAGGCGTTGGTCCTGGACGAAACGGTTCAGTTTGCTGGTGACGTAAGGGGCCATGTTGGCCAGTTTGGCCTCACCATCGACGCGCTCGATTTCCCGAACAAACTGTTGCGTGGCCCGGTCGTTCACTCCCCGGAGGCAGAAATGGCGGAAATCCCAGTTACTGAAGATCAGCGGCAGTTCCAGGATGGTAGGCGTCAAGAACTTGCGGTCCACGCTCATGAGAAGGCGCAGAAGTCCCCGGAAATATTTTTCGAACATGGGGCCGCCAGTCTGCCGCAGGTCATAGAGCTGGTCAATGGTGGCATAGAGGTCGTCAACGAGAAAATCCCTTTCATCTTCGGTCTGACAGGCCAGGAGATTCAAGGCAAAGGGGTAGCGGGAGTCGGAGAGGTCCAGCAGGACCAGATCCCGGCGCCGACGCCAAGGATATTTCTGGAGGATGGCCTCGGTCAGATCACCGTCCGGATCAATGAGGCAAAGGCCGCGGTCTGCTTCAATGTCCTGGAGGATGAAATTTTCTAGGAGGGTGCTCTTGCCGGTGCCGGTCTGGCCGACGATGAAGCAGTGGCGGCAGCGGTCCAGGGTGGCCAAGGACACCGGCTGACGGAAGCCCCGGTGGACGTTGTGTCCCAGAAGGATGCGGCCGGGTTCGACCGGGTTGTCGGCGGGAAGTTCAGCAAAAGCGGAGCGCCAGCGCTGTATCGGGATGCCCTGGAGTTCTGCCTGGGGCGGATGGGGCAGCCGGAACCAGCAGGCCGCTTCTTCCGGGGTGCAGGCGTGGGCATCAGGATAGGCAAGGGGGTCCAACATGGCTTCGGGTTTGAGGGGACGCAAGGCCACCCCGCCCTGGAAGCCGGCGGCGGCGGACGATCCATCCGTCCGGCCCAAGAAGCTGGTGGCGGTCAACTGCAGCAGGGTCTCTTCCAGGTGGTGGGAGGCCCCCAGCAGGACGGCCAGGCGCACCTGGCCTTGGGTCAGTGCCAGGCGGCGCTGCACGGTGAGATCCCGCAGGGCCAGAATCTGCTGTTCCAGAATGGATTCGCTGGCTTTGAGGGTGTCCCGGAGATACTGCTCGCAGAGGACAATCGTCTCCCTGAGGTAATCGTCCTCTGCCTGGGGTTCGGGATGCGGCTGGAGCCGCAGCCGCAGCCATACCGGTTCCGGATACCACAATAGGAAATCCAAAAACCGGTGCAGGGAGTCGTCGGAAGGCAGCCAGGGAAACAGGTGCTCCAGCCCTGCCGTCGTCCTGGTCTTGCCAGCCTCTCCTGGGTCCAGAAAACCGATAGCCGGCGGCGCCAACGGGAGCCCCAGTTTGACTTCCAACCGTTGCTGCTGCCGGGTCAGAGCCACACTGTGTTGCGGTTGGAACGGCCGGAGGCGCTGGCGCAATGCTTCCTTCTGGAATATCGGGGCAAAAACCGCCTCGGGAAAATGGCTCAAGACAAGGGCCAGGAGGGGTTGGAACCGGGCCAGGACTTCGGTGGTGGCCGTGGTTTGATCATCGGCCAAACAGTTCACGGTCAGGGTAAGGTCAATCCGACCTCGAGCCGGGTCGGCCAGATGGGGCCAACAGGTCCAGTGCAGCTCCACAAACATACTGGACGGCCAGCCACAGAGAGAGCGGACGAAGTTCCGGCTGGCCAACCCGAACCCTTCAATGTTGTTTGCTGAGGTTGGCGGCAGCAGGTTGGCTGCCAGTATCGCTTCCAGCTGGATGCCCGCGGTGGCCAGGATCTTCTGATTATAAGGTTGGCAGCAGACTGCGGGATAATGCGGCAGCTTATCAAACATGAGGGTCGACCTCCGAGGATTTTGTCGGTGACAGCCGGTCCAGGGCGGCGGCCACCCAGGTGGGGGAGACGTGCAGGATGCGGGCCAGGGCCGGCACCGGCAGCTGATAGCGGCTGGCGAGCTCTTGCAGCCTGCTGTGCAGTACCTGCAGATTGCCGGGATGCTGGTCGGTAAGCCAGCTTGCTGGCTGCGGCCTGGTTTCCCGCCGCTCCTGGGGTTGTCCTTCCTGGTGATGATGCCTCATGCGTCTCCCTCCTGTCAAATTAATACTGCGGCCGTGGAGAAAGTCGTGCAGACCTCTTTTAGAGGTCATAGAGCACCTGCAGTCTCAGGTTCTGGGCCAGGCTATAGACCTCGCCCACTTCCTCCGGCCGGACCCGCCGGGCCAGTTCGCCGTCCTGGGGGCCGATCTGCCAGTCCGGGCAATACTGGCCCCGGATGGAGACCCAAAGCCTCTCGGGTTCCGGCAGGGTGGCCAGAAATTCCAAGGCCGGGCGATGGCAACAGGCCAGATGGCCCGGGAGCACCAGGAGGCGGACGATGACCGGCACTCCCTGGGCCAGCATGGCGGCGATGGCCGCCTGGGCCACCTCGGGATAATCGGGCACGCCGGCCAGGGCCAGGCCGCACTGGTTGGCGCCGAACTTGAAATCGGGGAGATACACATCCACCAACCCGTCCAGGAGGCTTAAGGCCTGGGGGCTGCTGTAGCCGTGACAGTTCCAGACGATGGGCAGCTTCCAGACCGCCGGGGCCTGGCGCAGAAAGGCCAGGACCGCATACAGGGATTCCTCCGGGTTGCCGCCGATGAAGCTGAAGGAGCGGGCTCCTTTGAGCCGCAGCTGGGGCCAGAGGCCGCTATGCAGCGGCACCGCGGCCACGGTCTGGGGGTCCAGGAACTCCCCCTGCTGGCAGAAGCGGCAGCGCAAACCGCAGCCGGCCAGCTGCAGGTTGAACGACGGATTGATGGGCGGCTCCTCGGCAATATGGACAAAGTGACTGACTACTTTGGCCTCTACGCCCAAACCGCAGTGACCGCTCTCGCCCCGCCAGCGGTTCGCCCGGCACTGCCAGCCGCAGAGGCGGCAGGCCAAGAGCAGGCGCCGGGCCAGCTCGATCTTCAGGTCCAGCAGCGACACCTCGGTCTCGGCTAGGGGCTCCGGGTCGGTCAGGTGTTCCCATTGCTCCAGGAGCTCTAAGTGCAGTTCCCAGAGGAAATCACCGGCCGCATCAGCCAGGCGTTCCCAGGACAGGCCGGCCGGAAGATGCCTGGTCCGCGGCAGCCGGGGTTGCTGGAATCCCGGCAACGGCGCCTGCTTCACCTTGAAGCCCGGATCCACCTGCCGCAGGAGGGGGACTGCCGCCAAGCCGGGATCGACAATCTCCAGCCTGCCCCACTCATCCAGACGGAGCCGCATCGGCGCCATCCTACACCCGCTGCTTCACCCGGGTGGGCTCCCCGGGCAGTTGGAAGTAGGCGTCCTTTTTCGTCAGGCCGGCGACTTGGCCGCCCATGGCTTGGGCGATGCCCTGGACGATTTCGACGCAGCGGGGCCCCCGCACCCGGTCCACGTCCACCTGGGCCGAACCGTCCCGACTGATGTGGGCCACGATGGCGGCAGCCCCGCCCTGGGCGTGGGACGGCCGTTCCTGAGCCCTGATCTGGATCTCGCCGTTGGCCAGGGGGGTCGTCTGCACCTGCATACCGGACCGTTGCAGGTGGGTGACCACCTGATCCAGGGTGTGCCGGTGGACCAGGGCCTGCAGGCGCTGGGGCTGCTGCACGGTGTGGAGCAGGAGGCCGCCCTGGGGCTGGCGCTCTATGGCCAGACGCTCGCCGCCGGGCCCCCGTAGACAAAGGTAGGGCTGCTCGGCCAACGCCGCTTGGGGTTGCACCAGCGGCTCCAGACGATAGCCCAGCTGCGCGGCGGTGCGCACCAGGCTCTCGGGCTGGCGCAAATGCAGGGGGACGCTGACAATGGGAGCTTCTGCCGCGGCCGGTCGGGCGAGAGGTCCCGGTGGCACGTTTTGCAAACGCTCCCGGCGGCGCTGGGCCTGGGCCCACTCCCGGGCCTGCCGCTCGGCCGGAGTTTCTTCCCTCAGCCAGCGGGCCAAGGCAATGGTGCCCACCACTGCGCCCACTACACAGGCTGCCGCCAGTCCCACCGCGGCACCGGCTACGGCCGCCCCCAAACCGGGGCCACTGTCGGCGGCTTGATATGGGGTTACTGTACTGACATTACTCATGAGATGCCTCCTCTGCGGCGGTATACTGCTCATCCAGGTAAGCGCGAAGCCAGCACCGGGGCCAATCCCGGGCGCCGCCGCGGCCCTGGCGCCGGTCTTTGAGCACTCGGCGGCCCCGCTGCCTGGCAGGCAGGGCGTAAGGGTTGCGTGGCCTGGGGCTGCGTGGTTCTGCTTGACTCATACTCGGGTTCCTCCACTTCTGTTAGTCGGTCCTCAGGACCGGTCGGTGACCGAGGGGGTAATTTTTTAACGAGGAGCAGCGGGCGGGAGAGGGTTCCGGCCCCCGGAGCCCACCAGAGCCTTCCCTGTGTCGAGAAATACACCCGGCCCCGCCAAAATCGTGCCCTTACTCGCTGGGGCCGGCCGGCAGACAATGCAGCCGGCCCCAGCGCCGCAATTCCTGGAACTGGTCGTAGAGGGCCAGGACCCGGGGCCGTTTGTTGTTGATCTCCCGGCGCAGGCAGTCCAGGGTCAGGGGCTGCTGGCGATAAGCCGCCCAACCAGCCGCCGTCTTGACCACGCTGTGCAGATCGGCGCCGGAGAATTTTTCGGTCTCCGGGGCCAGCGTTGCCGCCACCTCTTCGGGTTGGTCCAGCTTGTCGGCCAACCACCGGGCCAGCATGCGGCGCCGGGCTTCCGGCGCGGGCACATCCACGAAGAAGGCGGCGTCGAAGCGCTCCGAGCGGGTCATGGTCAGGCCGATCTCCCCCATCCGGGCCAGGGAGTTGGAGGTGCCGATGATGAAGTTGGGGAAGGGGTTATCGCTCAGCCAGGACAGAAGCGAACCGGTGACCCGCATCATGGTGCCGCCGTCTCGTTCCTGGGAGTCGCCGAAGGCCTTCTCCAGCTCGTCAATGAAGACGATATTGGGGCTCATGGCCTCCAGGGTGGCGAAAGCCCGGGCAAAGCGCTGCTCCGTCTCTCCCAGGTAGGAGTTCATCAGGGCGGCAATGCGGAACTCCACCACCGGCAGGTGCACCAGGCGGCCGATGGCCCGGGCCAGCATGGTCTTGCCAGTGCCCGGCGGGCCGATGAGGAGGATGCCCCGGGCGCGGTCCCGGCCGGTGAGCCGCATCCGGGACTGCACCATCGTCAGGTAGTCCACCAGATGGTCCAACCCGATGGGTTCTTCCACCTGCACCGTGTCCAGGACATTCATGGCCAGTTCCCGGCGCAGCTGTTCGGTCTTGCGGCTCTGCAGGCGTTTGAAAGCACCGTTGAAGTCCTGGGGATCGGCGGCCAGGGTGTCCCGCAGGGCGTTGCGGGCGGCGCTGTGGGTCAGGCCCACCAGGCAGGTGGCCAGCCGCTCGCCTTCCCTCTGGATCAGCTGGTGGTTCAAGGGTTGATTGTTCCGGGCCAGTCCGGCGCCAATTTCCGCCTTGGCGATCTCCTCCAACTCCCGGAGCCGAGGATAGGGAATGTCGAAGCGGACAAACTGATCGGCCAGCATGGACGGCACCTGGTTGGCCGCGGCGGGCGGCTCCAGAAAGAGGAGCACCACCCCGGGACAGCCCCCGGGAGCGGAGAGCATGGTAGCCAGGAGCATGCGCATGCGGGCATCACCCTGGTCATCCCGGAGGTACTGCAGACAGTCTTCCAGGACCACCAAACCGCCGCTCTTCAGCTCCTGGGCCTGGCGCAGGAGTTCCGGCGGGGAGCTTTCCAACCCCCCCTCCGCCTGCCAGGTGAGGCGATCCGGATCGAAGCGGAGCCGGCCGGCCACGGTGAAGTGATAGAGGGGGCAACGGGCCGCGGTAGCCGCCGCCTGGAGGATGCTCAAGGCATAGCTCCGATCCCGGGTGGTCAACAGACAGGCCCGATAAACCCCATAAAGGCGGCTGGCCTGGATCACCCGGCTGAGGTCGTCACTGAAGGTGGCAAAACTGTAGATGGCTTCGGACATGGTGTATCCTCCTTACCGGTATCGGGGTGGGGTCACAGGTGGTCCCGGCCGCCGTGGGGGGCGCGGCCCCCGCCAGCGGCCCCAGAGCCAGGCCAGGGCCGGCAGTATCAGGATGGCCAGCAATACCAAACCGATACTCCGCAGTGCCGTCTGAAAACCTGAAAGTATCTGGGCCCTTTGAGCCTCCTGCTCCCCCTCGCTCAGTTTGAGCTTGGGTTTGGGGGGCTCCTGCAGGGTAATGGTGCCGGATTCGCTGGGGGTATAGATCCGGAAAGACTCGGTTAAGCCCTGTTCCCGCAGCACCGGCAGCCAGGCCTGTTTCTGGGGGTACGGGCACCACATGACCGTGACGGCCACTTCTGCCAGCCCGGCAAAAGGGAACTCAGCCGGGGGCGGCGTGGCCTTGCCTTTCTTGGGCGCCGGCCCCCCCACGGGATCATGGATCAGGTCGGTGAAGGCAAAGAGATACTTGCTGACATACCGGGGGTCGCCTTCCAGATGGCGCAGGGCCAACTCAAAGGCAGCCACCAGATCGGTATGGCGCAGATAGTCGCTCCTGGCCTTGAAGCGGGCCACCCAGACATCGGGCCGGATGGCCTTCAGGTCCTTCAAGCTACCCCGGAAGAGGACGTCGGGCATGGCGTCCAGGGAGATCAGGATAATTTCACCGCCCTGTTCCCAGCGCCGCAACCGGGTCTGGCTCATCTGCTCCAAAAGGGCGACAGCCTGGGCCACGGCCTGGGTCTGGCGGTCCTTGTAGGAGCCGGAGCCGTCAATGATGATGGCCACTTTGTTCTGGACCTTGGGCGCCGCCTGAGCGTGGACATGGCCCCCCAAGAGTCCCAGACTGAGCCATACAGACAGGATAATTAAAATAGGATACGGCATTACGCGGCCTCCTGTTGTCCGAAGATGGCTTCATACGCCCGGCGGTCCCAGATCTCATGGGTCACCGGATCCACATGGTAGCGTTCCCGCTGCTGCAGGGCAGCCTCCAGGCTCACCTGTTCCCCCGGCTGGCCGCCGATGACCGGCCGCAGATCGGCGGTTGCGGCGGGCGGGGCCGGTGTCGGCGCCGGGCGTTCCGGGGCCGCCTCAGGGGCGCTCGGACCTTGCGGTGCCGCCGCTCGGCCTGGCGTCGAGGTTGCCGGTGGCGCCTGTCCCTGGGCCGCTGGCTCGGCCGCCCCGCCCGCTGCTGGCTCGGCCTGGTAGCCGTTGGCATAGGCCGGTTGACCGGGTAACTGTTCGTCGGTCTGGAACAGGGCCCACCAACTGGCCCAATTGTCCTTGGTCTTGCCCAAGGCCACCTCAAACAGGAGACAGATCATCGCAGTGGCGCCGATATACCCTTCGGCCCCGATCCGGGTCATAAACATGGTAAAGAGAGAGGCCTTCTCCTCATGCAGGAGTTCCCAATTCGGGAGCGTCCTGAGGGCGTCTTCCGGATTGTCGGCAAAGAAACTACTGATGACGCCCCGGTAACGGAACAGATTAATATCCCAATAAATGATGTAGGCCAAAGGAATGGCCACGATGACCAGAAAGAAGAGGCTCATCCAGAACTGGCTCATGGCCTGCCGGGCGCTTTGGAGATCGTTGTGTTCCAGATACCAGCGGCGGTCCCGCCACAGACCCAGGCAACGGAAGGCAAAGTGAAAGAGGAACAGAAGCCCCAGGGCCTGGGTCAGGACCAAAGCCAGGGCATAGAGGTGACAGAGGTCTGCCTCCGGGGCAAAAACCGCAAACACCCAGCCCAGCAGCTTATCCTCCGGCAGGGGCCAGGTCTCATAGTTCAGAAGCTGGAAGGCTAAGAGGCAGGCCATGTAATTGGCGGTGATCACGAGCAGCTTGACCATGATGATCAACCCCTGCAGGCCAAAACTGAGGATGAGGCTGACGGTCCGACGGATGAAGGCTTCTACGGTCATGGTTGAGCTCCCTCCCGGTGGGTGTTGTCTCTAACCCTGAATACGACCTGCCGCGCCATTAACGTGCACCACTGGGCCGCACCAGATGGGGGTGGGCCTGCAGGAGCTGTTTGGGGATGACCAGATTGCTCCCCCCGGTCTTGGCGGAGCGGTATTGGATGGCCTGACCCTGGCGCCCGGCTTCCCGGCCCAGCTGTCGGCCCAACTTGGGCCCGATGACACCCTTTTTGACCGTGCCCCGCAGGTCTACGTCCCCCAGCCGGGATCGCAGTTGCCGGACCGTGGGCCGGCGCAGGTCCACCATCCTGCCCTCCAAGGCCCGGCTCCCCTGGAAGCGCACCACCGTACTGCCGGCCCCTTTCTCGGCCAAGGCAGTGCCAGGCCGCCGGGACAGGTAGAGCCCCGGCCCGAAGCGGGAACCGGCCCGCAGTTTTGCAGGGTTGACCCCCTTGGCCAGGATACTTTTGGCGGCGGCCCGCCGGGTGGCGTGGTACCACCAGGCCGCCGCCGGCGGCGGGCAACCCAGCACCAAGCTGGCCAGCACCAGGCCGGCCAGACCACGGCGGCCCCAGCGGGAAGGAGCTGCGGCCATCAGGCCACCCCCCATTCCCGGAGAATCTGCCGGGTCTGGCGCTTCTGGCGGGCCCGGCAGTAAGGCAGCCGGCACCGAGGGGATAATTCTGCCACCGGCGGCAGCAACCGCAGCCACACCGGCCACAAGGCCGCCAGCACCTGCTCCGTAATGGGTATGGTTAAAGTCTGCATAGGCTTGCCTCCCAGGGTTGTGGGTTATCGTTTCTCTTTAACCGTTTAGTCGCTCCCGCCATCGGTTCGGTGACAGGTCGATTCCGGCCATCTGCATAAGAAAACAACCTCCCTCCCATTTTCCGTGCCGTTCCTCGCCCGTGATCAGCCGCTTCAACCAATTGGTCGCTGCGGACTCTGGCCAGGTGACCGGCCCTCTGACGCTATCTGCCTTGAAAGACAACCTGCCTCCCCTATTTTGTGCACATCAAAGTATTCTGGTCGCCGCAGTCCAAGAACAGCCCTATCTCGACGACACCGGCTACCGGATTGATGATCACCTGGGCCGCTGCCGCAGCAGCCAACCCAACAACCGGAAAGGCCAACGCAGCAGGTCATAAATGAGGTGCCCCATAACCTGGGCGTAGACGGCCCGGCCCAGGAGCAGCCGCACCAAGCTCAGGCAAAAAAACAATCCCCCGGCCAGCATAACCAGGTACTGTTGGGTGGGGGTCAGCTGGGCCAAGACCTCGGACACCAGGGCCCCCAGAAACGGCGTCGCCAGGGCCAAGAACACCACCAACCCCAACAGCCCCAACCCCAACCGCCGGGCTCCCACTAGCACCAGCAACCCCGCCACCACCAGCAACAGCGGCCAGGTTTCTTCAGGCAAGAGGGCAAGCAATAGACTGAACATGACATTCTCCTTATAAAAAACACCACGACCTGGGAACAAACCGTGCAAGAGTGCCCGGCCGGATTCTCCTGCCCGGAAGCAACCCCAGCAAAGAAAACGCCGCCCCTGAAAAAAACCGTGCCCTCATCAACAGTTGACGCCCTGGCAGTGCCCATCTATTGAGTATTGGGCTGCTGTTCTTAATCACCGCGCTCAGGAAGCCTGAATCCAGGCATGCCCCGCTGTCAACGCCAGGCGGTGCCGATCATGACGATAATCCTAACTATGCAAAAAGACAGGTAGATAAAGATGAGGACGAGAAATCTAGCAGATTGGCGACAACGACAACCATGCTCGGCACCCTGTCTGGAAACGAACAGCTCAATGTCTCCATCACAGCCACAACCTCCGGCCTGGTTTATTGCGCTGGACTGAGCAGCAGGAGAACAAGAAGCAAGGAGGTGGCTGACAACGCCCGGGTCTAGTCTGACACCACGCTTGGTCTGCCTCAGTCTTGCCAGGCCGATAACAGGCTGGCATCATTGCCAAAGGCACGGGCGCTTTGGATATACTGGGCGATCTCCCGGCGACGGGCATCCAGGTCGATGGTAAAATTGGCTAAGGCGTCCTGAAAGTCCTCTGGTTCGACATAGGCTGCCTGGCGTTGGAAGGCCCGACGGCGCACGCGATGCGTCAAGTCCTCCAACTCAGCCCCGGAAAAGGCCCGGGTCTTGGCCACCAACATCTCGATGGCTTGCGCCAAGATTGCTGCAGACTGCACTGGCAAGGTTGGGTATAGGCCGGTCAGACCGAAATGTATCTGCAAGATCTGGCGGCGTGCCTCGTCATCAGGATATAGGAAGGGAATCTTATAACTCAGACGGCCGGAGCGTAGCAAGGCGGGGTCCAAATCCTCCGGACGATTGGTGGTGCCTACCAGGATAGATTGGCGCTGCGGATCACCCAGCCACTCCAGGACCTGGTTGTAAACCCGCCGGGTCTCCTCACTGGCTCCATCAGTAGATTCACCCCGACGTCTGCCGAACTTATCGATCTCATCAATAAAAACAATGGCAGGCGCATGCTTTTCAGCAATGGCTATAGCTTTGGCAAAATTCTTGCCCGAGCCTCCCAAAAGCTCCGAATACAGGTTTTCGGTCTTGAAGTTGATAAAAGGCAGATTCGTTTCCCCGGCTATGGCCTTGGCAAACAAGGTTTTGCCTGTCCCCGGCGGGCCAAAAAGCAGCAACCCCCGCGGTAGTGGCACCCCATACTGAGCGGCCCTCTCAGGTTCGGCCAGGACCTGGACGATGTTTTGGCGGACGAAGTCTTTCACACCTGTATAGCCGCCCACCAGCTCGAAACCACCTTTGGGGTCCAGGATCTCCACAATCTCTTCCTGCTTGATCAGTTCTCCCTTGAGGCGGGCAATGGTGCGCGGCTCCAGCGTACTGGTGCGATGGTAGGATTCCAAAAGGACCGTGCGGAGCTGCTGGAGGTTGAGGCCGGCGGTCAGACGCACCAGGGTACCTATCTGGCGCAGGGAGGCTTCCAACAGTCCCAATTCCTGGGCCATCAGGTAGATGAGATAAGCCCGTTCGGTGTCCAGACTCAAATCCACAGGCACCACTGCAACCCGCCCCAGGGTATACTGATCCACCACGGCCTCGGCTTGGGCGGCCAACAGGAAGACCACCGAGCCCTGGGCGAACAGGGCTGCGTCCTGACTCCAGGATCGGAGCGCCGCATTCAGACGGGCATCCAATTCTACTTCCTGTCTGGCTTCCAGATCCTGTAATATAAAGATGGTAGGCTGGGACTGCAGCACCTTGTCCATCTGTCTGAGGGCAGTACCCAGATCCCGGCAATCCTCTCCAAACCCCGTCGCCCCCCTTGGGGAGATTTCTTCTGCCCCCACAAGCACAAACCTTTCTCGCTGCCGTTCATAGCGACGCAAACCCTGCCAACGATCATAGCTGTAGATCTGGTGCCGGGTAAACCGTTCCTCCTGCAGCAGGAAGTGGAGAAGCTGGCGACATCGCGCCCGATCTTCGGTTTCAAAACAGACGATGGTCGAGGCCTGAGCCTGCCACTTGTGCAGGCCGGCCGTCAACCAAGCCGTACTCAGGGCCGCCTTTTTTGCCAAGCTTATCTCCCTGGGGACGATAGCGCCGCCGCGGTTTCGAAGGTCGGAGTGACAATAATTCGGTCATCGGGGCTCACTCTGACAGGTTCCCGCACATCAATATGCTCCAAATTGCCGTCCGGTCGCTGAATGGCCGGGGCACCGACCAGAGGCCGTCCCAACTCCCTGGTCATGGCTTCCTTGATCTCCTGACCGGTGACATGCCGATTGTGGGGAATATCGAAATCAAAGACATAGCCGTCGTAAACCGCTGTTGTTTTAGCCATAACAGACACCTCCTGGATTACAGCCTTTCCAAAGGCGAATAATAGTCAACCATTTGAAACGGTATCTCTCTTACGGGTTGCTCCGGGGTCTCCAAAGGCTTGTTGACGGGCAGTTTAGATGGCGGCAATGCCACCCGAATTTCGCCCTTGCCTTCAATACCTGCTGGCCCACAGATGGGACACGTGGCCTTTTTCTGATATGACCATGAGGTAACTGTCCCCCGCCACTGGTCAATCTGCGTGTAAAGAGGGATAGGCGTCAGACCAGTGAGGAATTTGATGATTAAGTCCACGGTCCAACCTGCCACTACTGAGTTGATGGTGGTCACTGCCGTGGGGGTCGCTTCCTCCGGTTCGCCCACCACATACCCGACCTGCCGCCGGATCGCCCCCGAAATTCCTTCCGTGGGCCGGAACAGATCCAGACCTTGACAGGCCAGACAGGGGCCGTCCGGAATATAAACGATGATCTGACTTCCCTGGCGCCGAATCTGGCCATCCGGTTCCACCAGGATACCTGACCCCAGATCAAAAAGGGGTTTCAAAAACCGGGCCGCCAAGACCTGCAATTCGGCCCGGGGCTGCATGCCATCCAGTGCCGCCACAATGACGTCGGCGCTTTGGAGATGCTTCTGGACGACGGTGTCCTCCACGCCACAGGTAAAAGTATGTATTTGGGTCTCCGGTGCCACCCGGTGGATCTCCCGGCGGCAGATATCCACCTTATAATGGCCCACGTCTTCAATGCCAGACCCGACAAAACGGTTTAAATTGCTCATTTCCAACCGCTCCGGGTCAACCAGGGTGATCTCGCCGAATCCAAGACCCCGCACATTGGCCACTATGAGGGCCCCTACTCCTCCCAAACCGCAGAGGGCCAAATGGGTCCTGTGCAAGACCTCTTGCCCGGCTTCTCCCAACCAACGAACATTCCGCTCCCATCGCTCGTCCGCCTTGACAGGTCGGGCTGGTACAACGACGGGGCACTTCAACCAACGAACATTCCGCTCCCATCGCTCGTCCGCCGGCGGCGCTACCGAAGTCGGCGCCGTCCCAACCGGTATCAGGATCTGGAGGCCTTGCGGACTGATCAGCCTGATCTCCTCCAAGCAGCCCACCACTTCCCCCTGTAAATCCAGCAAAATACCGTAGAAACTGTTCGGCTGGCAGCCGATGACCATCTGGAAACAGAACGCTTCCCGGGGGTCCTCCTGGACGGTCAGCAGATCCGCCAACCCGCGCCGCATCTGCTGTAATGTCTGTCGGTCCACCCCACTCAATGTGACTCCCCCGTCCGCAAAGGGATGCGAGTGGACATGGCCGTGGACCAAGACCCCGGCCTGACAAAAGGAACTGTAGGCTGCAGCCACGGCCCGAGGATGCGGCTGCACTTGATACCGCCCCTGGGATACATAATCGGCGTCAGCTATCACCAGACTACGATGGAGCAATAATTCCATCCTTTCCTGCGTTTCGCTCAGGCCCAACTCCAAGAAGGCTTGGCGTTCTTGCCCATCGGGCTGCAATAGGTTGTCCCGGAGCCGGTTCCAACACTCTTGGGTGGCGTGCAATACCAGCTTTTTCATCGTCTCACCGCATGATACGAGTCGAAAAGAGCTTGCCAATCACGGAAAGGTTCATTCAGAAATTTGTATAACGTGTTCAGGTAAGTCTGCAGCGACCCGCCGTAAAGATGGAGACAGAGGTATTGCCAGCCCTTCTTTTGCCAATCTTCGGGTAAGCCCAGAGAGAGTGCCTTGGCCTCATATGGATAGAGCACATGATAGTGAGGGATGCACTCATACCTGCCCGTAGACCGATTGTAGGCCTGCAAATCCGGGTCCACAAAGAGGTCCCGCAGGAAATCCCCGTTCCCGTAATTTTCGGGGATGACTACGATTACATTGGTGCGCCGCCGATTCAGACCCGGCGGTAGAGGGAAATCCTCGACCATCACCCATCTGTCCAAACTGTCCCAAAAGACTTTGTTTCGGCCAAACCGCCGCTCAAGGATGCGAATCTCTTGGGTTAACCGCTGATAATCTCGCATAGTCTCTCCTCACAACTTAGATGTTTCGACCGGATGTGGAAAGAATGGCTGGTTTTCCTATCTTTTTTTCCACTTAAACCAAAGGTAAACCATGCCTGCCAATATGGTCAGCGCTCTGCCTTCTTTAGTGGCGAGCAGGCCCAATAACACAAGCCACTTCCATACAGGGTTCATGCCCTCCCTGGATTCATTCTGGTGGCCTCCAGCAGATCGAGTTTCCTCCCTGGCAGCATGACTGCGGCGATAACCAGACCTGGGGTTGCGGGGTATCTCTGTCCCTGACACCCGGGGCATAATCCGATCTCCTTCTTGTGAAGTTATGGGCTGCCCTCCCACGACCTCTACTATCTTAGAATACTCTGAGACTTCTCCAAATCGTGCAGCCACCGAGCCACCGAGTTCGCCGCATGCTCCCATCCTCGTGCAGTCCAGCGGGTTGCCAGTTGGGGCAACCAAGCCGGGCCAAAGTTAGCCGCCAGCCAAACCAAGAGAGCGGCCAGGAGCAGTATCCGTAACCCCCATCGGTTTGAGACCCTGGAAGGCATGGCCGGCATGCTGCTGGGTTCGCCCCGTGCTGGTCTCGCGGCAGGGCCCCTTACCCTTGGATTTTCTGGCACTCCCGAGCTGGTTACCGCTGGCATTGGTACTTCCCTATTAACGGTGCTAAACAGGAATGAAACCTGGACCGATGATTAAGAGCCCCCTCTCGTGATCCCGATTCTCCATGGTAGGGAGCTGGAATGATTCTCCCTACCACTGCGGTGTGCCTGCTTCCATAAACTTAGTCGTGCCTGCGGGCGGTGAAGTGACGCGGAAAATTGCCCCCGGCCGATACGTGCTGACGTCTGCCTTCATCCCCTTCGGCGCTAAAACCAAACGCAACCTCGAGTACAAGAGGCAGAGAGGCCAAGCAAGCAGCACCACACACCTAGCCGGGAGCGGCAAAGCGGAGAAGATCTCAGGGTATAAGGTGGTCAAAATGGACAAGATCAAGGCCATCAAGCCCACCACCCCCAACAACCACCCCGTCAGCGGCCGGGCCCCCACCAGCACCAGCAACCCCGCCACCACCAGCAGAAGTGGCCAGGTTTCTTCAGGCAAAAGGGAGATCAGCAATGATGCCATGGGGTTTCTCCTTCATCCAAGATTGCCTTCTTTGCCTATATTCGTCGGGATGGGGCGAGGGAAAGTGACAGGCAAGCAGCGCGGGTTAAAAACAAACACGGCCGATCCAATCTGGATCGGCCGTAAGACGCAGTAACCGAATCTTACTCGCTCAGCCGCTGGACTCAGCAAGAGACCGGTGAAACATCAATGAATAAATGCCCTCTCTCCTTAACGGAGCAACTCGTGTCTCTGGATATTCAGGTTATTCTGGAGTGCCGTGACATCAATGAATGCCGTCTCTCCTAAACAGGAAACAGAAAAAACAGAAGAAATTTCAGAAAAGTGCCGTGACATCAATGAATGCCGTCTCTCCTTAACTGAGCAAGGGGATTCCTTTAAGACAGGGAGATATAAGTGCCGTGACATCAATGAATGCCGTCTCTCCTTAACCTGATGTAATAGATAAATTCCACAAGAAATTTGATGTGCCGTGACATCAATGAATGCCGTCTCTCCTTAACAATTTTGGTTATTCCATGCAAACAGACCGGCATGGAGTGCCGTGACATCAATGAATGCCGTCTCTCCTTAACTCCAAGTGGGGGGGGCAATCCCAGCACCGGCAATGTGGTGCCGTGACATCAATGAATGCCGTCTCTCCTTAACCCGAATCGAGGCTTTTGATTCTGGTGGTTCTTTGGGGTGCCGTGACATCAATGAATGCCGTCTCTCCTTAACCTTAGCGTGGTATTACAAGAAAAAATGTTATAAAGTGCCGTGACATCAATGAATGCCGTCTCTCCTTAACTGGGCTATGCACCTGTAGACACTCCAAGTTAAAAAGTGCCGTGACATCAATGAATGCCGTCTCTCCTTAACTTAACTCAATTCGCCTATAAATATTTCTATAAAAGTGCCGTGACATCAATGAATGCCGTCTCTCCTTAACCTATGATCCGTATCCTGATAATCGGATTATCTTGTGTGCCGTGACATCAATGAATGCCGTCTCTCCTTAACTTTGAGGAGGGAATTGATTATGGACGCCGTTAAAGTGCCGTGACATCAATGAATGCCGTCTCTCCTTAACGTATGGGCATGACGAGTATGTTCATGCCTATAATGTGCCGTGACATCAATGAATGCCGTCTCTCCTTAACCAGATAGGAGATAGACAATGAAAAAAAGCATTATTTGTGCCGTGACATCAATGAATGCCGTCTCTCCTTAACCTTAATGGTCTTGGCGATTTGATAGGAATCTAAAAGTGCCGTGACATCAATGAATGCCGTCTCTCCTTAACAACGGAGAAATCAGCTGGTTATATAATACTACCAGATACTCTAATGGAAAATACCTGGTCTTGTCAAGCACTTTCTGATCGGCCGGATTTTTTCGCAAATGCCCCTAAATGGCCCTCATCCAGATTGCCAAAAATCACTTTTTTGGGGTTAACCTATTGTTTTTATTACCACCAGATTTTCGCAACACTTTGGCGCCGCCAGCCGCGGGGGAGCATTTGCGAAAACGGCCCCCAAGACCTTGGCGAACCAGAAAAATTAAATTGGTATTTCAATAGGATATCAAGGCGGCAACAAGCCGTCCCGGGCAGCCGGCGGAGTTTTTTCGCAAATGCTCGGGCCGTTAGACCGAAAAAGGGCATTTGCGAACTTTTTGGCCCCCCGCCGCGAGGGGGTGGTCCGGCCTCAAAAGCTATCATCTCTTTGAAATACCTCAGGATTACCGGCTGCCGGCAATGTTCGCAAATGGTTTGGCCGCCTGGCCATGGGCTCCAGTGGCGAATGTCGGATATCATGTTGATATTACATAACAATGAGAGGCGATCATCGTGAGTGGGATGTGGCGGGCTGTCGCCCCGTTGCTGCCTGCCGCCGTCGTCCGCAACTCGATATTAGGTATCTAAGCCCATGGCCGGCTGGTGGCTAGAGTCAGGCGGGACCGAACCTCAGGGGGATGATTGTGGAGCAACCGGTAGAGCCGCTTGGGAATCTCTCCGGGTAGGAGGGGTGCCAAGAAAAAACGGCCTGGAACTTAAAGGAGGGCAGGGCAACGGGGCAGATAACAGGCGGTCAAAGGGAAAGGGCCAGGGACACGCTTACCCTGGCCCTCAGGAGGACTTAGGCGGCTGCTGTTGCCGCCGGCGGCGGCTCCAGCGGCGGGCTATACCAGGGACTCCAGGGGATCCGCAATTGTTCCTCCGGTCGGTAGCCCTGGTCCCGGAGCTCCACATATCCCGGCACCTGCCCCGAGGCGGCATTTTCCTGTTTGAGGATCGGGTAGCGCACTGTCAGAGTACCATCCTCCTGGTAGCGCAACAACTGGCGGAGCTGGCGCAGCCGCGGAATCTCATCCCATGAAGAGGAATTTGCCTGTTCCTTCAACCAAGCAAATCCGGCCTGCAGCAGGGTATCTTTTTCGCAGGTGATATCCGTCATGCTCCCAGGAGCCTGATAGCGCCGGAGGCTGGCTACGTCAATCTGCACACTGCCGAAGCCCCAGGCCTTGGCCATACCCAGCTTATGGGCCAAGCCGGGCTCCAGTTCCAGGCTATACAGCAACAGGCCCAACTCCCAGGCGTCCAGATTCTCAAAGAAGACCTGAAAGGTGAAGGTCCGCCCTGTGTCTAAAACTTCCACGGTGCGGTTATTCTCGTTGCGCTCCAGGCGTTGTCCGTCAATGGGGTTTATGCCCTGTGCCACAATGGTCCGCCAGCCCTGGTGATGAACATAGAACTTCCGCCCCGGGACCCAATTCACCGGCTGGCGTTCCTCCACCGTGCCTTCGGCATTGCGACGTTCCCAGAGCATGCTCCAGGTCAGGCGAGGTTGTTCCAACAGCGGCAGGGTGATGGCCGTGCTGCCTGCGTCATTTTGGCGCCACGCCGGTTCTCTCTCCAGCCGGGCGAAACCGAAGCGCACCCGCCCCTGGTAGCCGGTGGTGCCGAAGAGGTGGCAGGCCGGACAGAGCCCCCGGCTGGGAGTGCCCTCCCGGTAAAAGGAAGACGGGCAGGACTCCTGCTTCAGGCAGGCCTCGCACTCCTCCAGGCAGACGTGGGCGCAGGGCCGCAGAGGCTCAGGCACCCGTTCGCCGAGAAACTTCTGATCCACCAGGCGGGAGATGCTCACGGGGATGATATGCTCCACCGGAGCATTCTGATCATTCCATCGATCATCCTTGACCCGGAAATAGACCAGGTCGCCGTTGTTCAGCCGGTTGTAGCCGCTTGCCCCGTGGCGGACATCGGGCAGCACGGTCCGGAAGACGGCGGGCACCTCCCCCCGCTGGGCAAAATGCCGGTATTCCTTTAATACCTGCTCATAGCGCTTCAAGGTGGCCAGGGGGACGGGATAAGACCGCGCGTTTCCTCTTGATATGAAAAAACGTTCCCGCCTCTTATTGACGGTGAAAATTACCCCACTCTGCTCCGCTTGGTAAAAGGGAACATTGCCGGCCACCTGGTTAAGACGTACGCCGGTCCAGTCCGCTGGAGGAGCAGGTAAACCACCGGCTCCGGCCCCTGCGCGAGATACCTCAACTTTATTGGGACCGGTGAACTTCACGTACCCTGACGTCAAACTGAAGTTGCCTCGGGGGCATCTTGCCGCTGAAGGCGGCCGAAGAAGCCAGAACCTGTTGAGAAAGCAAAGGTCTGTCCGTATTGCGCCCTCTCTGATCCCAGGATTACTTTGCAGCAGCGTCCGATTGTCATCTACAAAATCCAAAGTGTGTCCGGACGTCAAAGAAAGGGGAGTAAACAAACGACGTGTCGCCGGATCATCATAGAGGGGCAGTCTGCCCATATCCATCTGGCGGATGTAATATTGGTTATTGACGATTTCCACTCGGCCAGATCTAAATTGCGGTGCCAAAGCGGCCGGCATCCGCCAGGAGAGGCGCTCCCGGGGACGGATGACCCGAAAACAGGAGTTGGTGATGGCCTCAAAGACCGAGCTGATCATGCCCCGCAGTTCTGCCCCGGGAATCAGGGGCTGGTCGCCCAACCGGAAGAACTGGAAGGCCTGATGTCCAGCGGGGAAGGGCCCCCCGGTGGTGAGGGTCTGGTCGCTGGAGGTGTCAGGAATAATCAATGGCGTCAGGGTGGTCAGGCGGCAGGTGAGCCAACCGGTGTATTTTTGGGGGTCAAAGAGGCTGTGGGTGTGAGGCTGCGAAAGACGCGGCACCTGCAGATCAGGCGGCAAGAAATAATGGGGATAATAGATTTTTCGGGAGTCAAGGGTTAAATCCGGCAGCTGCGGCCAGGAAAACTCTGGCGGCGTATTGGTGTCGGACGGGGCTGCCGCGGTTTCCTGCCAGTTGTCAGTGAGCCAGGCCGGCCCCGAGTGCAAGCGCAGGCCGTTAAGCCAGCCGTAGCCGACGCTCCCCTTGGCGCCCACGGTGGCCAGACCGTCCCGCAGGGCTGTCAGGGCCGCCCGCAGGGCTTTCTGTTCTTCTTCGTCCAGCTCAGTATGAACCCAGAATTTGCCGGCAAACACCAGAGGATTTTCAGGGGTCCCATACAGGGGTTGGGTGTCGAATTTGAGTTGCTCTGCGGCGCCGCCGCTGATGCGGTCTATGGCCACGTGGTCCAGTCGCTTCTTGGGCACCGTTTCCCCTGCCAGGGTCAGGTCCTCAAAGCGCACCTTACCCCGCTGGTGCTCGTTGCCGAAGACCCGACAGAGGAGGCAGGTGCAGTCTGCATGGGCTTTAGTCAGCAGCCCCTGGCTTTTGCCAAACAGGCCCCGGACCAGGCCCCGGACAGTCTCGCCCTTGAGGGTGCATACCTCCCTATAGTGCTGCTGGTCGGCTTCAAGCTGCACCTTCCAGGTAAAAACCGCATCGGCCTCGCCCCGCAGCAGTGCGGTCAAGGGATGATTGGCCAGCACCGGGCCGTGGAAACGAAACTCCCAATCAACTTCCTGCCACGGGGAAGGGACGGTTGCAGGGTCGGAGCAGGTCACGGCCTCGACCCCGGCAGGGAGGGAGGCCGAGTTTGCCAACTCTTCTTCCCGGCCTCGATAGCCCAGGTGCGCTACATAGGTTGGAAGTCCGGTTTCGTCCAGAGCCCAGCGCCAAATCCTGAGGTCGGTGAGTCGCAAGCGGCCTTTGCCGGTGCCGCCGGCGCCTCCCAGGAAGAGGCGGCCCTCCTGCCACCAGGACAGAACCGTCTGCAGCCAGGCATCCAACCCGCCAAAACCCCGGTAGCGGAGAATAAACGGGAACCTGAGGCCTTCGGGAGCTACTTCCTGGTCGAAGAGGGCCCCTTCATCCACAATGCCGGTCCAGGGATTGCGCCGCACCCGCTGGCGCACCAGCGGCGGCGGCAGGGCTATGCTGCTGGTCACATCCCGGACGGTGAGGCGCCGCATAATCTGGCAGATGGGGCAGGAGCAGGGGCGCTCCGGATTGAGCTCCATCAGGCAGCCCTGCCCCCGGCTGGCCAGTTGCAGATCCTGGCGCAGGGCCCCCCGCAGGGCTGTACGGGGCAGCCGATAGCGACCCTCGGCGGTCAACAGGACCGTCAGGCTGGTCTGGCGCGCTGCCTCTACCTGGGTCCCCAGATACAGCGGCGTCAAGGTCTGCAGGGCGCCCGTGATGATCCATTCGTGGCTCCAGGTGCCCCGCTGCCGGCTCGGTTGCCGATCCCGGAACTTGGTCTGCCAATACTCCGCCTCCCCCACCGGCCGGACCGGCATTGCCTGGGGCCAGAGTTTTTTATAGTGTGCATACAGTGCCTGTCCCAACCCCTGGACCACATCCCGCCACGTCGCCGGCGCAGCATACGCTGCGGCCACCTCCTGGAGCATGTTTCGTAACGGGCGTCTTTGGGCAGTCAGAGCATCCCAAAGGCGATGGGCCTTGCCATCCTTGCCCTGAGGAAGAGACTGCAGCCAGTCAGGAAGCGTCTGTTCCGGCGGCAGATAACGCAGCTCCCGGATGGCGTCAGCCAGCAGCCGCAGGCGTTCCGGGCCCAGCTGGCTGCCGTCCCCGATCAATTCTTGGAAATAGTTATCAATATCTTCTTCGAGCTGTTGCCGGTAGGCGGTTTCCGGTACTGCGGCCCTGGTCAAGGAAACGGCAGTCCCGCTCCATAGCTCCTCAACAGGTTGCAGCTTCAAACGACAGGCCGCGCCGCTCAAACGATCCACCAAGGCCGCCGCAGCGGTGAGGAGGGAACTGACCGCCTCCCCGTTGGCCAGCTCTGGGGCCACCGTAATCAGGCCGCTGAAACGCCGCAGCTCCTCTACCTCGCAGATGGTAAGGATGTCCTGGGCCTTGCCGGTGAGCCAATCCAGCCGGTTGCTGGTGCGTTGCCGGGTGATCTCTGCCAAACTCCCATACCCTTCCCGGGCCACCGGGTAGAGGTTGCCGAAATGGACGTGAAAACCACCCCCGCGCCTGGCCTGCTTCCCCGCCAGGTCATGCCGCCCCAGCAACTGGCAAAAGGGGCAGGGGCTGTCCGGAGTGCAGAGACTGTCCTCCCCCCACCACCGGGTGGCCCGTTGGCGCCGGAAGGTCGGTTTGCTGCCGCCCGGAGTACAGAACTCCCCCGGACAGCATTTCTGGCCAGCCCAAACTCCCCCGGTCAGGGCTAGCAATTCCTCCGCGGCCCGGATGACCGCGCTGCGCACCAGGGTGCCGGTAATCTCCGGCCGCTGGTATCCTTCCCGGGTCTGGACCCACCGGGCCCAGGCTGCTCCCCGGTCATCCCCCAGGTGGTTGATCCGCCAAGGCTCCAGAAATTCCAAAGAGACCTTATACCTGTTCATCGCTTTCCTGCTGCGTTTCCGGGGTAAAAAAGATAACCGCCACCCCTTGGGCGGGCTGCTCCGGCGCCGCCTCACCCGCCTCCACCCGGGCTATAAACTGCTCCAACTTGTCCCGCTCGGTGGCCAGCGCCAGGACAACCAGGGCATAGTCGGCGGGGGGGAGAATATGGCAGGGGCCCATGAAGGCCTTGCCTATATCATCATGAGGAAATTGCTGCCTTGCCCCACTTGTTCTTTGGAAGGCCCATACTTTCCAGTAAAATTGTCGACCGTTCAGGGCATCATATAGCTGCCTGTATGCCGGACTGTCAGATTGGTTTTGCGTCAGCAGGGGATAACCACCTCTTCGGCCTTCTTGTAGACGGCCCCAGAGGGGGTGCTCACATTGCACCAAAGCCCCTACTGCTGGCTGCGCGCCACCCAAAGTTTGTCTGGCAAAAGCCACTTGGAATTGGGCGACATTAAACATTTCTTGGACAAATTTTAAGTTAGTCTCGGCTAAGTTTCCCAGGGAGGCGCCGATCTTGTCCGCAATATCCCTTAACTGATTAGGCAGCGTATCCAGCCATTGACGCCAACGGGAATCAGGCACAGCAGCCGACTCTGTCGCTTCCGGGGCAGTGGCAGGCAGAGGCAGACCCAGTTCCTCCAGAGGCGTTCTCGGGACCATGACAGCTTGACTTTCAGCCAATCGAATATCGAGCATGAGGTCAAAGCAGTATCCGCAGGCCATTAGATGTTCCCGGATTTCCCGGCATTCCTCCGGGGAAAGCTCCTCGAGAGTGTAAGCGATTACTTCCTCGGCCCGCGAACATGGCCCGGTTACAGCTCGACCTGCAAACGCCTGGGCCAGCAGTTGTTCCAGAGCTTCCAAGTCCTGGGCCTCCAGTTCTGCCACATCGCGAGCCTCGGGCAATTGCTTCAGCCACCAGAGCTCTGGCAAATATTCGGTGGCCGCCAGGTTGCGGAAAGCTTCCTGGAAGAAACCGAAGTAATCAAAGTATTGGCGCAGCAGTCCATTAACTCGGTCGAATTGTTCCTGAAAAGCCTTCCGGGGAATCTCTTGCAGGGGTTCCCGTTCCAACTCCTGCCGACAGAGGCTGAGATCCAGCCAATGGCTGAGAAAAGCTGCGGCAGCCTCCTCACGTTCGTGTCTGCCCCATTCTTCATCCTCCAGGAGAAAAGCATCCTGCACCAAAGCCCGCACCCGCAACAGCTCGGCCTCGGCCTGTTGCAGTGTTTGCAGCCATTGCTGGTTGATCACCTCCGTCAACCAGTCTTTTTGCTTTTGAACAATCGCCTGTAATTCCTGTTCAGCTTGCTGCCACATGAGCTGAAGCCGGCGATAGTCATCCTGATATTCTGTTGGCGCTGTAGCCATGAGGCTCAAGGCCTGGCGTCCCCGGGCACGGCTTGCCAAAATATCTTGGAGGAGGAAACCGGGCGAATAATCCTGTTGTTCCTGTTGCTGCCACACCTCCAAAGCCCAGAGATATTCACTGATAGCCTCGGTGGCGTATTCCAGGAGGTCTTCCCAGTTATGCTGGCCGGTGGTATGAGAAAGAGTCGTCATCTTACATCCCCATCAGGTGGGTGAAATTTATTTATTCTCCCATTTTCTTAGAAATTCACGCGCCTTGCCCGCGCCCCGTTTATAGCGCTGCCTTTGGGTTGGAATGCTATGACCTGTCTGCCACGTGTCTTCTGTGCACCAGATCACTGATTTAGGCGCTGATGTTGTTGTCCGGATTTTGTTTTCTACTTTACGCAAAAAATCACCCCATCTATCCTGACAATTGCAGTAACAAGTCATCAGATTATAAACCTGGCGCGTCGGCTCATAACAAGCATGGGCAACCACTCTGATGTCCGGGATCGTTGTAAAGTATTTGAGCTGTTTATGCGTAACATAACAGGCATATCGGGGAATTTTAACCCCTTTTGATAAAGTTGCATCTATCATACTTATATATAATTCTTCAATTTCTTGAGCATGCGGCGAACATTTTTTATACAATTGACAGGTTAAACAAGGGGGATCATCCTCATTAATTGTGGCAAAATATGGACAGCCGATATCCTTTATAGCCTGGATATTATTTATTATAACGCCAATTTTGTTATTGAAAGCAGTGGTTAATTTCTCCCATACTTCAATTTGGTTGGTATCTGCCAAATGTTTGATGGCATGGCTTCTCAGCTCTTGGTCTTTTATATAAAGAATTATTTTAAATTTCGATCCGGTCTGCGGACACCCTGAGCTTGGGCAAAACGACCTAATATGATATTCCCGGTAACGAGGATGCTTATTGTTCGGCATAATAGTCACCACAAAGTAGCCACCAGCATTATGGGCTGATAAATTTTAACCATGTTGCTTCTGTTTTGTCGCCTTCTGGAATAATGATGTGACCTATAACTGCAAAATTTTTTCATTCTCACCGCCCAAGATAATCTTTTAATGTCATATTTTCAGCCTGCATGAGTCTTTCAACAATAATCTTTAATTTCGGTATCGCTCTACTATATTGGTGCTTTAAGCGATCGATTTCTTTTTGGCGGTCTTCATGAGGCACTTGCACTCTCATTTCCTTTAAAATTTCATCATAAGACATTTCTTTCATTTTCTTCATTCTAATAATATACGCGTCATCTGGTCTGGTATCGGCGAGAATGACCAATGCTTTATTTATTAACTGTTTAATACCTTCTTTCCTAATATCAAATATGTCCTTATTATCATCATGTTCTGTTGCCTGTTTAATATTAACTTCTTCAATATCCTCACCATGATCTAATTTTCTGTCAATATTAAGCATACTATTATTATAATCTATTATTTTTTTAAAAATTATTGAAGTTAAAAAAGTCTTTAATGTTGATTTGCCTTCATATTTACAGATGGCTCCATTCCAAATTGCCAACCAAAATTCTTGTAATACGTCATTAAGCTTCGATTTATCATAAAGACGTTTATAGGCATAACCCTTGAAATAAGTATGGTAATCATCATACAGTTTCCTAAATTCACTGGCATTCTCTTTAGTTCGGGTTTCTTGGCAGATAGCCGCGGCCCTAAGCTGATCATTCTCTCTGCTGGTGCTCATACAGGGTTACCTTTGCGAATATGGGGGATAAGCAAACCAACTGCACTAACTCAATCCGAGAACGCGCCAAGGCGCTAGCCAATACAGGTTTAAGGGGTCTGGATTATCAAGAAAATTATCTAGCCGAGCTTGCTGCCATTTCCAGAGAAGAGAATAGCAGGCGGCCGCGCTCGTTGCGCCAAAGCTGGAAAGTAATTCATTCGCCAGGTACTTATTCACTTCAAAAACCCCCCCCAACACCTCCCGGGCCCCTTTCTGGAGGAAGGCGGTGGCCAGGGACAGATGTTCGTCCAGGGGGGCCTCCTGGGCCGGGGCCATATCCGCTTCGCAGGCGGCCAGGAATACCTGGGAGCCCGGCAGGGCGGGCAGGTCGGTCAGGAAATCTACCAACTGGGGTTCTTCCGGCAACAACAGCCTGGCGGCAAAAGGGTTGACGGCATGGGCCAAGCCGTGGCAGACCAGTGCCAGGCGTCGGGCTTGACCAGCCTGCTTTCGGAAAACTGGCCATGAGGCCGCCGCAGCAAAGCTCTGACCTGCCAAGATATTCTGAAAGTCCTCTGCATCGTGAAGCTCGTCGGGCAGATATACCGCAGCCACATTCTGACTGCCGCCGGCGTCGGCTCGGGGCCGCAGCGACCAGGCCGGCAGGTAGGTGGAGGGGTGGGTGGCCGCCCAAACCTCCAGGGTCGCGCCATCTTCCCGCAGGGCCATGTGCAAAGGCAGGCGGTGCAGGAAGCCATGGGGGATGAAAACCACCGGCCTCTCTGAAGGCAGCGCCCACAGGAAGGGGAAGGTCGTCCCGATCTGTCGGCAGAGACTCTCCAGTTCCGGGGCCGAAGCCTGGCTCACGGCGGCGTAATTATCCTGCCAGCGGCGATACGCCTGCCACAGATCAGTGGTTTCATAGGGGCCCTCGCAGCTCCACTTCTGGTCCTTGGCATCGTAGACCAGGGCATAGGCCATGTTCTTCTTCAGCCCCGCGGCGGCGCCGCTGCTCAGATAAAAATGCACCGCCAGCCACTGTTCATCGGGCAGCTCCGTAAAGGAGAGGGGAGCCACCGGGGCGGAAGCTGAGCCGGCCGCCAGCCCACCGGCGATGTACTGGTTTGCATAGGCCCGGGCGTCCTGTTCGATGAGCTGGGCAAAATCCACGTCCGCTCCCCGTTTCTTTTTGGCCTGGGCCTGGGCCAACTGTTCCGCCAGGGCCAGGCGCACCAGGGGCCGGCTTTTCAGAGAGTCGGCCACCCGAGCCTTCTCTTCCAGCGTTGGGGCAGCCTGGAAGGCCAGGTCATAGAGGTCCTGATGGCGGGACCAATACCAACGCAGCTGGCAGCCGCTGTAGCGCAACTCCTGTTCATTTTTCTGGCACACCTGCCAGGCTGCGGTTGCCAAGTCTTCCCAGCCCTTCTGGCTGCTCCGGGCCCAGTCCACCAGCAGGTCCACCAGGCCCTCCCAGTCCGGATGGGAGAACCAGCGCCGTTGCAAGTCCTGGAGCACGGTATTTATTTCTTTCGCCGCCCCGCTAGCATTATTTGATAAATAAGCCGCCCAGGCCCGGTCCAAAGCTGTGGCCTTGGAGCTTCCCAGAACCAGAGGCAAATATGATGGGTCGCGGGCCAGGCGGGCATAGGCCACGATGAGGCGGCAATCCACCGGAGTCAGATTAGCAGGTGTCCGGGGGTCCAAGAACAAGATCGCTTCTGCCAGACAGGCCTCTATCTCCTTCCCAGTCCGGGCCTCCAACCGCCCCAGCTCCAGGAAAATGTCCCCCCGGAAGCGGTGATAGTCCAGGGTTGTTTTACCTGTGTCGGTGACCTGATCCAACTGCTCCAGGGCCTTGTCCAGGGCCTCTTTTTTCTTAGGGGAGATGGTAAAACCTTTGGGCCGGATAATGCGACTGCGCTCCAGGTAAGCCTGGGCCAGGAGGAGGCGGAGCCTATCCTGCAGGTCGGGAGGGCAGATAGCCGACCGCTGCTGGAGGTCCTTAATCACCGCCTCCAGGGCCTGGCGACGCTGGGCGTGTTGCCATTGCGGCTCTCGAGCTCGCTCGATGATTGCCGCCGCCACCTCCAGACCTTGCCGGGCGTGGAACGCATGGATATCAGCTTCCCGGGAGGCCAGGGCCTCACAGAGCTCTTGGCTCAGGACCGGCAGCGCCACCAGCCCGGGAGCTTCCCCCAACCCGCCGGAGAGAAACAGGAGGGCGGAGCCCAGATATTGATAGCCCTGTTCAGTCAATCCGCCCGCCTGGTTACGACAAGCCTGGACCAGCTCACGGCATGCCTCATCCCGCTTATACACCACATTATGCGCCTCATCCGGCAGACAGAAAGCCAGCTTGACCTCGGCGGCCAAAATTTCCCGGTAATATTTTGTTATCATCGGCAAAAACGTCTCATCAGCTGGCTGGGCCAATAGCAACCCTCCCGCCGCTAGAATGCTTTTGTATATTTGTCTCTTCTCGTGGCGCCCAAGTGACAATGCCAAACAATTTTTTTCGACACCGCCAAACAAAAAACCGCCGGCTGGTTCGCAACCTGGCGGTGGATTCTTTTTGCCTCACTCAGCGTCCGGTCTCCCTGGTCTTCCTGCAGACATCCCCGGTGCCGTGACCTCTGGGCCTGCCTTCGGCATGCCGTCTTTCCTTAAAAGCCACCCCATGGATGTTCCAGTGGCAGACCAAGGGTGCCGTGACATCAATGAATGCCGTCTCTCCTTAACAAAAACTGGCCGAAGAAAGGCCAGAACTCATAATAGTGCCGTGACATCAATGAATGCCGTCTCTCCTTAACCTTAAGAAGGGATATCCCCACCTAAGGGACTTAGAGTGCCGTGACATCAATGAATGCCGTCTCTCCTTAACCAAAAAGTAAAATCAGGCGGACGCTGGAAGCGGTGCCGTGACATCAATGAATGCCGTCTCTCCTTAACTCGGAGGGGTATTTCACATCGACTATAGGAATTAAGTGCCGTGACATCAATGAATGCCGTCTCTCCTTAACGGAAGAATTCGACACCGAAGAGATGTCGACATTACGTGCCGTGACATCAATGAATGCCGTCTCTCCTTAACTTGGCTTGGTGAGAATTGGTGTTTTCAAGAATTTTTGTGCCGTGACATCAATGAATGCCGTCTCTCCTTAACCATTCGGGTTAGGGTTAGAGGATGCCAAGGAATTAGTGCCGTGACATCAATGAATGCCGTCTCTCCTTAACTGTCAATGCCGGCGCCGGGAAATTTTTAGTTTTTAGGTGCCGTGACATCAATGAATGCCGTCTCTCCTTAACACGATCCAGATGTGTTCAATAGAAAACTTACTGGTGCCGTGACATCAATGAATGCCGTCTCTCCTTAACACGCCGCGTACGAGCTGCCAGTCGGGCTAAACAGGTGCCGTGACATCAATGAATGCCGTCTCTCCTTAACAATATATGAAATGGACATCGACGAACAAAATAAAGTGCCGTGACATCAATGAATGCCGTCTCTCCTTAACCCCATTCCGGGGAGTGGCAAAAGAGTTATCTTTAGTGCCGTGACATCAATGAATGCCGTCTCTCCTTAACTTCAACCGAGACGGATAGAATTCGTCTCTATTTGGGTGCCGTGACATCAATGAATGCCGTCTCTCCTTAACTCAAGAATTTCTGGCTACAACTTCGGTTTGTTCAAAGTGCCGTGACATCAATGAATGCCGTCTCTCCTTAACTCAAGAATTTCTGGCTACAACTTCGGTTTGTTCAAAGTGCCGTGACATCAATGAATGCCGTCTCTCCTTAACCGGAAAAAATATATGAGATGGACAAAATAAAGAGTGCCGTGACATCAATGAATGCCGTCTCTCCTTAACAACGGAGAAATCAGCTAGTTATATATTACTACCGGATACTCTAATGGAAAATACCGGGTCTTGTCAAGCACTTTCTGATCGGCCGGATTTTTTCGCAAATGCCCCTAAATGGCCCTCATCCAGATTGCCAAAAATCACTTTTTTGGGGTTAACCTATTGTTTTTATTACCACCAGATTTTCGCAACACTTTGGCGCCGCCAGCCGCAGGGGAGCATTTGCGAAAACGGCCCCCAGAGCCCTGGCGAACCAGATAAATTATATTTTTATTTCAATAAGATACAAAGACAGTAACAAGCCGTCCTGGGCCGTCGGCGGAGTTTTTTCGCAAATGCTCGGGCCGTTAGACCGAAAAAGGGCATTTGCGAACTTTTTGGCCCCCCGCCGCGAGGGGGTGGTCCGGCCTCAAAAGCTATCATCCCTTTGAAATACCTCAGGATTAGCGGCTGCCGGCAAGGTTCGCAAATGGTTTGCCCCCAAGCAGGTTCGGGGCCTTGGCGGGATGGCAGCTAACCTATTGATAAATATAAGAATAAAGAACCTGTGAGCTCTACCGCCATTGCACGACGGCCAACCGCCGCCAACCGGGCAAAGGCCTGTCCCTAGAAAAAAGTTGGCAAAAAAACGGAATGGAGTCACCTGACAGGCGGCGGCAGCGACAGAAAGGATAGAACTATGACGGAGGCCCAGCACCTATGCCCACCACTTCCTACCGACAATTGGCAGCCATTACCTCCCCGGAAAATCTGCACGCCGCCTGGCAGCGGGTCGCCACCAAAAAGGCGGCTGGCGGTTGGGACGGGCAGAGCGTGTCAGATTTTGGCGAACAGGCCGAGACCCAGCTGCTCTCACTCCGGGAAGAGCTCCTCTCTGGCCGCTATGTGCCCGCCCCCCTCCTGCAAGTTGCCATTCCGAAAACCAAAAACCCTGACGAGAAGCGAATTCTGGCCCTGCCGTCGGTCCGGGACAAGGTAGCTCAAGAGGCGGTCCGGCGAGTCTTGGATCCTTTGCTGAACCGGTACTTTCTCGACACCAGCTATGGGTATCGGCCAGGCAAGGGTCCCCAACGAGCTATCCGGCGGGTCTGCCACATCTTGCAGACCCGGCGCCCCGCCTGGGTCGCCTGCCTCGATATTGACGAGTTCTTCCCCAGCATTGACCACGAGGTGTTGCTCACCCAGTTGCGGGTCTTTGGCGTCGAGGAACCGGTCTGCCGTTACCTCTTGCTCTGGCTGAAAATGGGGCAGGTGCAACGCAGCGGCCGCTGGCTGGATGTTTATCAAGGCGTCTCCCAGGGCGGTATTATCTCGCCCCTGCTGGCCAATGTCTACCTTCACCCTCTGGACGTCTTCCTCCATGGTGAGGGTATAGAGTCCGTCCGCTATGCTGATGATTTCAGGTTGTTCTCGGCCACCCGGCGCCAGGCGGAAACCACTTACAGCCTCACCCGGGAATTTCTGGCCAACAGATTAAAATTATCCCTTAACGGGCAAGACCAGCCGGTGACAGAAGTCGCCTCCGGGTTTACCTTCCTTGGGGTCCGCTTTCATGGCGGCATATTAACCATCGCTCCGGAGAAGTGGGACACCATCATCCAGAAGTTAGGAATTCTGGCTCAACGCTTGGCGGCCGACCAGTCTGCCATCATCATCCAACAGGTGAACGAGGCTATCATCGGTTGGTGGCGGTATTACGGGGCATTGGTGGTAGAAACCGAAATGGCATGCTTGCGTCAGGAATTACAAAAAGCCCTGGTCCAGGCCTTTGCCAGCCAGCCAGAGATCCTGCCTGATCTGCCGGAAGCCTGCCAGCACCTGGAGATCCCCGGAGCCACCACCATGGCCGACCGCCAGCAGTTCTGGCAAGAAATCCAGGCAGCCATCAGTGAGCATGCCCGAGCAGAAGTCAAGCCCGAGCAGACGGTGCGCCGAGTGCAGAAGACTGTCCGCGGGGCCAAGCGGCGCCATATCCGTCGCCTCCTGGAAGGAGCCAAGTTGGTCATCAACACTCCCGGGGTATTTCTCGGCAAACGGGGCAACCGCGTGGTAGTCCGCCAGGACCGCCAGATTCTCTCAGAAGCCCTCCTGGATCGCTTGGAAAGCATCACCCTGTTGGCCCATGGCACCAGTCTCTCCTCGGACCTGATTTCCCACTGTGCCGTGCAAGAGATACCCATCTGTTGGATTTCGGCCACAGGCCAGGTTGAGGCATTCATTTATAGCCCTGCAGCTTTGAAAGGCAACTCCTGCCAGCTGCAACAGTTGGCCGCTGCTCAGGACCAGCACCAGACCTTTGCTCTGGCTAGCTCTTTTGTAATGGGCAAGGTCAAAAATCAGCTCAGCCTCATCAAATACTTCGGCAAATACGAAAAAAAACGGAACGGTGACTTCCTCCGGCCATATGTGCATTTTTTGGAAACGGCTGCCTCTCTAGTTGGAGAAGCTATGAAACTGACTCCAGAAGGTGACTGGCCTCGCCTCCGGGGACAGCTGATGAGCATCGAAGGGCGGGTTGCCGCCCAGTATTGGGACATGGTGCAGGTGCTGCTGGCCGAAGCAGCGCCGTTCCCGGGGCGAGTCCGCCAGGGAGCCACCGATCTGGTCAACAGCCTGCTCAATTACGGCTATGCGGTCTTGTCTGCCCAAGTCCTCCAAAATATCATTCAGGTTGGCTTAAATCCGCATATCAGCTTCCTGCACGCACCTCGGCCAGGGGTGGCTACCTTGGCCTTTGATCTCATGGAAATATTCCGTCCGCCGGTCGTAGATCGGGTAGTACTATCCGAATTGCGGCGCCATCCCCAGAGCTATACTGTGGATGAAGAAGGACGCTTAACGTTGGAAACCAGACGTCGCCTCGTGAACCGCATCCACACGCGACTCGCCAGCATTGAGAACTTTCGGGGAAAAGAAGTAAAATTAGAGGAAATCATCCTGGCTCAGGTTAAAGAGCTGCGGCGCCACTGCGAAGGCGCCACCGTCTTCCGGCCCTATCTGACCAAGTGGTAAAAATGCTCATCTGGAGGTAATGGGATGACCACAATCAGGCAACCAGAGCTGGTGCGCTTGTTAATGGTTGAAGACGATCCGGAGCGGGTGGAGACAATCCGCACCTGGCTCCCCCAAGATTTTCGCCTGGTAGTGGCAGCCAGCGCCGGGAGGGCCAAGGGAATTTTAAACCGGGATCGGGGACAAGTTTATGCCGGCATCATGCTTGATCTGGATCTGCAATTGCAAGTGGCACATGAGGACGAGCGCTACATGTCGGGCGCAGATGTGGCGCAAGACATTATCCGCTTCGTGGACAGAGATGTGCTGATCTTAATACATTCCATGAACCCCCGAGCCGGCTCCTTGGCGGAGAAGCTGGAATCTGCAGGCTTCGCGGTCACTCGCCTCCCCATGGATCAGCTCAGCCAGGAACAATTCCTGGAGTGGCTGGCGGAAGTCCGGGATAATCTCTAACACCGAGCAGGGCTTCCTCTCCTGGCCGAGCGGCCTTGCCAGCCGGTACGTATCACTGCCGGGGCCAGCAGGGTAAAACCAGGGAGACCAAACCTTTGGTGTCAGGTTGCCAAACAGGTCCAGCAGGTGTGATACTGCAAGGGCTGGGGAGACTGAATGAACTGTGAATTTCCCGATGCATGGCCATAAAACTTTAGCCCCGGCGGGTCCATCAGGAGCAACTCCCGGCCCGGCCCCCGGCTTCCTGAGCAAGGCTGCAATTGTGGCTAAAAAGCTGGGGGGCTACCCGAAGAATTGAATGGACCGTTGCCGCTTTCCTGACAACCTCGTTGAGGGAGGCTGTATCCTCCGCCCCTTCGGACGGAGCTCAGGAAGAATCACCTCTGAGTAGGGGATAAAAAGATGCATACATGCTGGCTTGTTCGGCGCGGCCTGATGGCGGCAATGCTCCTGATATTGTCCCTGCACCCCACATCAGTGGCGGCCGAGTATTATACGGTGGATAAACAAGGGAGAGTGCGGATTTACGAGGATTCCGGCAAGTTCAAAAGGCAACTGCCGGACAAAGCAGTGGATGTTTCTTACGTCGGCCCGGACAAAATCATCCTGGACACCGGCAAAAACCGCTATCTCTATGATATCAAACACAATACCAGGAAAAAATTAAATTAGCGGCGTAGACCACCTCGGGGCGTTAGCCCCGTGCAACCATAAGAGCCAGCATGGTGCTGACCCTTGTGATATTTCTGGCCTCGTTGCCGACAGGACCAGGGATTCTGTCTTGCCTCTTGCTTTAGCCCAGCCAGCCTCACCGCTGCCGCCAGGCCGTCGCCGGGTCGGCCTGATCCTCCGGCTTGGGGGTTCAGGCGCCGGCGCAGGGTGGTGGATGGTTTAAAGACTACCACCCGGCGTTCGGACAACAGCAGGTCTTCGCCGGTCTGGGGGTTGCGGCCCCGGCGGGGGTGCTTCCGGCGCACCATCCACTTGCCGAAGCCGGAGATGAGCACATCCTCGCCCCGGACCAGGGCGGCCGTGATGATCTCCAACACCCGCTGCACCAGCCTCTGGGCCTCCCAGGGCTTGACGCCGTAGACCCCCCTCTGGACCTGCACGGCCAGCTTGGCCTTGGTCAGGGTCAGGGATTTCTGCGGCCCCGGCTCAACTGCCCTTCCAAGATATTGAACACCTTCTCTAACCAACCGTTCTCCCTCCCTGCCGCCGGTCTTTCCCCGCCTTGGCGTCCGGCATAGACCGTGGCGTGGGCCGCATGCTCCCGCCAGTTCTCCAGATAACGAGCCGCCACCACCGGGTCCCGGATGACCAGCAGGTTCTCGGCGTTCTTCTCCTCCGCCGCCCGGGTGAAGTTGAAGGAACCGGTGATGACCGTCTGTTCGTCAATGACCATGACCTTATTGTGGGCGATGGCGTGGGCCGCGTCAATGAAAGTTTTGATGCCGGCGTTGGCCAGGAAGTCGGCGGCGGCGTATTTGTCGGTCCGCTGGCTCTGGTCCAGGATGACCTCCACCCGCACGCCCCGTTGGTGCGCCCGGAGCAAAGCCCGGGCGATGGGCGCCGAGGTGAAGGAATAAGCCTGCACCAGGACGCTCTGCCGGGCTTGGTTCACTTCCCGGACGATGGCGGCGGTGGCGCCGCCGTTGGGGGAGAAATAGACCTCCCAGCCGGCGGCCGGGGCAAACTTCTCGGCCCGGACCGGAGCGGCCAGGAGCAGGAGGACAACCAGGAGAAGAAAGGCCGGCCGCCGCACTACTGCTGCCCCCGTTTCCGGGCCGGCCGCCGGACAGGGAGCTGCCTGGCTGCACACCCGGTGCAGGTGAGACACTGCCGCCGTTTCCCCTGGTCATCCAGGCAGCCCCATGGTTGCCGGTCGGGTGAGAAAAAGATGAGGAGAGGCCGGATGGGGGCCATGGGGTTTTCCTTATCTGCTTCTCGCAGGTTTTTGGCCAAGGCGATCAGTTCCTCAATCACCTGGGCTGCCTCCATGGCCCGGTTCTGGTGGCGCTTTATCGAGTTCTCCAGCATTTCTGCAAAGGAGCGGCTCTGCACCAGGTTCTTGCGGCTGCGGGTCTTGATCTCTCCTGCCAAGAGTTTATGCAACATCTCCACCGCCAGGTTGCGTTGGGGTAGTTCCTCCGGTTTTTGAGGCCTGCCAGTACTACCTAAAGTTGAGGAAGCCGGGTATCTGCCAGTTCATCACCCTCAATGGTGCGCCAAAGCAGGAACCACTCGCGATCGGCTGTCAGCGCGCCCAGGTAGGCCTCCAGACCGCTGGTTGCAGGCGGTCCAGAAGGTAGCGCTCTCCGTCGCCGCGTTTTTCAATTCCATGACCGCCATCAGATCAAATATACCTTGAATGAAGGAACGATATGTCGTTGGGGTCTATATCGAATCATATCATCTTCTGGAACAAAAACTATAAGATCTGCATTTACAGTGTACATTTTATTGCGGAAAGCTCTTTCTTTTAAGATTTCAATCGCATGACAAACGAATCCTAGAAATAATAATTGATCTTTTTTAAAAGTATCGGTAGAATTATACCGCTTAATTTCACAGAAATGAATCTGATATTCCTTATTGTTAATAGCACATAAATCAACATATATTCGATTTTTATTAGTCTTTCTCTCTATTATATCTTGATTTAACTCGCATAACTTATCAAAAACAGTAAAGAAATCTTCTGAAAAAACTTCACTGATACGATAATGGGCCACGAGAAGTTGTTGTGCATCCCAGCCTTTTTTACCCAATTGTTTTTTGATAAATTCGATAGAAAGACAATATTTCTCATAAAATATATTTTCTGGTTGAATACCTTTATCCTTAACAAGATGGCTAGCATACTTAACTTCTGGATAGTGTTGCGATCCTTTGCCCTTTATAGATTGATTGTAGTAGGTTGTTCCTTTTTGACCCAAGTGTCCACTAATTTGTAAAAGTGATTCAATCAAGCCTTTGTCACCATTAATCCATCTTAGATACTCTTGATAATCGTATGGAAAGCTCTTTTCTGTGAAGGAGATAGGTTCGTTTATTATAACTCTTTTAGTCATGATTTCACCTCAATTAATATTACTATTCCAGAACTTTCCCTGGTTTATGGTGGCGTCAAGGATCAGCTCAGGCCTCTTGCGAGGTTGACATCCTCTCCGCCCTAACGGACGGAGAGGATGTCAATGTTGGCCGGAATAATACGCTTGCCCCTGCCAGAGGACCTGGGGGTAGCCGACGAAGTGCTGGCCGTTGG
>Ga0067045_1028272_pt1 | contig 37722 bp, 27 predicted proteins | sample TerdegcTABiofilm_FD_59184 | JGI IMG/M metagenome (GOLD analysis project Ga0067045, IMG submission 59184) | Combined Assembly of (Gp0054472, Gp0054536) Wastewater bioreactor microbial communities from Singapore -Terephthalate degrading... | reverse complement strand
TTCTTACTAAATGTGGATACAAAATATGTTATCGAAACCCATCATAATATCTTATTCCCAATACATTTACAAGCCCATTTTTCTAATGGCGGCCATTAGAAATTATTCTGTAATGACAATTCCGGGTTAAAGCGTACAAAGCATAAAAAACGCAAATGTAAGTAACGGAGAATTTTGTGACATCCTAAACCTATAGAAGAAGGTTTTGTTGTCCATGAAAGATTTATTTGAGTAGGTTTCATAACGGACTAATAAACGGGATAAACCCATCCAAACCTGTTCAATAACAATCAAAAAGCATTCGATGCAATCATGGCCGGAAAAAATTACTGCAAGAGTTGAAAGATGTTATGAATATTATGGATGCCGATTACGGCAAAAGACAGAGCCGGCACTAAAGAAACCTTCGGCCGGACCAATGGGCTTTTTTTTGAAAATATATTCGTAACCTTGATAATGAGGAAATTTGTGATTATTTTAAAGCTACACATCCAAAACTAATTCAAACAGGATCGAATTATGAGTTATCAAAACCTTCTTCTGGATATAAGTGATAAAATGGCGCTGATATCGCTGAACAATCCGCCATCGAACAGCCTGAAAATGGACTTACTTAAAGAGCTGGAAACCGTCATCGGAGAGATGCAGAAAAACGCAGAGGTAAAGGTTATTATTCTGACCGGAGCGGGCAAGCTCTTTGCCAGCGGCGCTGATATTTTGGAAATATCGCAAGTGTCTTCGCGCGAGCAGGCGAAAGCCATGGCCGGATACGGACAGAAGGTGTTTACCGGGATTGAAAACAGCGTCAAACCGGTGATGGCGGCTATAAACGGATTTTGCCTGGGTGGAGGGCTCGAACTGGCCATGAGTTGTCATTTCCGTATCGCTTCGGACCGGGCGCTGATGGGACTGCCGGAAATTACCTTGGGTATTATACCAGGGTTTGGCGGGACACAGCGCTTGCCGCGCCTGATCGGAAAAGGTAAAGCGCTGCAGATGATCCTGACCGGCGAACCAATCCGTTCCGATGAAGCGCTGGCCCTGGGATTGGTCAACGCCGTGGTACCAAAAGATCAGCTTCTGGACGAGGCTCGGAATATCGCCCGAAAAATTACTTCCAAAAGCGCCTTAAGTATTGCTGCGGCGCTGAAAGCGGTTGTCCGGGGATGCGATACTGTATTGTCACAAGGTCTTGATACGGAAGCTCAATGCTTTTCCGAATTATACGGCACCGATGACATGAAAGAAGGCCTTTCCGCTCATCTTGAAAAAAGAAAACCAAATTTTGCGGACCGATAACCATTCATCCGGCAATCCCATCATGGTCAATTCACGGATTATTGACTGGCGTAAACCGGAATATCTCAGAAAGCTGTTGGACAATGAATGGATTGACTGGGAAAATGAATTTTCCAACGCCAATCCCGTTGATCTTGAGATTGGCATTGGCAATGGCAGTTTTCTGATTCCTTATGCCGCCAGCCATCCCGGTCGCAATATCATCGGAATTGAAATTGACGGGAGTTATTTAAAAAAGGCTGATAAACGATGTGTAAGACAAAATCTTTACAATGTACGTCTGCTCATCGGTGATGCCAAATTACTGGTATGGAAACTGATACCTGACCGGACGCTGTCAGGACTTTATATTCATTTTCCGGATCCATGGTTTAAGAAACGCCATAAAAAACGGCGCCTGATTAATCCCCTGACGATAAATCTGTTTGCAAGAAAAATTAACGATTACCTGACGATTACGACCGATGACGGTGAATATAAGGACTGGGTTAAGGAATGCATTGAAAACACGTCCTGTTTTCAACCCGTCTATCCCTCGTTTTGGATTCATGATCCGGAGGATCATTTTGAAACCAAATACGAACGAAAATGGAAAGCGCAGGGTAAGGTCATATACTACATGAAATTCAAGAAGATATCCCATCCGAATCTTGATTGCGATGTTTACAGGCATACCCAGAATCTAGATTATCCCATGAAAAAGCTTAAAGAAAAATTTATTATTCTAAAGGAAGATGACAGCACCAATAACATTTCCGGAGGTCATTTATGCGTTTGATACTTTTAGGCGCGCCCGGAGTAGGCAAGGGCACACAATCCAAAATGCTGGTAGCGCATTACGCCATCCCACAGGTTTCTACCGGGGACATGCTCAGGGAGGCGATTAAAAACAATACGCCGCTCGGCGCCAAAGCCATGACATTTATGAATGACGGCCTGCTTGTGCCCGATGACATTATTATTGGGATTGTGCATGAAAAACTGAAATCCCATCACTGTAAGCACGGATTTATTCTTGACGGTTTTCCGCGCACAGGGGCCCAGGCTGAGGCGCTGGATAAAATACTGCACGAGCTCAAGGTGGAATTAGACGCTGTCATCGATATTGTGGTATCGAAAGAAAATCTGATATCCCGTATGATCAACCGTCTGACCTGCAAGGCCTGCGGAGAAACCTACAACAAACTCACGCTGAAACCTAAAGTGGAAAATGTCTGCGATAAATGCGGCGGAATACTTTATCAGCGGGCGGATGATACACGGGAAGCCATCGAGAATCGCTTCAAGGCCTATGAAAAAGAAACCGAGCCGCTTCGCAGTCATTATTTAAAAACCGGCAAGCTTAAGCAGATTGACGGCGAAAAATCCGTGCAGGAGGTATTTGAATCCATAGTACAGTTATTGCCTTATAAACCTCATTAAATTTCCAAAAGAGAGCGGCCGATGAATGATTTGAACCGGATTTTTGTATGATTATTGCGGACGGGGTTTTGATTGTATGTCTTTGTATCTGGGGTTTACTGATACTGCTTCTGACCTATGCATTGATTACGTACAGGTCGCCTCAGTCGTCCGGCATGCCGTTTGTCAGTGTTGTAATTGCCGCGCGTAATGAAGAACGGTCGATTGCTGATTGTCTAAGTTCACTGGCCGCGCAATCCTATCCACAGGAGGCATTTGAAGTTATACTTATTAATGACCGTTCGGAGGACAGAACCCGGGCTGCGGCTGAGCCGTTTTCTCAGATAATTAAAAATTTTCAGATTATTGATATTGTTTTTTTGGCAGATAAACTTTCCCCTAAAAAAAACGCGCTGAATGAGGGAATAAAGGCCGCCCGAGGTGAAATCATTTTATGTACCGACGCGGACTGTCGGGCTAGAAAAGGCTGGATTCAATCCATGGCGGCATGCTTTGATGAACAAACCGGTATGGTTGTCGGATACTCGCCGATTATACCGAATAACAAATTATCCATCCTGGAACAGTTTGTTTCTCTGGATTCTCTGGCGCTGGCATCCTTAGCCGCGGCATCTACATACTGGAACCGCACGCTGACGGCTACCGGGCGCAATCTCAGTTACCGGAAAACCGTATTTAACGAAGTGGGCGGCTTTCGTAAAATCGGGCATTTTATTTCCGGCGACGACGATCTGCTTTTAGGATTATTCAGGAAAACCCGATGGAACATCGCCTACTGCATGGACGCGAATGCCCAGGTGGAGACCGGTCCGCCCGAATCATTCCACCAGTTCATAAATCAGAAAATCCGCCAGGCCTCCAAAAGCCGGCATTATGACCACGCCAAACGGTCACTGATTGCAGGGCTGTATCTGTTTCATGTGGCGATATTATTTTATCCTGTTTTTGCGGTGATTTTTAAATCCGGATTAAGTTTTAATATTTATACATTAGTTATGGTTTTTTGGCCATGGATTGCCAAAATGCTTTTAGATTTTATCTTAATGCTAACCGGGGCCATCCGGTTTAGGCGCATTTCGTTTTTGCCGTTTTACCCCATAATATCCATACTGCATCCGTTATATATTGTTGTTTTTGGCCTGTGGGGGCTTTTCGGCAAATTTGAATGGAAAGAACGAAAATTTTCTACTACTATTTAATATGACGATTTTAATTTACCTGTTCGTTATTTCGCTCGCGGTTTACGTCCTATTCGGATTGCTGATGCTGACCGGTCTGCTGACTGCGAAACCCTGCGGCAGGAATACCAGTAAACCCTTTGTATCGGTCATTATCGCGGCCCGGAATGAAGCCGCCCATATAGCCACATGCCTTGAAAGCGTCCTGAATCAGACTTACGAAAACGAACAATTTGAAGTTATTGTTGTCAACGACCGGTCATCAGACAATACAGGCGTTATAGCCGAATCATATATTTCTACCTGTAACAATCTTAAAGTTATTACCATAACCGATCTTCCGTTAAAAGTTTCTCCAAAAAAATGGGCGATTCAGAAAGGAATTGAAAATTCACGGGGAGAAATATTATTGTTTACTGACGCCGATTGTCAGGTAAAACCCACATGGATGGAAAGTATGGTCGGCTGTTTTATGCCGGACACCGGTATGGTTATTGGATTTTCAGCTATCCGGGCCGTATCGTTTTTTGAGAAGCTTCAGGCTTTTGATTTTTTATCATTAATGGCGGCAGCTTTCGGGGCGTGCACGATGGGACTTAAATGGTCCGCCAGCGGGCAAAATCTGGGATATCGCCGGAAAGCATTTGATCAGGCCGGCGGTTTTTCATCGGTTATAAACCGCATATCGGGCGATGATGCGCTGATGGTCCAGCTGATACGAAAGTTAAAAACATGGCGTATTGTTTTTAATCCGGATCCCCGTTCTTTTAATGAAACCGAACCGCAGAATAATTTGAAAAGCCTTATTCATCAACGTTCCCGGTGGGCATCCAATGCGACCATTATGATTAAACTCAATCCGGTTTTATTTTTCTATTTATTTGCCGTGTTTATTTTTTATTCAGGTCTTGTCGCGGGCATGGTTTGTTCTTTGTTATATTCCGCCTGTCTGTGGCCGTTAGTATTCGGTTTTATTCATAAAATGATTATTGATCTGCTAATAACCGTAAAGGCCAGCAGGATCTTTCATCAACCGTTTTCCCCGGCTGTGTTCATCATATGGTTTCTGTTTCAGTTGCCCTATACTTTATTGGTCGGTCTGAGGGGATCTTTGCAGATTTTCAAATGGAAACAGTAATTTGAAAAGAATTTTTTATTCAATCTAACCGGAGTTGCTATGAATCCGTTCACGTTCCGCAAAGTATTAATTGCCGTATTATTGTTTTTTGGCGGTATCGGCTGGATATCAGCGCCGTATTTTAGCGCCGATGTATTAACGGTAACCGGCATGAATGACAAAAAGGGGGGCAAAATTTCCGGTGAAGGAAAACTGTCATCTTTTTTGATGCCGTATAGACCAATACGGCTGGTTAACACCACATACAAGCCGGGTCAAAAGTACATCTTTGCCTATACGGATGAAGCCGTCAGCGAGGCACTTTCTTTTCAGGCGGTCGATGACAGCAACCGGCCGGTGGCCGGTTTAACCGTAGAATTTCAGATTATTGAAACGCCGTCCAAAGCCAAAGGTTATGAATCTACATCGAAAGCCGTTACCGATCAGGAAGGAAAAGTTTATCCTGAATTGCGTACCGGAACGGAGAGCGGCACGTATGTTCTAATTGCACGATGTGAGAACCAGACCGGCGCTGTACCGAAAATAACCGTCAGGGCGTTTGACAAGACCTGGATTTTGTTTCTCGTTTTTGGCGTATTCGGAGGATTGGGGATATTCCTGTACGGCATGGGGATCGGAGCAGGCGGACTACAGAAAGTGGCCGGCGATAAAATGCGCGTGATACTTGGCCGTCTGACGCGTAACCGCATTATGGGCGTTTTGCTGGGAACGGTCGTCACCGGAATTGTACAGAGCAGCAGCGCGACGACGGTTATGGTAATCGGTTTCATCTCTGCCGCACTAATGACCCTGGCGCAGGGTCTGAGCGTGATGCTGGGCGCGCACATCGGTACCACGCTGACCGTCCAGCTGATTGCGTTTAACATCAGTGACTACGCCCTGCTGATGATTGGTACCGGGTTTATTATGACCATTGCCACCAAACGGAAAATGTATATTTATATCGGAGAGATCATACTCGGATTCGGTTTCATCTTTTTCGGGATGGGCGTCATGTCCACTGCGCTGGGGCCGCTGAAAACGCTGCCCGTCGTTTCGGAAAAACTGATGTATTTCGGCCAGAATCCCATACTCGGAATATTATTCTCTGCGCTATTTACCGGCATCGTGCAAAGCAGCGGCGCCACCATTGGTCTCGCGGTCGTATTGGCCAGCGAGGGATTGCTGGACCTCACGGTAGGATTACCGCTCGTTCTGGGAGCCAATATCGGCACCACGGTTACAGGGCTTATAGCGTCTTCTACCGCGAATACTGAAGGCAAACGGGCGGCGCTCGCTAACATGCTTTTTTCGGTTATCGGGGTCATCTTAATGTATCCGTTTATTGATCCTTTTAACGCTATGGTTGTCAAAATCACCTCGTTTTTCGGGTCGGATTCGGTGCCGAGGCAAATCGCCAATTCACATATGTTCTTTAATATCATAAACGCAGCGATACTGATCTGGTTTATCGGATTTATGGCAAAAGCAGTCACACGCATGATTCCGGCGAAAATTGACGAAGCCGCCGAAGAAAGAAAACCGAAATATCTTAATAATAATTTACTCGAGGTACCTGAACTCGCCATCGAGCAGTCCAGCCGGGAAATTCATCGCATTGTTGAAAAAGTACGCGTGATGTTCAGCGATGCGTACACCCTGCTTGGCAATTATAAAGAAGAAACCGCCGAACGGCTGACTCAGGAAATGAACACGGTGTATTACCTGGAAAACGAAGTACGAAAGTATTACACGCGTTTGTCCCAGAAGAGCATCAGTCTTTTTCAGTCCAAACGTATTATGACCCTTCTGCTGATTTTAGATGACCTGCGGCGGATCGCCTACATTTTGGGCGATAACGTCAATGAGCGCCTGACCCAGCTTAAAAAGCAAAACCAGCATTTTTCTCCGGAGGGTTTGAAAGAGTTGGAGAAATATTTTTTGGAGATTAACGAAGTGTACGCAAAAACCGCCGATGTAATAGAAAAAGAAAATCCGGATTTAGCCAAAGAAGTGCTGGAACATAAAAAACTCTTAAAAGACCGTGAAGTACAGCTTCGCCAGTCTCACATTGAGCGGCTCAACCGCGGCCTGCAGGAAAGCATTGAGTCCAGCGCCGTTCATCTTGATGTATTGAGTCTGTTAAAACGAATTGATACGTATTGCAACCGGGTCAATCTGAGCGTTATCGAACAGTTCACCTACGGGCCGCCGAAGACAAAGTAAAACCATCTTATACAAAAAGCCTCTTTGGTCGTTTACCAGAGAGGCTTTTTTTAATTTTATGGATATTAAAGTTTTTACCCGTTCATTGACTCCAGGAAGTGCTTATTAGAGCGGGTGCCGCGCATTTTGTCGAGCAGCATTTCCATGGCTTCCACCTGCGTTTTGTCGCTGAGCAGTTTGCGAAGAATCCAAACGCGGTTCATTTCAAACTGGCTTAACAGCAGTTCTTCCTTACGTGTGCCGGAGCGGTTGATATCAATCGCGGGGAAGATGCGGCGGTCGGCGAGTCGGCGGTCGAGAATGATTTCCATATTACCGGTGCCTTTGAATTCCTCAAAGATCACTTCATCCATACGGCTGCCGGTTTCAATGAGAGCGGTGGCGATAATGGTTAAGCTGCCGCCTTCTTCCACGTTACGGGCCGCGCCAAAGAATCGTTTGGGACGATGTAAGGCGTTGGAGTCCACGCCGCCGGAAAGGATCTTGCCGCTGTGAGGTACGACGGTGTTGAACGCGCGCGCGAGACGGGTGATGGAATCCAGCAGGATTACCACGTCATGGCCGCATTCCACCATGCGTTTTGCTTTTTCAAGAACGATGTCCGTTACCTGCACATGGCGATCGGGCGGTTCGTCGAATGTGGAACTGAGCACTTCGGCCTTGACGGAGCGCTCCATATCGGTTACTTCTTCCGGCCGTTCGTCAATCAGCAGAACAATCAGCTTGATTTCCGGATGATTTTCTGTGATGGCGTTCGCGATATTTTTCAGTAAAATCGTTTTACCTGTACGCGGCGGCGCTACAATCAGGCCGCGCTGGCCTTTACCGATCGGCGTCATCAGGTCCATCACGCGCAGGGAATAATTGTTAATGTCCTTAGTCTCTAATTTGATGCGTTCTTTGGGATAGAGCGGTGTCAGGTTGTCGAACAGCGGCTTCTGCTTGGCAATCTCCGGATGCTCAAAATTTACCGCTTCCACCTTGAGCATGGCAAAGAACCGTTCGCCCTCTTTAGGCGGGCGTATCTGACCGCTGACCACATCGCCGGTGCGCAAGCCAAATTTTTTTATCTGGGATGGTGATATATAAATATCGTCCGGGCTGGGAATATAACTATAGTTGGAGGAACGCAGAAAACCGTAGCCGTCGGGCAATAATTCCAGCACGCCTTCGCTGAATATAAATCCGTCCTGTTTGGTCTGTTCTTCGAGGATTTTGAAAATAAACTCCTGCTTTTTCAGTCCGGCAAGTCCTGTGATATTCAAATCCTTTGCAATATCATTAAGTTCCGACATTTTCATATTCTTCAGGTCGGCGAGATTGAACATCTTTTCCTTGCGCTCGACTATTTCTTCATCTTCCACGTCGAGAATGGTTTTTTCTTCAGTCATAATGTCTTCTTGATTATTAAAGGATTATTAAAAAAAAGTAATATAAATAAAATTAAAATTTTATTAACAAATAACCGATCGATCTGGCCAACAACAAAATTAATTTAATTTGGGTATTTCTCGGAAAAGCAACAACAAATGATGAACAATGAAGAACTGTCCTATGATAATTTTTTTTTTCGTGATTGTCAATAATTTTTTGAATATTTTGCAATACATTTCATTGAAAAAAACATCGGAAACAAAAGGATTTTTGCTTATGCGGGCGATGGTTTTAAAAAAACAGGGGCAAGCACTCGAATTAACCGAATATAAGACACCGGCGCCCGGTCCGGATGAAGTATTGGTACGGGTTATGGCCTGCGGCGTTTGCCGCACGGACCTGCATGTGGTTGACGGCGATCTGACGCATCCGAAATTACCGTTAATACCCGGTCATGAAATTATCGGCATCGCGGTGGAAACGGGCACTGGCGTTAATCATATAAAGCCGGGCGATTCCCTGGGGATTCCGTGGCTGGGAAAGACCTGCGGCCGCTGCAGTTACTGCGTTCGCGGCGATGAAAATCTGTGTGATGAGCCGCTGTTCACGGGTTATACGCTGGACGGCGGATATGCCGAATACGCGGTAGCCGATCAGCGTTATTGTTTTAAAATCGACATCAACCGGAATTCTTTTACCGGATTGGCGCCGTGGCTGTGCGCCGGACTGATTGGCTATCGTTCTTTAAAAATGGCCGGGCAGGCGCAGGCCATTGGGTTATACGGTTTTGGCGCGGCGGCGCACATCATCACTCAGGTGGCGCGATGGCAAGGGCGCAATGTTTTTGCCTTTACGCGGCCGGGTGATTCCGAAAGCCAAAGATTTGCCCGATCACTCGGAGCGGTGTGGGCGGGCGGTTCCGATGAAAGCCCTCCGGAGCGATTGGATGCCGGAATTATTTTTGCGCCGGTCGGAAGTTTGATTCCTACGGCGCTGAAACACGTTCGGAAAAAAGGCGTAGTGGTTTGCGCCGGCATTCATATGAGCGATATTCCGTCGTTCCCCTATTCGCTGATATGGGAGGAACGCCGTCTTATTTCCGTGGCAAATCTTACCCGAGCGGATGGAGCAGAATTTCTGGAAATCGCCACACAGATACCCGTGCAAACGCATACTACCGTCTATCCGCTGGAGGAGGCCAATATCGCTCTGGACGATTTACGGAAAGGTAACCTACAGGGCGCTGCCGTTCTGGTTCCTTAAAAAAAAAAGGTTCCGGTTTTTTAGGCCGGAACCATTAGAAATAAGAGGATTAGGTTATACCACGCCCTGATCCATCATCGCGTCGGCGACCTTGAGGAATCCGGCAATGTTCGCGCCGTTCACATAATTGCCCGGCGTACCGAAACGCTCAGCGGCTTCCACGCAGGACTTGTGAATGGCTTTCATGATCATATGCAGGCGGTTATCCACTTCTTCGCGGGTCCAGCTCAGGCGCATGCTGTTCTGGGTCATTTCCAGGCCGGAGGTTGAAACCCCGCCGGCATTCGCGGCTTTGCCGGGGCCGTACAAAATTTTAGCTTGAATAAATTGTTCTACGCCGTCCGGTGTTGTGGGCATGTTGGCGCCTTCGGATACCACGTACACGCCATTCTTAAGCAGATTCGCCGCATCCTTGCCGTTAATCTCGTTCTGCGTCGCGCTCGGGAAGGCGCATTGGGCTTTGTGATTCCATAACGGATTGTGGTCGGCTTTCGGGTCAATATCCTTATACACGGCCGTTTTGAATTTATCGGCGTATTCTTTAATGCGCCCGCGGCGGACGTTCTTGAGTTCCATAACGAACTGCAGTTTTTCTTTATCGATACCGGCTTCATCGTAAATGTAACCGTTGGAATCGGAGAGCGTAACCGGTTTGCCGCCCAGTTGAATGATTTTCTCACAGGTATACTGCGCCACGTTGCCGCTGCCGGAAACAAGACAAACCTTGCCTTCAAGCGTTTGTCCGCGCGTAGCAAGCATTTCGGCGGCAAAATAAACCGAGCCGTAACCCGTAGCTTCCGGACGAATCAGGGAGCCGCCCCATTTGATGCCTTTTCCGGTCAGAACGCCGGTGAATTCATTGCGCAGTTTCTTGTACTGTCCGAACAAGTATCCGATTTCGCGACCGCCCACGCCAATGTCACCGGCCGGAACATCCGTATCGGGACCGATGTGCCGGAAAAGTTCGTTCATGAACTGCTGGCAGAACCGCATGACGTCTACATCGCTTTTGCCTTTGGGGTCAAAGTCCGAACCGCCTTTACCGCCGCCCATCGGCAGTGTGGTCAGACTGTTTTTGAAAACTTGTTCAAACGCGAGGAACTTCAATATGCCCTGATTGACGGAAGGATGGAAACGAAGACCGCCTTTGTACGGTCCGATGGCGCTGTTCATTTCAATACGAAAACCGCGGTTGACATGGATATTACCCTGAGAATCCACCCACGGTACGCGGAAGGTTATCATACGTTCAGGTTCAACAATTCGTTCCAGTATTTTAGCGGTGCGGTATTCAGGGTGCCGTTCAAATACCAGCGCTAAAGATTCCGCGACCTCCTGCACCGCCTGGTGAAACTCGGGTTCGGCAGGATTTTTGGCTTTGACTTCAGCCATAAGTTCCTTCACATAATCAGACATAATATGCCTCCTGAAAGTTAATATTAACGGCGGTCCGTTGCCCCCGCCTGTGGATGTGGTAAAAGAATAATATCGTAAATGCCAATGTTGTGTTAAAAATCGGTTGTCAATTTATTATATACGCACTAAAATAACAATGCCGTTGCCACAAAAAACGATAATTAAGTATTAAACGTACATATAAGTATAACACTGATTAATGTGCTTTCGTGTTTCACGGCGTCTTATTGTGTTAGAGGTTAATTTCCACGATCTTATTTTTGATAGCGTACATAACCATTTCCGCCGTGGTTTTCAGTTTTAGTTTCTGCATAATGTGGTTTTTGTGCGATTCGACCGTACGGATACTTATGTACAAATGATTGGCGACATCCTGATTGCTGAGGCCCTGCACGGTCAGACGGAGGATTTCGATTTCGCGCTGGGTCAGGTTTGTTTCGGGCTGTTCGGATTTAATCGGAGCGGTACGGGATTTATCGGCATATCCGCGCAACATCGGCGCCGTAATGCTGGAGCTATAATATTCCTGGCCGCCATGCACTGTCCGTATGGCTTCAATAAGTTCTTGCCGGGTAGTATTCTTCGGCAGATAACCCCGGGCCCCCGCCTGTACGGATTTGGTAATAAACTCGGCTCCGGTATGCATGGATAACATGACAATCTTCATTTCCGGATATTCTTTCCTAATCAGCCGGCAAAGGTCAATGCCAGACTGATCGGGGAGGGAAATATCCATAAGTATCAGGTCGGGCCGGACGGATCGTATTTTTTTGATGCACTCTTGCGCGCTGGAGGCCTCGCCGGTTACATCCATATCTTTAACATTTGCCAAAAGGGCGCGAATGCCGTCACGAACAATCTGATGGTCGTCAACAAGAAGAATTTTGATTTTTTTCATAAAAGTTTTAGCGTTTTATATAGGATTACTATTTATAATTTTGGTATCGTAACCGCAATAAGCGTACCGCGACCCGGCTGCGCATCGATGTGCAGTAAACCATTCATCAGATTAACCCGTACCCGTATATTGTGAATGCCGTGACCGGTGACGGAGCTAAAAGCTGACTGATCAAAACCTTTTCCGTTATCGGATACGCTTAAGCGGTAATGATCCGGATTAGCGCTCAGCGTTACCGATACCGCAGTGGCTTGCGCGTGTTTGAGCGTATTGTGCAGCGCTTCCTGAATAATGCGGAAAATATATAATTTTCTTTTATTATCCAGTTCGGACTCATCGATTTGAATATCAAAGGTTACATCGATGCCGGCGGTATGTCTGATGGTTTGACCAAGCTGGCGTATAGCAGTCTCCAAACCGAACTGGCTAAGCGTGGCGGGCATGAGATCGTTGGAAATACGCCGAACTTCTTCAATGGTGGCGTCAAACATGGATCGGACATCGGACAGCAATTGCCGGGTGCTCTCGGGGTTGCCGACATCGGCGCCTTCCAGCATGAGTTTGATCGCGACCAGGTTCTGACCCAGTCCGTCATGCAGTTCACGGGACAATCGTTCGCGTTCCTGTTCCTGTCCGTCAATGACTGAAGAGATGCGTTTTACCCGCTCCTCGCGTAAAGCGTTTTCCATTAAGCGACGTTTGGTGATGTCGCGGATGACGACAGCCTGAATTTTTTTTCCGTTATATTCAATCAGCCGCTCCTGCACCTCGACAGGGATCGTATGTCCGTCCCGGCAGGTCGCGGTGCTTTCATATAAACGGGAGGATTTTTCGTAGTCAGAAACATCCGCCGGCGGAATAACATGGAGTATGTCTCCGAGATGCATGCGCATCAGTTCGTCGGAAGTATAACCGGTCAGCGTACCCATCGCCAGATTACTGAGGATCGGTTTTCCGTGGTCATGCAACATAACGCCGTCGGTTGTTGCGTCATGAAGAAGCTGCAAACGCTCGTCCCGTTCTTTCAGTACCGAGGTTTGCTGCAGTATCTGCGCCGTCATATCGTTAAAGGCTTCGGTCAGCTGACCGAGTTCATCGCTGGCTTGTACCGGTATGGGGTGGCTGGTTTCACCCTTCCGAAGGCGATCGGCAGCGGTTTTAAGATACAGCAGCGGACGCGTGATGTTTCTGGCAATTAAATAAATCAGCACCGAGAGAATCAGCGTCATTGTACCGCTGATAACCCACAAGTATTTCTGAAAAATGATAATGGGTACCATCGCTTCTTCCATATCCATTTCAACCAGAATCATCCAATTGAAAAACGGGATATCAAGGCGGTCGAAAGAACTCAAAACCTGAACACCTCGGTAATCGGTTATGGTCATCGAGCCGCTGGAATCTTTCAAGGCTTGTTCCACCGCTTTCGTTCGCACTTCGGTTTTCATAACCGATGCGGTGTCAAACCGGGAGCGGCTCCGCATCCGGTAATCGGCGCCTACCAGATACGACTCGCCGCTCAGACCCAGGCCATGACGGGGATTGCTTTCGACCATCATACTGTCGATGACGGCGCCGTCCAGCCTCACCGCGAGCCATCCGGTTCTTTTTCGTTGCATGAATAATGGCGCAATGATGTACTGATGATAGCCGCCGGTACCGGACATCATGATGTAATCCGTTATTATGATTTCGTTCTTCTCCAGATTGGCTTTCCGGTTTTCAAAAAGAAGTTTGACAGCGTCCGAAAGATTTTTTTCCCATGTATAGTGGCGAGGATGCCGAATAGCGCCTGAGATGACGAATGGGCCGGGCCGGTAAAAAAGGATTTCCTTGTAGTAACCGCAATCGTGAAGATATTGCAGGACATAAGGATAATCCGGCGTCAGCGTTTCATCAATAAGGAGGCTGTCTGAAACGTCGAGTTTCCGGTACAAAGACTCGAAAAGCCGGGCCATGGCGTTGGTACGTGATATCAGCCGTATTTCCTTCAGACGGTTATCGTAAAAATTTTCCAGGTTCCTTTTCTTGATAATTTTTATTGAAGTAAGCTGATCCATCGTTCGGTCCATGATGGCTCGTTTCGCATGGTCGTAGGAAAACCAGCTGAGCGTAATAATCGTCAGAATACCGAGGCTCAGAAAATAGAAAACCAGTTTGCGCTTAAGAGAAATCATGACTCCGGGTGTTATACGTTCCGGTAAAAAAAGAGCCATGGAATCGCACCATAACGATCATGGCTCATGAGATTGTTCCGCTTACAGACCGCCGGTCTGTCAGGTTACACGCCTCAGGTAAAACGCCCGCGGGACCCGCAGGAAGCGCCTGCGGATGTTTTATTGCCGCCGGTCGACGCGAATGCAGAAACCAGTTTGGTTACGTTTTCTGAACCGCATTCCGGACAAGTCACTTTGTCGGTTCCGGAAAAAACCAACTCTTCGAATGACTTTCCGCATTGCTGGCATTTGAATTCATGGAGCGGCATAGGATTGCTTTCGTTTATATAAAGGAAATAATAATTACCGATCTGCCGGAGTGTCAGCTCCGGCAGACGTTGAGCAGCTTGTTCCGTTACTTCTTGGTGGCTTTCTTGGCCGGTTTCGCCGAAGTTTTTTTGGTGGTCTTCTTAGCCGCCGTTCCCTTCATCGGTTTGCATGCCATGGTAATGACTCCCTTTGGTTAGTGGGTTATTTAAAAACAACGCAAAAGCGTTGATTTTTTCCAGTCATTATCTCTGTTAATTTAATAAGTCTCTTGTAATTGCACAAGAGTTTTTTTCAATTTTCTGGAAGTCCGGATTAAGAAATTAAAATAACCGATAGCAGTCGGCTCAATTAAATCAGTATCCATAAAAAAACCCCGGAGAAAAGTCCCCGGGGTCGAATCGTAGATCTTGTTATCTTTGATTACTTGATGCGGATCATGATACCTAAATCAATACCGAAAGCATTCGTTCCGGCTTTGCCAAGATTCATACCGCGCATTTCAAAGAACGGGGAACCATAAAGAGCTCCGCCTTCCATCGGCCAATACTGGAATTCAGCGGGATAAATGCCAACACTCATCGGGTTGGTTAATTTACCTTTGTCATTCGGAACTTTGTTTCCGCTACCCATGAACATAGCGAGATCCAAGCCGCCGCCGACTTTCATCTTGTCTTTGGCCCAGTAGAAATAACGACCGCCTAACAGCAGATCGATCTTGGCATCGATATCGGTGATTTTGGTGAAACCTAAACCGGCATTGATACCTAAGTTGTCAATCACAAAATAACGGCCCCATACAGCCGGAGCAATCGTGGTGACGCCTTCAGCGCCTGACCATTTGCCCTTGGCACTTTCAAACAGCGGACCGCCGATCGCGAAATCGATCGTTCCCTTTTCCTGCGCAAAAATACTGGTCGTCATAGCGACCATAGCGATCAATGATAACAACATCGCTAACTTCTTCATCTGTTTTCTCCTTTGTTTAGTTATTAATTACCCTCCATAAGGAGGATGGTTTAAGAAAGACCTATTGTTAATATCGTTAATCTCTAAAAAGTAAACTTATTATATCATATACAAAAAAATACACATTGTCAATCTTTTTTTTAAATTTGCAATTAAAGTGCCATTTTATTATATAAATAAAAACAATTAATTATCATTTTGAAAACTTTTTTGAGTGCTGTCAATTTATTAGTTTAAATGTCAGAATTGTCAGTATTAATGTCAAACATTCGTTAATTAATTATGTTATCTTTAAAACGTGAAATTATAATTAATGTTTCAATTAAACCGTAATTTTTGTTTAATATTCCGTCTAAATGAAATCTGCTTAAAAATAAATTCTTCAAATTTCATTGGTAATATTCAATGTTTTTTTTAATATTAATTTTTTATAAATTCACAGTATGAAATCAGAACTATTAATAAAAGATGCAAAGCAGGTTATTGCTTTTATAAACGGGCAATTTTCGGTTTTGGAGCATGCCTCGGTATTTTGCTCGGATGGAATTATTCAATGGGTGGGTCCCAGCGAAGCAATACCGCGGGAATTTTGTAGAGGCCCGTTTGTTCGCACTTTGCATGCCGCAGAGCAGGTTGTCCTGCCGGGTCTCATCGACGCCCACACACACACTCTATTTGCCGGATCCCGTGAGTCGGAGTTTGAAATGAAGATTCAGGGAATCAGCTATCAGGAGATTGCCGCCCGGGGCGGCGGTATTAAAAATACGATGGCCGCGACGCGTAAAGCTTCTAAAGATGAGTTGCTCGCGCTTGGTCGGAAACGATTGCGCAAAGCGCTGGAATTCGGCATCACCACTTTGGAAATCAAGAGCGGATACGGGCTTTCATATAATGACGAAATAAAAATACTTGAAGTCATTCAGGCCCTGAAAAAAGAAGGGCCTCAGGATATCATTCCGACCTTTCTCGGCGCGCACACCATTCCTCCGGAGTACCGTGAAAATCGCCGTGGTTATATTGATATGATCATATATGAATTACTGCCGTACATACGAGAGAAGAATCTGGCCGAATACTGCGACGTATTCTGCGAAACGAATGTTTTCACGCCGGAGGAAACGCGGGAGATCTTCAAAGCCGCGATGGCACACGGTTTCAAACTCCGCCTGCATGCTGATCAGTTGACCAATACCGGTGGCGCCGAACTGGCCGCATCCTGCCAGGCAGTTGCGGCGGATCATCTGGAGCATATATCGGAAGCGGGCATTGCGGCGCTGCGGGACGCCGGTGTCGTGGCCGGCCTTTTGCCCGGCTGTTCGTTTTTCCTGCGTATGCCCTATCCGCCTGCGCGGGAACTGATTGACGCCGGTGTGCCGGTCGCTCTGGCCACCGATTTCAATCCCGGTTCGTGTATGACGCAGAATCTTCCACTGATCATGTCTATCGCCTGCACGCAAATGCGTATGACTCCGGCGGAGGCCATTCAGGGTGTTACCTGCCACGCCGCGCGGGCATTGGAACGGGACGATATCGGCAACATCCGGCCGGGTATGAAAGCGGATCTCGCCATATTTGACGTGCCTTCGTATGCGTACATTCCTTACCACTTCGGACAAAATCATATAGTTCACGTCATTAAAAACGGAAAAGTTGTAATCTGATATGAAAAATCTTATCGATACCGCCGCGGCCGGCATTCAGGCCATTACATTCAACCGGGAAACCTGCGCCGACTATTATTTTGCCACGCAAAAAGAATGGCTCGAAACCAACGGACTCGGCAGTTATGCTTCCTCCACCATTATCGGGGCGAATGTACGGCGTTATCACGGACTGCTGGTGGCCTCTATGAAGCCGCCCACGCATCGTTATGTGCTGCTGTCTAAAATCGAAGAATCCGTTTCTATGGAAGGGCAGAACTTTGAACTGGCCACAAATCAGTATCCGTTTGTGATATTTCCCGAAGGGCATAAAAATATCGATCGGTTTGAGTACGATATATATCCTCGCATTATATACAATCTACGGGGAGCGGTATTGTGCAAATCGGTATTGATGATTCATGGCGAAAATACGGTTATCATTCGCTACCGCTATATTGAAGGGCCGCACGGCATGGTCATAGCGCTGCGTCCATTACACGCCTTCCGCGAACATCACACGCTGGCGGTCGAGAATTCCGCTCTGAATCCCGAAATCGTTTTCGGATCCAACCGTTTATCCATACAACCTTATGCGGATCTGCCGCCGCTTTATTTTTATTATAGTTCCGGTATCGTTGAAAAAAGGTTTTTCTGGTATAAGAATACGGAATATCGTAAGGAGCAGGAACGGGGGCTTGAATTCACCGAGGATTTATTCTGTTTATTTTATATTACGACGCACCTGGAACCCGGGGATACGCTCGATATGGTGGTGTCGACTGACCCTTCCCGGATATTATCGATTAAGGAAAAGGAAGCCGACACGCTTTTTGAAGCCGAGTTGAATCGCCGGCGTCAACTGATTGAATCCCTGCCTGTCCGTCATGAGTTGGCCAAAAGATTGGCGCTTGCCGCGGATTCGTTCCTGGTAAAGCGCGAGGACCGGCATCAATCGGTTATCGCGGGTTATCACTGGTTTGGGGACTGGAGCCGCGACACAATGATTGCCCTTCCGGGACTGACGCTTACCACCAAGAAGTATAACCTGGCCCGCGCGATTCTGCAGTCGTACTCCCAATTCATCTCGGAAGGCATGCTGCCAAACCGTTTTCCCGACTTAGACAGCAAGCCGGAGTATAACAGCGTGGACGGTACCCTTTGGTATTTTATCGCTATTTATTATTACTGGAAATACACCGGCGATATCGATTTCATTGAAAAGGAATTATATGCTCGCTTAGCGGATATCATAGAATGGCATCTTCGCGGCACCAGGTTTAATATTAAAATGGATGCTGACGGCCTGTTGTTTGCCGGGCAGGAAGGCCTTCAATTAACGTGGATGGACGCCAAAATCGGCGACTGGGTCGTAACGCCTCGCATCGGAAAACCGGTTGAAGTGAATGCCCTTTGGTACAATGCGTTGTGCGTGATGCAAGCGCTGGCGGCACAATTGGATATCAAAAAGGACACAGCCCGTTACAAAGAGTTGTCCGAATTGACACAAACCAGTTTTAATAATAAATTCTGGAATCCGGATAAAAACTGCCTCTATGATTTCATCCATGATACAGGGAACAACGACGACATCCGTCCCAACCAGATTTTCAGCGTCAGTCTTCCCTTTGCCGTTCTGAACGAGGACCGTCACGCGAGCGTATTAGATGTTGTAAAAACCAAGCTTCTGACGCCGTACGGGCTGCGCACGCTCGCGCCGGACCATCCGGATTACGTCGATATCTATGCCGGCGACGTCTTTCACCGCGACCGGGCATATCATCAGGGCATTGTCTGGGCCTGGCTCATCGGTCCGTTTGTGGACGCTTATTTACGGGTAAACCGGAATTCCGAAGCCGCCCGCGCGTACTGTCTGGAGCTAACGGAAAATTTTATGAAACAGATGAACGATTACGGTCTGGGTACCATTGCCGAAATATTCGACAGCAACGAAACGCATTTTCCGAAAGGCAGTATTTCGCACGCTACCAGCGTTGCTGAAGTGCTCCGTGTCCTGGAATTACTGACCCGTACCTGATGAACGGTATTTTTTCCGATCCGGAACGTCTGGCCGGCCGGTTGCGAGAGTCCTTTGCCCATGAACCCAGACGCACGCTCATTCCGGATCATTATAAGCCTTCCGCAGTCCTTATTCCGATTTTTATTAAAAACGGCGAATTATCTGCCTTGTTTGTAAAACGTTCGCAGAGCGTTCGGCATCATCGCGGAGAAATCGCTTTTCCCGGCGGCGCTTTCGATATAAACGACCGGTCGCTGGAACATACCGCCCTCAGGGAAACCGAGGAAGAAATCGGCGTGCATCCGAGCGATATCCGTATTCTGGCTGAATTGGATGAGCTCAAGACCCCCACGCAATTTCATATTACCCCTTTTATCGGCGTTATGCCTTATCCGTATCCCTGGCGTATTAACAAGGATGAGGTTGAGCTTGTGTTTGACGTTCCGTTAAGCCGGCTGGTCTCACGATCGGCGCATCGAAAAGGTTTTCGGTTGATGGAAAAAAACATTTATGAAATTCATTATTATTACCACGATCATCACATCATTTGGGGCGTAACCGGAAATATTCTGTATAACTTTTTTTCAAGAATCAGCCGTTAAAAATATTATTCTGGAAACTTTTTATATTAAGTAAACGTATATAAACCGTTTATGAAGTCCATATTTATATATAATTCTATACCGATAACGAGCCCCAATCGTATCGTTTATATAATATTGTTTCTTTTCTTTATAACCGCATTTACAAACGGTTTGCCGTTGTGCCTGATTTCCCAGGACCAGCATTGGAGGTATAATAATGCAGGAAATAACGGAAAATATTTACCGAATAGCCGTTTAATACTAGACGTGAGACCGACCACACAGACGATTATTTTAGACGGCGTTCTGGAACCGGGATGGGAAAGCGCGATAAAAATCCATAACTTTGTCGAGGTACAGCCGGCTGAAAACGTGAAGCCGCTTGTTGAAACGGAGGCTTTCGTTACATTTGACGATCAAAACTTTTATTTTGCGTTTGTTTGTTATGATCCTGAAATGCAAAAAATCAGAACGTCCATGTGCGACCGGGACGAGATTTTTCAGGATGATTTTGTAGGAATTATTTTCGATCCGAACGGTGATCAGCAGACCGGTTATGAAATTTTTGTCAATCCGTACGGAATTCAGGCGGATTTGATTCGCTATCAAAACGGTGCGGAAGATGTCAGTTATGACGCGGTTTGGTATTCGGAGGGAAAAATGTATGCGGATCGCTGGATCATTGAGGCCAAAGTACCGTTTCAAAGCCTGCGTTTTCCGAACCGTCCGGATCAGGCATGGCTGGTTCATTTTTTGAGGATCTATCCGAGGGAAAGCCGTCATCAGATTTCCTGGATGCCTTTTGATAGAAACAACAGTTCATTTTTTGGGCAAGCCGGTATCCTGAAAATGAATTTAGAGAAAACGCCAGGCAGAAATAAAATAGAAGCGCTTCCGTATTTTCTGGCAACATCCGGCCGGACGATGCAGGAAAATGAAAACGGATACGGAATCTGGGGGAAAAATAAAGCGGAAGCGGCGGCCGGGTTTAATCTGAAATACGGTTTGTCCTCGGCCACCACGGTTGATTTGGCCTTCAATCCTGACTTCAGCCAGATCGAAGCGGACGCAGGCCAGATCAGCGTTAACAATACCTTCGCGCTGTTTTACAATGAAAAGCGCCCGTTTTTTCTTGAAGGGAACGATATTTTCAATCTGGAAGACCTCCGCATCGTTTATACGCGGACGGTGAATGACCCCATAGCCGCCGGCAAGATAACGGGTAAAACCGGAAAACTGTCCTACGGGTTTATCTCTGCGTATGATGAAAGCACGCCTTTTATCATACCGTATGAAGAGAAAAGCGTTCAATTTGGCACCGATAAAAATTCGTTTGTTAACATAGCCCGCATCAAATATGCGCTGGGCCAGCGTTCCTATGCAGGCCTGTTTGTCACCGGACGTTCAATCGAAGACGGAGGGTCAAACCTTACGAGCCTGATGGATGCGAACCTGTATTTATCTGAAAAATACAAATGGACCGGTCGTCTCGGCTTTTCCTTTACCAGGGAACCGGACGATTCGGTTTTAACCGCCGATTATATTTCCCCGGCGGTTTTTAAAGCCGGCGGACAAACACGGACAGCCGCATTGGACGGCGAATCCTTCAGCGGCCTCATTGCGCGAACCGCCTTCAGCCGCAGCGCCAGGGACTGGAGTTACAACGTATATTACGAAGACCGCTCGCCGGGATTCCGTGCGGATAACGGATTTATCAGCGCCAATAACCGGCGCACTATCGGCGCGTGGACCGGATATGATTTTTATTATGAAAACCATTCCATCCTGAATCAGCTGGAGCCACAGATTCAGTTTTACCGGTTATATAATTACGACGGTAAGCTTAAAGACTTTACCGTTACGCCAAGTCTTTGGATGAGCCTGAAAGGACAAACAAGCGTTTATCTGGCGGCTCTTGTGGTCAACAACGAAAATTATAAAGGACGGCAGTTTAACCGGATGCAGCGGGCGTGGATTAATCTTAATACGAATGTTACGCGAAGCTTTTCAGGAGGATTTTTTGTGCAGACGGGAAATTATGTGAATCGTGACGGTAATGAAAACGATTCACGGAACCCGCTGGCTGTCGTTAAAGGTTTTCAGTACGAAGTATGGCTGACGCTGAAGCCGGTGCCAAACCTGACCAATTCATTGGATTATATTTCATTTGATCTCTGGACGCATTATGGGGGGGCCAAAATAATATCACAGCGGATTCTGCGTAATACCTTTTCGTATCAGTTTACGCGCCGTTTGTTTATGCGGCTCATTACGGATTTCAACTTTATAGACCAGTACGATTCCGATGAGGGAAAAATAATACATTCGACCGGTTTTAGCGTGGATCCGCTATTCAGTTATAAAATCAATCCTTTTACGGTATTCTTCATCGGCGGGCATATTGGGGGAGACAAAAATCCCTATCCGAACCGCGACGGATACACAATGACCGGCCAGTCCGTTTTTGCGAAATTTCAGTATTTTGTTAGATTGTAGATTTATTCCGTGCCGGCGGAATCGTTCAGCCGGTAATCAATGCTGGCCTGCGCCCGAAGGGTTTTGGCGATGGATTCCGAAAGTTGTTTCCTTTTGATGGCTATCAGGCGTCCTTCGATTTCCGGAGCGACTTCTTCAATTGGACGGGGTGTGTTTTTCGGCCGTATTTCCAGTACATGCCAGAGTGCGAGTTGTCCGTTTACGGCCGATAACGGCCCGATGACATCGTCGGTGGCGCTTTTCTGGAAAAGGAAACGGGCGGTGCGTTCGTCGAATTGACCGCGGGGCAAAAAATCCGTTGTGCCTACGATATCGCTGTCGCCGACAACAGTCTGAACAATTTCCATAAAATCTTTTTTTCTGAGTCGCGATAAACTGCGAAACTGCCGGGTCAGCGCACGGATTTTCTGAACATCCTTAGAAAAAAAATATTCCGCTTTCACCAAGTCCTCCTGGACTGAAAATTCCCGGATGTGTTCTTTATAGAACCGCTCAACCTCGGGCGGTTCAATTTTCAGATTTTTTTTCATTTCGTCTTCCATAAACAGTTGCACAAGCACCTGTTTTCCCAGCGCGTGGATTTGCCGCTGATAGCGCTCGTCTTTCTCATAGCCTTCTTCAAGCGCTTTTTGGTAGAGGACTTCGGTGCGGACCCACTCCTGGGCGTACTGCTGACGGTAACGGATGTCGTCACGCACGTCGGCGGAAAGGGCACTGTCAATCATGCCCGCGGTGAGCTTGGACTCGCCGACTTTGACAATATAATTGTTTTCCTCACCCCGGCATCCGGCCAGGGCCAGAATGACCGTTGCGAAGAATATGAAAAAAAATCTATGGTTCGTTGGCATTATTTGAGGTTGTTTTCATAAACAAGGATATTCATTTTTTTCTTCAGGCCATTCAGCCAGCGCGTTTCCTTATTCTGCTGAAGGTCGCTACGGTACTGACTTTCGACGCGCTTCTGTACCGCGTCGAACGACTGGCGCTGGGCATCTTTTTTTTCAATCACTTTGAGCAGGCTGTACGTTCCGTTTTTGCGTTTGACGATGCCGGTTATTTCACCCGGATGGATGCGGAAAGCTGTCTGGGCTAGCTCATCGGGCTGATTCTGAGACCAGACAACAGGGTTTTTCAACGTGACCGCCGGAACGCCCTGTGCTGTTTTATAGCTATTGTTCACCAGCTCCGCAGCGCGTTCCAGGGATGTATCGGCTTTGATGTAGTTCAGGGCTTCTTTCAGGTACTTTTCATTGCTGGAGCTTAATTCCTGAATTTTAACCGTGGCCGGAGTTACATATTTTTCCATATGATTCTCATAATACCGGCGCAAATCCGAAGCGGAAACCGAATCGGTACTGGAAAACTTGACGGACCGGAGTTTCTGAATCAGGACATCCTGAACTTTGAAAGTATAATCGAAACGAAAATCTTCCGTTTGCTTATAGCCGTCTTCGGTAATTTTTCTGATGAGAATATGAATGCGCAGGGGATCTTTCAACTGATTGTAAAACTGTTCGGCGGTCATCACCGGCAAAATTGAATTTCCATGGTAGTTTGAAAGAAAAGATTTATACGTGACAGGCGCATCACCGGGATTTTCCAGAAGGATTTTTTCCTCGTCGGTTGCGGCCATGATTTTGCGTACGGAGTCACCCGAAAGGCCGAGACAATATTGACGCAAGAAATATTGAGCGTTTTCTTTATGAACGCGAATGCCGTAGGTTTCCAATAAAGAATCGGTAATGGCGTTAAATTTCTGGCTGACCATCGCCGCATCCACCATATCCATTTTGGATTTCAAAGAGCGGCGGGCTTCATCAAGCGTCATGGCCGAGCGGTATGCGGTATCCATCCTGATAATATAAGGAATGAGGAAAGCGCCGGGGATCTCCACCGGTTTGATAATAACACCCGGTTGATACCTGAAAACCGTGTTTTCGTAATTATAGGGAAGGGTGCCGAATTTTAATTTGTCAGGACGGTAATTGCCTTTGCCCGTATGCCTGTCAATATATTCAGAATACTGGAAGGTCAGCGTATCATATGTTTCCGGTGTTATGACCGAATAGATGGAATCAACAAAATGCGCGGCTTCTTCATAAGTGCGGGCGACTTTAGACCTGGGATTATCTTTATAACGGTAGACGAAATTTTTAACTTCCACTTCACGGCCATAATTGTTACGGAAGAATTCCACCAAGGAATCGGGCATCAGCGCGCGGTAAACATACTTATCCTTAGCGGCAGCCAGCAGCAGATCCTGCTCGATTTTACGGAGAGTATTGCGCACATCCTCGTTTTGGTCTATTTTTTCTTCCAGGGCCCCAATCATGCGCAGGCGGTTATCAAGATAGTTATACAGGGCTTTACGTTTCTCATCAAAAGTAACTGTGCGGTTATCGAAATCTTTTTTAAGCACCTGTTGAAACTCCTGAACGGTTATGGAATCGGTCTGGTCAAAACGCACCAGTATATGATTCCCGACGCCGGAGCAACCCATCAGCAGAACCGAGGATATTAAAAAAACCAAAACCCATTTAAAATTTTGCATATCGCTGTATCTCCGTTTGATTGTGATTAAACGATGTAAAAAATCAGCGGGAATATATTCCAAATGAGTTTTTTATGCAAGAAAAAACCAAAGTAAAAAAAACCCCGGGTGATGTAGCCCGGGGTTTTTTTAGCGTAAGATTAGCGGTTATTTTGGATTACCGATCATGACATAAGGCGCCCAGAAGAACGGATGCACGTGGAAGTCGCCTTTTTTAATCAGCGCGATCTGAGCCTGCCGCATGGATTCGGATTTGGAGAGGCCTTTCTTCAAGCCGTCATAAAAATTAATCATGATAATCTTGGTGGATTCGTCGTCCACCGGCCATAATGTAGCGACGGTTGTCGGGGCGCCGGCGACGGCAAACGCGCGGGAAAGACTGATCAGCTCAACGCCGGTCGCGCTCTTACCCATAGACGTGTTGCACGCCGATAATACCACCAGATTATTCTTCTCTTTTAAGGGCAGTTTGAGGATTTCGCTGATGGTAAGTTTGTCGTCTTCGTTGGCGGCGGCATTGGGAGCCATCAGCAGGAAGGATTTCTGCGGTTCATCGCTGGATAAAAACCCGTGGGTGGCAAAATGCACCACATCGAAGTTTCCGGCCTGGGAGCGCGCTTTATCCTTGGTAGCTTCTAAATTTTTGTAAAGCACGGCGTTGGAATAAGCGGCTTTAATCACCTTGGCTTCCTCTTCCGCGCCGGGCAGACTGCCGTCGGGATTCCCGAACACTAAAACATTATTGATGGCCTTCTGCCCTTTCTTGGTTACCAGATCCATCAGGGTGGCGGCCGTCAGGTAATTGACGGCTTTCTTCTCAACGAGAAATTTAATGTCGCCGTCTTCCGTCTCCGTAGCGAGGCACTGGAACGGTATATAATATAAACTGGCCGCCGGAATAATCGTGAGCGTTTTTATTTTGTCAATTTTAACATTGTCCCAGACCGGCAATATCAGATAGTCGTACAGTTTGACCATGATGTCGCGGAGCGGTTTGGTATGCCGTTCATAGAACCGGGCGTCGCCGCCGGCCTTATAATCTTTGAGGTTCTGGTCAAAGCGACCGCGTTTGATGAGCGACATCGCGTCATTGATGAAATAGCGGTATTTGTTTACCAGCGAGTCGATTTCAAGATTGGTAACCGGAACGGACTTCGCTTCGACTTTATCTTTGGTAATCATGAAAATATACAGCGCGTCCTCGGCCGGGAAGTACTGAAGCAGAGCCACGTCCTCCGGCAACTGGGACTGAATATCCGTCAACTGGATCGGGTCTACCTTAATGACCTGGTAAATATTCGGATACTTGGTTTCCAGGTCAATCATAAGCGCGTTGAAGTCGCCCTGGTTCTTGGTGAGCGTTTTGCTGAGATTATCAATTTTGGCCTTATCTTGCTTGTCAATCGGCTTGGCTTTTTCCTCGGCCAGCTGTTTCTCAAGCTCCTCGTTTTCTTTCTGCAGTTTGTCGATTTTGTCGATCTGCTTCTGTTCTTCCTTATCCACTACCTGGATTTTACCCGCATTAATGACATCGTTGGACATCTTGGCTTTGCTGCGCTCGATATACAGAAGGGCTTCGTTGATTTTTCCCGTTTTCTTCAAAAGGGAAATCAGGCGGTTATAAACGGGATTCTTATCTTTCAGAAAGCTTTCGAAGTAATCTTTATTGGTGAAGTTTCCGCGCATGCTTTCGATATAGTCCACGGATTTTTTAAGCGCGACCACGGCGCCGGCGTAGTATTTCATAGCCGCGTCGTCATTGCCGAGGATAGTCTGTTCCTTGCCGAGCATTTCATAGAGAACGCCGATAAAGGAATAGGTGCGCCAGGCGCCTTCGCGGTCGCCGATATCGTCGAGCAGTTCCGCGCTGCGCTGGTAGAACTTGAGCGACTGGCTGACCTCGTCGGTTAGTTTGTAGATGCGCGCGATGTTGGCCAGATCGTAGGCGATGCCTTTTTTATAGCCGATTTCCTGATGAATTTTCAAAGCCTGGTTCAGGTAATCCATGGCTTCCTCATAGGCCTCGATTTCCACATACATATTGGCGATATTGATAAGATCATCGCCGATGCCGGTTTTATCTTTCAATTCCTCGTGCAGTTGTTTGGCTTTGAGGTGGAAGCCGATATATTTGCCTGCTGTCCTGACGGACATTTTCTTGTTTTTGGCTTTCAGGGAATCCTGTTTGGCGCGGAACTCGGATATGCCCCAGTTCGCGAACGCGCTGGCGGCGCCGGATTTGTTTTTAGCTTTGACAAAATAAGTGGCGGCTTTTTCGAAATTCAGAGCGGCCTTAGGATGTTGATTCAGCAGTTGCAAGACCATGCCCGCATAATTGTGCGCGTTGGCCAATCCGGCGTTGTTTTTTTCTTTTTCGTATTTTATGATTGCCGATTCAAAAGCATTCAGCGCAGGCTCGTATTGCCCGTTTTCAAATGCCGCGACACCGGCTTTGTAATCCCCGTCGCCCGACTGCGCCATAAGCCCGCACGTTCCGGCAACGAAAAGGAAAATTAATGGAAACAGTATCTTCGTTTTCATTCGTTCACCTCATAACTTCATAATTATTAATCCGATAATCGTATTTATTTAACAATAAATATCAATTATACCGGAGGGGTAAGCAGTTTTTTCTTTTCGGCGATAAAATATTCATTGAACAATTTTTTAAAGACTTCCGCTTTATCGCTTTTCAGATAATTATTTTTTATGCCGGTCTCTGTCAGGGCTTTTTCGATGATTTCATAACCGTTCATCAAAGGTATTTCCATGAAAGCATAGGTGGTGTCGCCGGAGGTTTTATATTCTGAAACCTGACAGCCTTTAAGCGTGGTGGATTTATTCATGGATTCTTCCACCGCTTTGCCGTAAGCTTCGGCATTAAGATTTTCGGCAAAAAGCCCGGGTTGTATTTTTGAAAAATCGGCAATCAGTTTTTTAGCCTCTTCAGCCAGCACGCGAATCATATCCTTGCGGCCCTTAAGCTCGGCCTGAGAGCGCGCGTTGGATTCCATTTTCAGAATGGAATTTCCGATGCTTTCATAAACAAGGTCCGATAAATCACTCGCTTTTTCGGAGGCGGCGGTGTCTTTATCAGGCGTAACGTTGCTTTGGGCGATTCGTGTGGTGTCCTGTTTATCGGGTGTTTTCTTGGTATCTCTGCAGCCCATAGCCAGGCACAGGGCGCAGAAAACAATTATAAATCGCGGCATCACGGCTCCTCAGTTTTTAAGGGTTATAAAAAATAACGGGGAATGGAACTTACTCAGTTCCATTCCCGTTTGTTAACCAAATAAAATTTTACTTTAATGCCGCTGAAAGACCGGCAAAAATTTCTTTAGCGGCTTCCTTGCTCAGATTGCCCAGGGCGACGATTCCGGCTTTTTCGGCGGAACCGACGGAAATGCCTTTTACCTGTTCCTTACTGCTGGTTGCAATAATCTTACCCGTTTCCAGATCGATGCCGCGGATGGAGCAGCTGGCCCATGCGGACACGCGGTTGGAGGAACCGCCGCCATACGGATTGGAGGAGCCGCCGACGGATTCCATGGCTTTCACCGATCCGATGACGAGCACATCGGCTACGGACTTAAGCGCATTGGCCACAATATCGTCGTTGCTGGATTCCGCAGCAGCCTTGGCGGCTTCACGGTTCACGGCGCGGAAGACTTCGCTCTTGTCAATAACTTTGAATTTATTCGAAGCGAGTTGCTTGACGATCTCGTCTTCGACGATGGATTTCGGCTGTTCTTTACCGATGTTCTCTTCAAATATCAGGATAACAATTTTGGTGATGGCCGAGCCTTTGGCCGTGAAGGTGAAATCCTTAAACACGAGGCGGGCTTTTTCGACCGCGCCGGGCAGTTGTTGCTGGAACATCTCAAAATCGCTGACATTCAGCCCGATGCGGACTTTGTTCTGGCCGCTGGGATTGACGGTTTCCACCGAATGGACGGTGAACTTCGCCACGCCGCCGCCGTCGGTCTTCGCGGCTTCATCGGCCTTGACCACGGTCGGCGCGACGGAATAAGAAGCCAGATTGGCGTTTTTTACCGGTATCGCGGCGCCGTCTTTGTCATAAACCAGTTTAGCTTCCAGCGGGGCGGCCAATGGCTCGCCTTTGACGCCTTTCTGCATGTCGCCGCTCACGATGTCCACGCGCATCTTGCCGAGCAGGTTCTTCAGCTGCGCGTCAAACGTCGCGCGAACCGAAACGCTTTTACCGGAACCATCAATGTCGCCTTCGATGGGTTCTTTATTAATCAGCTCGGCGATGACAATTTCCTTGGCGCCTTCCAGATACTGGGTCAGCGCGAGGTAATAATCGCCGCTGGCTTCGGCGCTCTTGGCGGCCAGATAATAGGTCTTGGCCACATTCAGGGCTTTTTTAAGCCGCTCGGCGAACTGCCGGTTGACTTCCGCAATGGATATTTCCGTATAAGCGTAAACTTTTTTAGCTTTTTTATCGGTGTAGAATTCAACTTTCAGATTCTTCAGCGTTTCCTGCGAGAAGGATTCTGTAACGGAACTGAAAGTTTCATTGTAATCCGTCGCGCCGCCTTTGGTGGTTTCTTCCATCACGCTGGTGACTTTGCTGGTGATTTCCGAGCGGATTGCGCGGATAATCATGGAGCGCGCTTCGCTTTCGACTTTTTTCATGTCCTCGGAATTATTGTTGGACTGCGGCGTTCCGGCCAGTCCCTGATAATAGCCGTCGCATTTGGGCATATTCGGCAGCGATTTAATCCAGTCTTTTCCGCACTGAATACTGCTCTGCCCGCCGCCCAGGTCTTTGGATCCGGTATCCTTGAATCCGGTGTCTTTGATGCCCGTGTCCTTGATTCCGGTATCTTTGACGCCGGTATCTGTAGCGGTTTCGGTTTCCTCGCCGGCGCCGCCGGTTTTATTCCAGTTAGCAATGGCTTTGTCGAGGGCGGCCAGGGCTTTGTCGGCGCTCAATTTGACGCCTTTGATCTTGTTCTGAGCGGCGTCGTTAGCGACCTGATCCTTGAACGCCTTTTCGAGGTCGGCTTTTTTCAGAACCGCCTTGGCGTAAAATTTGATTTTGTCCTTACCGACTTTTTCACCTTTGGGCGGCCAGTATTCCTCGATTTTTACGTTTTTCAGAGTGACTTCCGTCATGGTCTGGGTAATTTCCTGAAAGTATTCCTGCGCGGCGCCGCTGGAACCTTTATCGGTGGTTGTCGAGGCCTCTTCCATGAAATTGGTCGTCAGGCTTTTGACGTTGGTTTCGATAACTTCAGCGATTTTTTTCCGTGCGCTCTGTTCGGCCTGACTCTTGGCTTTCATTTCCGATAGACCTTCGCCGATACCGGCGCCAACGATAACGTCTTCATAAATGCCGGGTTTGGAAATCCATTCAGGCATACCACCGGATTTTCCGCCTTTATTTTTTTTCTTCTGCGCCATGCCGGAATCGACATTCAACAGAAGGGCGGCTGTAATAAGTACTGACAGTAAAAACGCCGTTCGTTTCATGATGGTTTCTCCTTGTTTGGTTTATGTTAATGTAATCAATTGCTGCCTAATTTATCTAATGCGGCGTTGAGTTTTTCAAGAGCCGCCTTGGCTTTTTCACGACCGGATGACAAAATCTTTTGGGCTTTTGCTTCCTGATCGCCGGTATCTTCGGCGGCTTTGGGTAGCTTAATGACTTCAGCGGCTTTTTTCTTCAGCTTGGCCTGCAGGCCGCCCAGATAAATTCTTCCCAGCGCGTAAAACACCTTCTTTTCTTCTTTGTTGGAATACAGCTTGTCGCCGGTTGATTCCTTGGATTTATCTTTCTTTTTCTTTCCTTTCTTATCCTTTTCCTTATCGGCTTTTCCCTCCTGTTCCGCTTTTTGTACATAGGTATAAACGGCGAGTATCTGCGAGCCTTCGAGGCATACATCCGTAGCTTCCTTGGTCAGGGTGGACATATAGTCGTTGAGCGGCTGATCGGAAAGCGATTCTTTGGTTTCTTCGATTTCGAGCCAGGATTTGGTGATGCTTTCCACTTCAACGGATATGCTCTTGGCTAACTTGGTGCGGGCGGCCATTTTGGCTTTTTCGATGCCTTGCGTTTCCGAGAAATATTTGCCTTCATCGATGCCTACCGCGAAAATGGCATCTTTAGCTTTGGGCAACTTGGTAATCCATACCGGTTTACCGTCCTTGGTTTTCAGGTAATCGCGGTTGATCAGGCCGTTCAGTTTATCGCTGAGTCCCTTAAGGGATTTGGTGTCGGAGGTTTTGGATTTGGCTTTTTCGTTGACGTCGCTGATGACCTTGCTCAGCGACATGCGGGCGAGGGCGTAATGCCATTTAATCTGCTTGTCGTACCAGGTTTCGACAATCTGGGAGCCGGAGAGCGTGGCTTCGGAGACCGATTTGGCCATTTCCTCCACGAAGCTCCGTTCCATAGTATAGGATGAAGAACCTTCGTTGACTTCGTACCAGTCAGTCAGCACGGCCTGGATTTCCGACTGGATGGTGGCGGCGAGTTCCGCCCGGGCCTTATCCTTGGCGGCTTCGCGGCCGTTCACATAAAAATAAAATTTTTCGGCGATGCCCACCGCGAAGATGGCGTCTTCCTCTTCCGGAAGAGCGCTGATCCATTGCGGTTTATCCTTGCGGATGTAGGATTTGGGGTCTTTCATCGCGCTGAGTGATAGTTCCAGTTTTTCAATTTTTTTGTATTCCTCTTTTCCCTCGGTGGATTTCCTGGCCTGCTCCACCACTTTCTTCTGGATTTTTTCTACGGATCCGGCCAGCGGCAGTTCCGCCAGCGCGTAAATCAGGCCTTCAGGATCAATCCATGTTTCCAGTATTTTAGCGCTCTGTACGGAGGCCAGGACGTCTTCGTCGATGCTTTTTTCCATTTCGGAAACGAAGCCCGAGCCGGAAGTTGTGCCCATCCAGCTTTCCGAGATTGTCTTGACATTCAGCTTAATGGTTTGTGCCAGCTCCAGTTTTGCGGCTTGTCCGGCGGCGTCCAGCCCCGCTTGTTTCTCATAATATTTGTTTACGACGCCGACGGCGTAAAGCGATGTAGCCGAAACCGGAAGCTCGTTTACCCATTTGGGTGCGGTTCCGCTTTGCTGAGCATGTGCTGGTATAAGGGAAAAAGCTGTCCCGGAAAGAACCAGGCTTATAATTATTGTCAAAACTCGTTTCATCCGGTTTCTCCTTAAATCAAAATAATAGAATCGGTCGCTTAAATTACATTTTTTAAGTCCATAAAATCAAGTATAATAATATCGGAAGGGCATTCCTTCCATGAAATGCCCTTCCGGTATTTTTCCGTTAATCGCCGCTACCTTCGCTTGTTTTTTCCCATTTGGATACGGCTTTATCAAGGGCTTTCAGAGCCTCATCGGCGCTGGCTTTGACGCCTTTGATTTTCTTCTTGGCGGCATCATCGGCTACCTGTTTTTTGAAAGCATCCACTACGGAGTTTTTCTTCAAAACGGTTTTGGCATAAAATTTAATCTTGTTGCCGACTTTTTCGCCCATCGGCGGCCAATACTCTTCAATTACGGCGCCGTTCAGCGTTACCTGTGTCAAACTCTGAGTAATTTCCTGAAAATATTCCTGCGCGGCGGATTCGGAACCCTTTTCGGTGGTTGTTCCGGCTTCTTCCATAAAATTGGTAGTCAGACTCTTAATCTGCGTTTGCAGAGCTTCGGCAATTTTCTTGCGGCCGTTTTGGTCGGCCTGGCTCTTGGCTTTTTGCTCCGTAAGCCCTTCGCCGATACCGGCGGCAATGATAACGTCTTCATACAATCCGGGCTTGGTGATCCATTTAGGGACTTTGCTTTCCTTTTTAGTGGTGGATTCACCGCCGCCGCAGGAAGTTATCATCAACACCGCCAAAACACCTATAAGTACATATCGCATATTAATCTCCTGGTTTGTAAAAAATCCGCATCAAAAAAATAACCGTAGAAGCGGGAAGCTTCTACGGTTACATTAAATTACAGGTTAAGAATTATTCTTCTCCACCTTCATCTTCGCCGCCATCCGCCGGGCCGTTGTTGTTATTTTTCTCCCACTTGGAGATGGCTTTGTCCAGCGCGTTCAGAGCATCATCCGCAGAAGCTTTAACGCCCTTGATTTTCTTCTTGGCTAAATCTTCCTGGACCTGTTTCTTGTAGGCGTCCACAACGGCGGATTTCTTCAATACCACCTTGGCGTAGAATTTAATCTTGCTGCCTACTTTTTCGCCTAACGGCGGCCAGTATTCTTCAATCATGGCGCCGCTCAGGGTCTGCTTGGTCATGGTTTGGGTGATTTCCTGGAAGTATTCCTGTGCCGCCCCGCTCGAGCCTTCCTCGGTGGTGGTGGAAGCTTCTTCCATGAAGTTGGTGGTCAAGCTTTTAACTTCGGTTTCCAGGGCTTCCGCTATTTTCTTGCGGCCATTCTGTTCGGCCTGGCTCTTGGCTTTCATTTCTGAGAAACCTTCGCCGATACCGGCGGCAATGATAACGTCTTCATATAAACCCGGTTTGTAAACCCATTCCGGCGGCCCGTCTTTTTTCTTTTTCTTTTTCTTCTTTTGGGCCTGAGCGTCAACGGACATCAGTGACACGGTCACTAACGCAACAAAGGATAGGAAAAGTATTCTGCTTAAATACTGTTTCATATCGATCCTCCTTAAGTTACTGGTTTGGTTAATTTAGAGTTGTTTAGACTCCGGTTAATTAAAAAAAATTTTCTGTGCTGGGTTTTCTGGCTGTATTTTGAAATTTAAAGGTCATTTGTAAAGGTCAATTTATTTAAGCATTACTTTAAAGTCAAGTATAAAAACCAATAAATTAATTTCAGAAATAGATGTCCCATTTATATGAAAGGTAAATTAAAAAAATTTCTTTTTTAACTGTAAAAAATATATATAATTATTGTAAAATAACGTAACTATGGTACTCATAAAAATTCAGATTGCAACACCCTTTGAACGTTTATTCCGGAAAAAAAGTCCCTAAACAAAAAGGATTATATATACACATCCCTTTTTGTGAGCGTCTATGTATATACTGCGATTTTGCCGTAACAACAGCCCGAAAGTATGTTACCGGTTTTACCGATTCGGTTATATCGGAAATAACGTTATACAAAAACGCATTGGGCCGGCTATGTTTTGATACCGTATATTTTGGCGGCGGGACTCCGTCATTTTTACCGGACCATCTACTTGAAAAGATTGTATTAACCATAAAATCAGATTTGGACATATCTCCGGGCGCCGAATGGACCATAGAAGTCAATCCCAACCATATCTCGCCGCAAAAACTCCGTTTTTACAAAAACGCCGGGTTCAACCGGCTAAGTATCGGCGCGCAGTCGTTCCTGGATAAGGAGCTTAAATTTCTCACACGCCTGCATAGCGCCGGACAATCCGAAAGCGCCTTCCGTGACGCCCGCGCCGAAGGGTTTAACAACATTAATATAGACCTGATTTATGGCCTGCCCGGCCAGGAAGCAAAAGACTGGCAATACAATCTCGATAAACTGCTGTCATTTGGGCCTGAACACGTATCCCTGTATGCCCTGGGCGTGGAGGAAGGCACGCCGCTGAAGCGTTTTGTTGATAAGGGAAAAATCGCCGTTCCCGATGATAACCAATATCTGGATTTTTACCTGACGGCTGTGAAGCGATTGACGGCAGCCGGCTATGAGCACTACGAAATTTCCAACTTCGCGAAACCGGGTTACCGCGCGGTTCACAACAGCCATTACTGGAACCGTTCGCCGTATCTGGGTTTGGGCCCGTCCGCGCATTCTTTTGACGGGACTAAACGCTGGTGGAATCATTTATCCGTTGATCGGTATATCGCGGCCTGCCTTCAGGAACGCAAACGTCCGCTTGAAAGCGAAGAACGGCTGACTCAACAAGACATACTGAACGAAATGATTTTACTGGGATTTAGAATCAAAGAGGGCGTATCGGTCGCCGAAATGGAACATCTGACCGGAAAACCGTTTTACGAATATTATTCCAAAGCCATAGCGTCATGCCGGGAATTTCTGATAATCGGCGCGGATGCGGTTTCTTTAAATACCCGGGGTTGGTTTTTATATAATGCGATATGCCGGGAGTTTATGAGTTTATAAAGTGGAAAGTTAAAAGTTGAAAGTTAAAAGTAGAAAGTTGAAAGTTATAAAGATTTATATTTTAGCGCGAGTTTTTTGAGGCCGCCGCTGAGATAGGCATAATTCCACCACCAGGCAGAAAGATGTTTGAACAACATCTTCTTTCTCAGGTCGTAGGTTTTGTAATGCATCATAATTCCGAGATAGGAATTCTGCGGCGGAACGTCATCGCAAACAAGCAAATGTCAACGCGATGGTTTCTTTCTTCAAACTCTCGCCGACAGTGTATTTATACTCTTTGGAAAAATTCTTTGTAAACTGAAATATCGCTATGAGCAGATCATAGGTTGCTTTGTACACCGGTAATTCTGAGTTGTGAGATTTGCCAAATCTATGCTTTTAATTTATTTGCCGTGTTGATTGAAATTCTTTGTTTCTCTCAAGGATCGTTCACCTTAGTCAGTTTGTGGCAAATCTAGTAAAAAAATTTTATTGGGGGCTTCGCCCCCAAACCCCCACCCCTCGCTAAGCTCGGGGCAAGAATAGTCACCCTTCGGCAAGCTCAGGGCAAGAATATACAAATAGTCAATCCTTCGATCCCGACTGCGTCGGGACTCGGGACAAGCCTAATCCCTAACGCAGCGAATACTAAAACCGACTTTCTTAACATAGTTGCTACGGCTCACATAGGCGTTATCGTAGTACATGCCACGGAGCCACGCGAGTGTAGCGTCGTACTCAGAGGACGACCACCAGTAACCGTAGTTGCCAACATCGCCGAATGTACCATTGGAGTAACGGCAACCGCCAGGAAGCGCTGTGAAACCGCTTGAGTTTGTCCCTGCACTAGGACTTGCCCAATGAGAATTGCCGGCTTCTTTAAGTTTATTTCCTTCATCAGTTCCTCTCCATCCCGTTGCATCGGCTTGTTGTTGTGTCATTCCAAGATACATTTCTAAAATCTTCCATTCATTATCAGTCGGTACATGCCAACCCGCGGGGGCTATGTTGCGGCTGTCATTCACGGCATACCAATTGTACAATCTTCCATAGGTTGTCGCATTGCTCGAATTGTTATCATAATTGCAATACGCGCCGATGGTCAGATTACTCCATGCTGTGTTATCAGTCGCATTCTGTATCGCGTCGCCGTTGCGGTAACGGGTGGTTTTTAAATTTTCAACCATCCATGTTTGCGTGCCTATGGTTATGTAATGGTATACATTTCCGTCAATGTCGGTTACCGTTCCGCTGATCGTGAAATTGGCATCGCTCATATCGGTAACCGCAGAATTGGTTACATCCGTTACGCGCACTCTGCAGGTCGCATATGGCGTATTCGGAACCGTCAACGCCTCGGTACCGTCATTGGGCGTGCTGGTTACTATGGTAATCCAACTGCTTCCGCTATTAGTGGAATATTCTAACTTTACATTCGCGATAGTACCGGTGGAGGACCATGTAATATTTTGGCTTGAACCGACCGTCCAGTTTTCACCACCATTCGGGGAGGTAATGGTCAATGAATTAGGAATTGCGGCAGTTGCGAAACTCCAGATAGATCCTTCTTTTGTATTCCCATTATTATCTCTGGAGACAATTTTCCAGTAATATGTAGTATTATTTGAAAGCCCGCTTCTTGCTATGCTGGCCGCCGTTTGGCCGGTTGCAATCGCGGTGGTTGGATTGCTGCTTGTACCGAAATAGACGTCGTAAGTCAAACCGTCGTTATCGGGATCACTACAGGTCCAGCTTAATGTCGGCGCTGTGGATAATCCTGTCGCCCCGTTGGCCGGAGAGGGATTGGAAGGCGCATTGGGCGGATGGTTGATGGATTTGAAATCGTAGTCTTCGCAGGAGAGGAAGAACAGCGATACGGCAAAAAAAATAATCGTTTTTTGCATATTGGTAAATCCTTTATGGGTTGGATATTTTCGGCGTCGGTTTTGTTTCATTACATGCGCAACATGAATGTTGCGGCTACCCAAACAATGAATGTTCCAAAAACGCACGGTAGCCGCAATCTTCAGATTGCGCATCACATCAAAAAATGTTCGTTTTTGCATATTTATCAATCCATTATTGGTCATTCATGGTAATCGTACGCAATATGCGGTTCGTCTCACCAACCATGTTGCGGCTACCCAAACAATGAATGGTAGGCGCAACCTTCAGTTGCGAATCATAAAATAACAATACCCAAACACACATTTCATTTATAAAATATCCGTTAAATGATAATCCAATGAACCGGTATAGGGATATTCCATAAAATCTTTTACCAACCCACCCCGTACCGGATTGTCCGCGACATACCGCGTATGTTTTTTGACTGCCTTGTCGGAGCGGATGATGTGGTCGTAAAAATCCTTCTGCCATACAAAACCGGGAACGGTACGCGCCATATAATATCCGGTTAATTGTTTGAATAATGTCATGCATTTCCACAGGTTCGATTTCTCGGATTTGCCCTCCAGAATGATATGGCAATGATCGGGCATAAATACATAAATCCGGTTCCGGATATCATGTTTTTCGGTCGCGCGTTTTAAAAATCCAATAAATGTTTATCCTAAGTTAAACCGAACAAAAGTGTGATTCATTTTCTGGAGGATTCTGGTTATAGATCTTACCTTGGTTATAGTTTTGGTTCCATGTTTTTCGTTCCAATTTTGCTTTATATAGCCCTTCATT
>Ga0067045_1028271_pt1 | contig 37731 bp, 37 predicted proteins | sample TerdegcTABiofilm_FD_59184 | JGI IMG/M metagenome (GOLD analysis project Ga0067045, IMG submission 59184) | Combined Assembly of (Gp0054472, Gp0054536) Wastewater bioreactor microbial communities from Singapore -Terephthalate degrading... | reverse complement strand
GGGAAAATTCTTCAGGCCGTCCGATGGAGGTATAGGCGAAGCCGCGTTTGGCCATGTCTTCGGGGCTGTAGATGTTGCGCAGGTCGACGACGACATTGCCTTTCATGGCGGTCTTGATGCGGCCCATGTCGAGGGCGCGGAACTGGTCCCATTCGGTGATGATGACCATTGCGTCGGCGCCGTCGACGGCCGCATAGGCGCTGCCCGCAAACTCGATGTTCTTGAGGAGATGGGCGGCCTCCTTCATCGCTTCGGGGTCATACGCCACAACCCGCGCGCCGGCCGCCTGCAGGGCGGGCAGGATGTCGAGCGAGGGCGCGTCGCGCATATCGTCCGTGTTCTGCTTGAAGGCGAGGCCGAGCACGCCGATGGTCTTGCCGGTCACATCCCCGCCCATCGCGGCGATCACCTTGTCGGCCATCGCCTTCTTGCGGGCGGCGTTCACATCGATCACGGTGTCGACGATGCGCACCGGGCTGCCATAATCATTCGCCGTCTTGGTGAGAGCGAGGGTGTCTTTCGGGAAGCAGGAGCCGCCATAACCGGGCCCGGCATTCAGGAACTTCGCCCCGATCCGGCCATCCAGGCCAATCCCGCGGGAGACTTCCTGCACATTCGCGCCGACCTTCTCGCAAAGGTCTGCCATCTCGTTGATGAAGGTGATCTTCACCGCCAGGAAGGCGTTGGCCGCATATTTGATCAGCTCGGAGGTGCGCCGTGAGGTGAAGAGGATCGGCGTCTCGTTGAGGAAGAGCGGCCGGTAAAGCTCCTTCATCACCTCGCGGGCACGCGCATCCTCGGTGCCGACCACCACCCGGTCGGGGATCTTGAAGTCCTTGATGGCGGCGCCTTCGCGCAGAAATTCGGGGTTGGAGACGACGGCAAACTCCGCCTCGGGGCGCGCCTTGCGGATGATCTCCTCCACCTCGTCCCCGGTGCCCACCGGAACGGTCGACTTGGTGACGACGACGGTGAACCCGTCCATCAGCCCGGCAATCTCTTCGGCCGCGCCATAGACATAGGAGAGGTCGGCATGGCCATCGCCGCGGCGCGAGGGCGTGCCCACCGCGATGAACACCGCATCGGCGTCCTTGATCGCTTCCCTGGCATCGGTGGTGAAGAACAGGCGCTCTTCCTTGACATTGCTCGCCACCAGGGCGTCGAGGCCGGGCTCATAGATCGGCATGACGCCGTCCTTCAGCTTCTCGATCTTGACGGCATCCTTGTCCACACAGGTCACCGTATGCCCGAAATCAGCAAAACAGGCCCCAGACACAAGCCCAACATAGCCCGTACCAATAATCGCAACACGCATGGAAAACCAAAAACCTGGCCAGCGCTCGTTCGCTGTTGCCTTGCGTGTACCGCAGGCAAATTTGAAGAAGGGCCGGTGAAAGAGAGGGGGCTCCAAAGCTACCGCACTCCCAGGTGCGCGGGGCAGTATTCCGGAGCATCGGCAGTGTTATATTCCAGATTCCAGCGGGTCAACATTTGCTGGATGAAAACTGAAAAAATCAGCCTGCTGCACAAATTTGAATCCAAAGTGCATGAAATCATGCAGGAATCTTGGCTTGCTCAGACAGTCTATTTAATGTGTATACGGATTAATTTATCGTGAATTCAGAGATGGATCGCAGTCTATTTTGCGCCGTGCCCTGTCAGGACCACGCGTACTGTCAGCACAGCAATCAGAATATCAAGCCAGAGGGACAGGTGTTTCACATAAAAGAAGTCGTATTCCAGTTTGGTTGATACATCTTCGACGCTGACCACGTGCCCCTGGCGAACCTGCGCCCAGCCGGTAATGCCGGGGCGAACCATATGCCGGTAGCGGTAATGGGGTATGTTGCGTTCGTAGTGGCGCGAAAGATTAACGGTTTCGGGTCTTGGGCCGATCCAGCTCATCTCGCCTTTCAGGATGTTGATTATCTGCGGCAGTTCATCAATCCGGACCTTCCGGATAATCCGGCCGATGGGTGTTATGCGATCATCATCTGTCTGCGTCATATCGCGTGACAGCGCGTCACCCGTTTCCCGGGCAGCTCGCATGGAGCGGAACTTGTAGACTGTAAACTCTCGCCCCCGATACCCCATCCGCTTTTGCCGGAAGATCGCAGGGCCCGGACTTTCCATCCGGATGATCACCGCAAGAAGCAGCATGACGGGGCACAGCAACACGAGGGCAACGAGCGATGTCAAAACATCGACATAGCGCTTCGCTCTCGGGTAGATGGCGTCCTGACCGGGTGACCGGGCGATGTCCTGGGCGTATCCGCCTGATATTCTCAGACGGCCGGCGCTTGTTTCCATAAGCTGATCTGGAGTGAGGACGGTCCTGCCATTGATGGCTGCCTCACACAGGAAGCTGGGCCAGTCCGTATCCGCAGTGATTGCGCCCGTGTCCGATACGACGGGAATGTTCCCAAATCCGGCTGCTTCGGAAACTTCCTTGACGTTGATCCAGGTGGCGTTGGGAACGGCAGCAAGCTTTCTGAGATCCGTTCCAGGCGGCACGATATAAATACCCGGCCGCCGGTAAGCCGTGGCGGCTGAAACGAACCAGAACCATACGACCGTCAGCGCCCAGCTGATGCTAAGAAAAACCGGGGAGGGCAGGAGATTGAGTAGCCACAATGCCGCTGCCACGCTTGCAAAGCTCGCGGTGAAGCTGGCGATGCTGATCAGGCCGTGACATGAGGTTCCGTAGGCCGACAGCTTACGGAATATCGTGAAGCCCGCTATCAGGCTGGCAAGGGCGGCGCCGAAAGAGATCAGCACGTCAATGGCATATACGCCCTCGGGAAACAGGAGGCGAAGGATGACCGCAGGCAAAGCGATGGCGGCTATCAGGCCACCTGACAACTGGGCACGCATGCGCTCCAGAACTGCAGCGGCAGTCTGGAGGAGACCGCTTCCCTGCATCTGGTCGAGGCTTCGGGTATCCGTGTGGGAAAATCCCAGGGAGTGAGGCAGGTTGGGATGGGGCTGGGTCATGCTACTCTTGAAATCTGGTGACGGAGGACGGTGACGGGAACCTTGCGGGACAAAAGGTCGAGCAGAACCACAGCGCGATCCCGATCTGGAAGCTGGCAGATTTCACCGACCCAGGTATCAAAGGCGCCGGAGTCGATCCGCACCCTTGCCCCACAGGGGATTTCATCGGCCGGGAGGGATGCGTCCGAAAATGCCAGCAGCGCATTCATGACGGCAGGCGGTACGGGGCTTGGGCGCCCATCAAAGGCGATCAGCCGAGACACACCATAAGTTCCGTTTACGGAGTGCCAATTGTCTTTTGAAGGGTCCAGATTCACGAAGACATATCCGGGAAAAAGGGGTTTCTGCCGGATGGAAGTCTTCCGGGCATGGCGAACCGTGCGTGAAATCATGGGGCAGTATGTACGGTATTTCTGGCGGTTCAGATTGGTGATCGCCACGCATTCCTGCGCCGTAAGTGTTTGAACAACATACCAATAGCCGCGGTCGACCACAGGACCGGCAAGATCCGACGACGGATTTACATGGTTCATTGTGCCCCCTTATTCCAAGCTGGCACCGCCAAGGCTCCGCTTGCGACGCAAGCGGCCTGTGACAGGGGCCGGCCCCTCATCTTGATGATGCTCAGGATCGCAGGAACTAGAGGTGGCGGACACTCCCCTGATTGGCATCTTCACGGGCCCCCCAAATGGGGAGGGTTACCCGGCGCCGATCAAAGGGCATCATGGGATAAAGGTGTGTCTGACATGCGGTGTGAGATCGGATTGGATCAGTGTCTTTGGTTCATCTTGCGGATGTGCGGAACATGATGGCTGAGAGGCTCTTCCGCCGGCTGCGCGGGGAGCGGGACCAACCTTCTGGCCCCCCGGGCAAACGGGCTTATGTCATCGGCGACGTTCACGGCTGCCTGGATCTGCTCGAGCAGCTGATTGAGCGGATTTCAGTGCACAATCATACCCAGCCCGAGAAGGAAGTGGTTCTCGTCTTTCTGGGAGATATCATCGATCGCGGCCCGGATTCCCGCGGTGTCATTGATTTTCTCAGGCATGAACTTCCCTCTTTTGCCCGGCCCTACTTCGTGATGGGAAATCATGAAGAGAGCCTTCTGAGAGGGATGCGGGAAGATGCATCCCAGCTCCGGGCCTGGCTTCTGCACGGCGGCGAAGAATGTGCCCTCAGCTATGGTGTTCGCCCGAAGGATCTCGCTGGAAAGTCTGATGCCCAGATACTTCGGATACTGCAGAAACACATCCCCTCCGAAGATCTCGGATTCCTTGCATCGTTTCATGACTATGTGGTTTTCGGAGATTACCTGTTCGTGCATGCGGGCGTCAGGCCGGGGCGATCTCTAAGTGAACAGACGCCGCGCGACCTGCGCTGGATTCGGGAGCCGTTTCTCACCAGCCCGCAGCGTTTCGGTCATGTCGTGGTGCATGGACACTCTGTATGCGCTGAGCCCGTCATCCGCAGGAACAGGATCTGCGTGGATACCGGCGCTTATCGCAGCGGGGTGTTGAGCGCATTGATGATAGACGGCACGAGCAGGGAAACCATTCAGGCAGTGGGAGTCGGGGCGGCGGGGCCCGGCCGGGATGCGGCTGCGTCTTCCGATGGCCGTTCAGGCAGGTCCAGGTTTGGTACCTGGTACAGAGGCGCTGCATGAGCAGCTCACAAGAACAGGAAAGTGAATTATGCTGAAATATCGAAACACCCTAACTGCAATGCTCGCAGTTATCTTGTCAGGATTGCTTCCTGCGGTGGCCGAGCAGACGCCAGGCAGCCAGCCCGGCGCTGCCACCCGCGTGGGACAGGCATCGCTTGTGGAAGGTGAAACCGGTTCCGTGATCGTCCAGCGCGAGGGGGCGACCTACTCCCTCGGATCGGGAGACCCAGTTTTCCTGGGAGACAGGATTTCCACGACGGGGGTTGGCCGCGTTGTTCTGGATGCGACGGGCTGCCAGCGTGTTGTTGAGCCGATGAGCACGATGGTCCTGACGGCGAATTTGTGTGCTGCGCCTATCACGCAGGTCGGCTCGCCGGGGATACTCAGCGGCGGGGCGGTTTCCACGCCTGTGGCTGCTGCTGCTGGTGCGGGCGCGCTGGGGTTATATGTCGCCACACGCGACAATGATGATGGTGGCGAGGATCCGGTCAGCCGCTGACTGGCGCGCCTGACAGGACATGCATGTCATCCGGTAGCGCATCAGGCGCTGTCCGGAACATGAATATAATATATCCGTATACTGTCCATGCTGTTTGCGTGGCTGGGGCAAGAAAACAACATTCCGCAGGGGGCAGAAAATGGATCAGGCAATGAGCCGGGGGATCATCCGGCAATGGCATGGTGAAGCAAACGATGCCGAGGATGTCCTGAACACTGTTGTGCAAGTAGGCGAAGCCGGGTTGCCGCAATCGCCTGGAGCGTACGGATTGCAGAACTGGACGGTTCTTCCGGGCGCAAGCCCTGGAGAGCGGCGCCCTTACCTTCTTCTTATGGCAGATGCCGCATTGGGACATGACGCGTCCGATCAGGTGGTCGAAGCCGTGTTCAACCGCCGGCTTGAACAGGCGCTTATCTATGTAAGCCGCATAAACCCTGCGGCCGAAGGCGTGCTGATCTTTCTTGCCCGATCGCACTATTCCTGGGGCGGTGGGCATCGCGCCCCCGCGCATCTGTCCTGGTGCCGGGCATGGGCGCGTTTCCGGCGGACGGTTGCCTTCTCAAGGCCTGATCTGCATCTGCGTGTTTCCTTCCTCAACAGGGTCAGGGAGGGGCGGCGCGCCTGTCATTTCGATCACTCGGCCGCGCCCGTGGGCGGGCGGCTGCTGATGGACTGGTGGGCAGATGCCTCGCCTGAGACGCAGAGCCTTTTCCGGAACCGTATCTCGCTCATTCGCCAGATCGGCATCGACCCTGACATCGACGCGCGGTTCTATGAGCCGATGGGCAGCGACCAGCCAGATGGCTGCAATTTCACGCCAGTCATGGATTTTGGAATACTCCCTTCCGCGCGCCATCTCGACGAAGGCGGCGGGGCGCGGATGTATCTTTCGCCGGATCTGGAATTGCCGCTTGGATTCTCGTCCATACAGTTCAATCGGGAGTCCGGCATGCCGGCCATCGATGGGGCCCGGCACCCGAGGTCCGGCCAGCATTTCTGGCGGCCTCGGGATATGAGCCTCTTTGAGCGGTCCCCTGAACGCTGGCTGCGGCGGAAGCGGCCGCAGACGCACGGTGAGCCCAGCGCGGATCAGCAAGGCATCGCCTGACAGCTGGCTCAGCTGTCGAGGTTCTGAATCAGGCCCGTCTCCAAAGCGCGCACAATCAGGTCTGTCCGGTTGCGCGCGCTTAGCTTGTCGCCAATGGATTTGACATAAATCTTCACCGTTTCAGGAGAGATGCCAATCTCCTTGGCCATTTCCTTGTTCGTCATTCCCCGGTGCAGCAGGCTGAGAACATTGTGTTCTCTCTCGGTCAGGCGCAGCTTCGTCCGGTCACTATGTTCTTTTATGCCAAAGGTTACGTCTTCAATAGACGATGACGGGCTGTTGTAGATTGCCTTGACGGCCCTGACGATTTCATGCCCGAGAACTGTCTTTGAAATGAACCCACGAGCACCGCTGGCGATGCAGGATTCGATTTCCTGGCGCGAAGCAGAGCCAGACAGGGCGATGACGCAGAGCGCCGGAAACCATTCCTTGATCCGACTAATGCCGTTGGGGATTTCCATGCCGGGCATGCGCAGATCCAGCAGGAGCAGGTCTACGTCCTCCGTAGCCGAAAGCATACGTATCGTACTGGCATAGTCAGATGACTTGTGGATGACAGAAATTTCAGGATGTGCCTCCAAAAGACACGAAAGAGCATCTGCAAACAGGTTGTGGTCGTCGGCGACAAGAATATTCATTTTTCACAGCACGTTCCTGGAACGGCCTCTCACTATGGATCCGCGAAATCTCCAACTTCTGGTGCAGATTTCGTAAATATTGCCAAGTTTTTCTGGGCGCTATTTCGCAACCCCCGCGAGTATAGGTGTAGGTTACCGGAGAAGACTAGATAGAAAGGGTGTGTTAAATCGGTAACCCAAATGGGGGAGAGCGATTATACTATCCTCCGATGTGACAATTAGTTCGAATTAGGGACGCGGTTTCGACTTTTTTGAACGAGACAGACGCGTCCAGGGCGGCTTTTTCAGACGCGCGAAAATTTTCAGATGATCTGACCGCATACGGCAGATTGAAAGCCTTCTCCCGTGAATAAGGAGAAAGATCTGCATCTTCATGTTTAACTGAACAAAATGTAAGCGTAATTGCCCGGCCGGCGACCACTTCGGAGGGTGGGGGACTTGGAAGCGGTCGCCTACCACTCAAGCTGAGGCCCGAACAGTAAGAGACGAATGTGAAAGGGGCACACCGATCTCTGCAGCTATCCATAGTCAGATCGCAGGCCTACGCTCAACCCGTCCAAAAGGGTAACCCTTATGACGTGTTTATTATGGGAGGGGGAGAGGGTGGCCCGGTCACATCACAAGTAATTCTGTGAAAAATCAAACTGCTCCTTGGGCAGAACATTCTATCTCCGAAGGCAGGGCGCACTATCCATTCGGGTAAATGGACGTATCGAGCACTGCTGCTTAACGGCTTGAGGCGGTGTGCGCAAAATTGTGGTGGGGAAGAAAAATTACCAGGGCTCAGTCTACAGGGATCATTTCCTTTGCAGGCGGGCGCCGAACTCAGGAGAGAGCCATATGAAGATGCCGAAACCCCACGGCTCAGGCTCACGTTTACCAACAGATGTTGACCGCCTTGTCGGAGACAATGTCCGACGCCTGCGAACGCAGAGGGGGCAATCCCTCTCCGGGCTATCCGTTGAGCTTGGCATCAGTCATCAGCAGCTCCAGAAATACGAAACCGGCTCCAATCGCCTGAGCGCTGGCGTCATTGCGCGCTTGTCAGATATATTTGGCGTGCCGGTGACGGTGCTGTTCCAGAAGCCGGAGAACAAGTTCGAGGGGCGCGCAAACCATCACCCCGGCAGGATAGATGCCTTGCGGAAAGAGGCTGCTTTTCTGATTGACCGTGCGCACACAGAGGAGTCGCTGAAGCTGATGGTGGACGTGTTGCGCGCGCTCGCCGGGAAATGCTGAGATTGAGGCGTTCTGGCGTGAAAGTGCGCTGGAAACCTGCGCAGTTTTGCCAGCGTAGACTGATCAAAGCGGCCCGCTGAGGCTGCGCTCTAGGATTTCACCGCTTCTGCCTTCACCGGGCGCATGAGAAGGGCGGTGATGGCCTCATCCACGCTGATTTCGCCTTCGATGACGGCGGCGACGGCTTCGCTGATCGGCATCTCGATGCCGCGCGCGCGGGCAAGGCGGCGCAGGACCGGGGCGGTGGCGACGCCTTCGGTGACGGCGTTGCGGGCCGCCAGGATATCCCCCAGCGCTTCGCCTTTGCCGAGCGCCAGGCCAAGCGACATGTTGCGGCTGGTTTCCGACGAACAGGTGAGCACGAGATCGCCGAGCCCGGAGAGGCCGGTAAGGGTTTCAGCCTCTGCGCCCAGGGCGAGGGCAAGGCGTGTCATCTCCGCATAGCCGCGCGCGATGAGGGCGGCATGGGCCGAGCGCCCGAGGCCTTTGCCAAGGGCAATGCCGCAAGCGATGGCGAGGACGTTTTTCACCGCGCCGCCAATCTCCGCTCCGAGAAGATCTGTCCCCAGATAGGGGCGGAAGGTGGGTGTCGAGATGGCCTGTATCAGCTCTGTGCCCAGCGCCGCGTCTTCCATGGCAAGGGTGACGGCGGTGGGCAGGCCGCGGGCGACATCAATCGCGAAGCTGGGGCCGGACATGACGGCGGGGACGGCTTCGGGCAGTTCGTCCTTCAGCACCTGCGTCATGAATTCGCCGGTGGCGAGCTCGATACCCTTCGAGCAGAGGACGACCGGCGTGCCGGGGCGCAGGCTGGCGCGCAGGGCGCGCAGCGTGACGCGCGTATGCTGGGCCGGGGCGACGGCGAAGATCGCGTCGGCCGCGCCAAGATCTTCAAGCCGGTTCGTGGCGCGGATTTCCGGCTTCAGCGGCACGCCTTTGAGGAAGGCGGTGTTCTCGCGAGCGGTGTTGATGGCGGCGGCGACCTCAGGCTCCAGCGCCCAGAGATGCACCGTCTGGCCTTCGCGGGCCAGCATCTGCGCGATGGCCGTGCCCCAGGCGCCCGCGCCGATGACGCCGAATGTCTTGAAATGCTGTGTCATGGGCCGGTTTTGGCCGAAGCCGGGGCGGGGGGCAAGCGGGGAGGGCTGTTTGCGCGCTGCGCGCGGCCCTCACCCCCAACCCCCTCCCGCAGGCGGGAGGGGGCTTTGAGGTCAGACGAAAACGAAGGTGCCCTGTTCGCCGTCAACCGTGATGGCCACCTTACGGCCCACCGGGCTTGCATCTTCCCGCAGGACGGCCAGCGTGGCGGCGTCGGCATTGTTGGCGATGGCGCGGCGTCCGTCGGCGAGGCGGGCGAAGATGATGCCGCGTTCGGGGCCTTCCTTGCCATGGGTGACGGTGAAGGTTTCCAGCGTCGCTTCGCATCTTTCGGTCGCGATCTCCACCTGCTCTGCCGGCTTGGCGGCTTTCTCGGCGGGCGTGAACTTGGCCGGTTTGGTGGTGGAGTAGACGCCGGCGGCTTCCTTGGTCATCCAGCCGCCATTGGCGAGGACGAGGCCGGTATTGCCGGGGTTTTCACGCAGCAGGTTCACCATCTCGGCTATTCCGTGCAGGGAGTAGTTGTTTCCCGGGCCGCCGAAGAAGGGCAGGCCGCCCGTCAGCGTCAGGGGGCGCTTGTCCGTCTTCCAGTCGATCCCCAGAGCAGCGGCGCCGGAGAAGACGGCGCAGGGGAAGCAGGAATAGAGGTCGAGATGATGGACATCCGCGGCCGTCTTGCCAGCTTGCGCGAGCGCGCGGGAGACGGCGGTGTCCATTGCCCAGGACCGGTCGAGGACCGGGCGGACGGATATGTGGTCATCACCGGCCTCGCCGCCGCCGTGGAGGTAAACGCGCTTGTTTTCCGGCACGCCGAGTTCATCCGCCTTCGACGAGGAGACGATGATGGCAGCGGCGCCCTGGTTCACCGCGTCCTGCGCGATGAACCATTTCAGAAAGGGATCGGCATACTCATAGTTTTCGCGCGAGGGGGTGGAGAGAAACTCAACCGAATGTTCCTGCGGGAATTGCGAGTAGGGGTTTTTCGCAGCGACGGCGGAGAAGGGCTGGAAGAGTTCCGCCATGGCCTTGCGCTGGCCGGAGCGGCTACGGCCTTCGCGGGCGGCGATGGCGTTTTCGAACATGCCGTAGAAGTAAGCGGGCGTGACGAGACCGTGCTTGATCTCGCCGCGCGAGAGCATCATCGGGCCAAGGCCCCGGTCTTCATAATCACGCTCATCGCGGTCGGCCCAGTTGATCTCGACGCCATGCTTGCGGGCCCCCTTGGAGGCGCGGTTGGCTTCAGAGCCGGAAATGAGGACAGCTTCGAACTCGCCCTCATGGATGCGGCGGGCAAACTCGTTGACGAGGGCCTGCGGGCTCTGCCCGCCAACGGTTTCGTAGACGAGGTAGCCGGGATTTGTGTTCGTCTCGCGGGCCAGCGTGCCGGGGAGATTTATATTGTGGCCGTGGGGGTGGCGGTCGCCGGGGACGGAATCCTCGAAGATACGCACCACGGCGAGGGCATCAATGGCAGCGGCCATGCCGGAGACGCCGGTGTCGACGATGGCAGCATTGGAGGCGTCGGCCATCAGCGAGAGTGGCGAAGGGGCGCCCTCTGCGCCCTTCTTGCCGTCCCACTGGCTCATCGACTGGCCTACGCCGATCAGGACCGGAAAATCACCTTTTGCCATAGCCCGCGCTCCTCAAATTCAAACAGGTCTGGTGCCCCGTTTAACGCGCGGTAAGCGGTCTTGGGAGCCCCGACGCAGGGGAAGGGCGAAAATGCGGTGAACCCGTCAGGGGTTGGCGCGCATGAAGGTGATGATGGCCTCGCTGAAGGCTTCGGGGCGGTGTTCCTGAAGGAAATGGCCGCCGCCACTGATGGTGACGTGGCTTTGGCCCTTCGCGCCGGGAATGCGCGTCTGGAAAGCGGCCTCGCCGCCCTTGGTGACGGGGTCGTCATCAGCAAAGGCAGTCAGCACGGGTTTCTCGAACTTCTCGAGCACAGCCCAGGCGGCGTCATTCTTTGCGCGCTCCTCGGCGGCGCCGGGGAGGAGCGGCACTAACGAGGGAAAACGGCGGGCTCCGGCGATGTAAGTGTCATCCGGGAACGGAGCTTCATAGCCATCAAGGATCTCGTCGTCGGAAATGTCCGACAGGAGGCCGAAGACATCGCGGATGGAGAAGTCGGGTGCCTCGGCGGCATATTTGACCCAGAAGAGGAAAGCGCCGGGCGCGCCGGAGCGGAAGGCGTCGCCCACATCCTTTGCGCTGGGCACCGGCACCTGCGGATAGAGCATCCCCAGCATCTCGGAGAATTGCGGGGCGACCTGCTTTGAGTCCGGCATGCCCGTATTGGCGACGACAAGGCGGGCGAACCGGTCTGGATGCATGCCCGCAAGCCGCAGACCGAGCAGGCCGCCCCAATCCTGGCAGACGAGTGTCATGTCTTTGAGGTCCAGCGCGAGCATCCACTGCTCCAGCCAGCCGACATGGCCGGAATAGGAATAGTCTTCGATCGCGCCGGGCTTGTCGGACTTGCCGAAGCCGATCAGGTCCGGCGCCAGAACGCGGTATCCGGCAGCCGTCAGCAGGGGGATCATCTTGCGGTAGAGATAGCTCCAGGAAGGCTGGCCATGTAGGCAGAGGATGATCTCGCCCTCCCTTGGGCCTTCATCAAGGTAATGCATGCGCAGAGGTGTGCCGTCAGCGGCTTTCACCTCCAGATAATGCGGCGCGAAGGCGTAGCCGGCGAGGTTCTCAAACCGGGCATCCGGTGTGCGCAAGACTTTCATTCTGTTCCCTCCCAGGCAGCCAAGATATGTATTGGCATGACTCGTGCCATTACTTTTTACGCTTCGCAATAGCAATTCGAAAGACCCTGCGAAGATGTCTCAGCCGCAGCGAGGAATTTTCATTTGACGCTGGGCGGGCCTGTTCATAGGCCAGCCGGGCGGCCTCTGGCAGGCCCGCGCGGGGTTTGACCATGAGCGACCTTTCTGCGGACGGCGCGCTGATTGCCGCCAATATTGAAACCGTGAAGCAGCGGATGGCGGCGGCCTGCGCGCGCGTTGGCCGCGCGCCGGAGAGCGTGACGCTGCTGCCGGTAACGAAAACCGTACCGGCAGAACGGCTGCGCGCGGCCTATGCAGCGGGGGGCCTGCGCCAGTGCGGCGAGAACAAGGTGCAGGAAGCCAGGGAGAAAGCCGAGGCGCTGGCAGACCTTGACCTCAGCTGGTCTGTCATCGGCCATCTGCAAACTAACAAGGCGAAATATGTGGCGCGCTTTGCCGATGCCTTCCAGGCGCTCGACAGCCTGAAACTGGCAGAGGCGCTGGAGCGGCGGCTGGAGGTCGAGGGGCGGACGCTGGACGTGTTCATTCAAGTGAACACATCGGGCGAGGAAAGCAAATTCGGACTGGAGCCATCTGCGGCGCCAGCCTTTGCGCAGGCGCTGGCACCGTTCGAACGGCTGAAGGTCCGTGGGCTGATGACACTGGCGATCTTCTCGGCGGAGGAGGCTGCCGTGCGCGCCTGTTTCCGGCGGCTGTGCGCAGTGCAGGCAGAGATTCGCGAGGCCACGCCGGGCGCGCAGGTGGACGAGTTGTCGATGGGTATGTCGGGCGATTTCGAATGGGCCATTGAAGAAGGCGCGACGCTGGTGCGCGTCGGCCAGGCGATCTTCGGGCCGCGCCCCTTGCCGGATGAGCATTACTGGCCCGGCCTGGGCAGCAAACGTGAAAAGGAGACGCCGTGAGCGTCATTTCGATCCAGAGCCAGGTGGTGTTCGGCCATGTGGGCAACAGCGCGGCGATCCATCCGATGATGGCGAACGGCGTGGACGTCTATGCTGTGCCGACCACGCTGCTCTCCAACACGCCGCACTATCCGACGCTGCGCGGAAAGATATTGCCGCCAGACTTTGTGGCGGACCTGCTGACCGGCGTTGAGGAGCGCGGGCTGGTGGCCACGTCGCGCCTCATGGTGACGGGCTATCTCGGCTCTGTAGGCAATGGCGAGGCGGTGCGCGATTTTGTACAGCGCGCGAAAGCGGCCAATCCTCAGTTGACCTACATCTGTGACCCGGTGATCGGCGACAGTGACCTTGGCGTGTTCGTGGCTGCCGGGTTACCGGAGTTTTTCCGGGCGGAGCTCGCGCCACTGGCCGACATCCTGACGCCGAACGCCTTCGAATTTGGCCTGCTGGCCGGGCTGGCAGACCATGGCACGGAAGCGGTGGCGGCTGCGCTGAAACAGGGCCTGCCACCGGGCCTGCCGCGGCGGCTGGCCGTGACCGGGGCGATCCCGGAGGCAGCGCCCGGCTTCATCGACACGCTGATTGGTGAAGGCGGCGCCGTCTGGCGCATCCGCACACCGAAGGTGGACGTGCGCCCCAATGGCACCGGCGACCTCTTCACCGGCGCGCTGACAGCGGCGCTGGATGGGGGGATGACCTTGGTAGAGGCCGCAGAGCAGGCGGTGGGAACCGTGTTTGCGGTCCTATCGGCCATGGTCCCCGGGGCGCCGGCAGAAATGCCACTGGCGGCCGAAGTGGCGGCGCTGCGCTGGCAGGGGCGTCCCTTTAAGGCAGAGCTGCTCTGACCTGCAGCGCCTGAAGGCGGCTTCCGCTCCGCGCCGCCGGGCGCTAGGATTTCGCCATGCTTGATCAAAGTTTTGCCTCCCTGCCTCGCCTGAATGTGCCGCTGAATGCCCTCCGCGCGTTTGAGGCGGCGGCGCGGCTGTTGTCGATCAAGGACGCGGCGAGCGAGCTGAACGTGACACCGTCTGCGGTCTCCCACCAGCTCAAAGCGCTGGAAGAGGCGCTCGGCGTGGATCTGATGCGCCGGGTGGGATCGCGGCTGGAGCTGACGCCTGCCGGCGCGCGGCTCGCCCCGCCACTGACCGAAGGCTTTGCCCGGATTGGCGCGGCGGTAGCGGATGTGACCGAGGAGCGGCGCAGGGGGCCGCTGCGGCTCACCATGCTGCCGACCTTTGCCGTGCATTGGCTCTCGCCCCGGCTGGCGCAGTATCCGTTCGAGAAAGCGGGGTTTGAGCTCCTGATCTCGACCAGTCAGGAGGTGGTGGACCTGTCTGCAGGCGCCGCCGATGTGGCGGTGCGCCATGGCGCGGGCAAATGGCATGGTCTGAGGGCGGATCGTCTGTTCCCGGAAACAGTAACGCTGCTGGCCGCGCCGTCGCAGCTGCGCGGGCGAGACCCGCGCGAGGTGGTGGCGGCGTCAAACCTCTTCCTGTCACAATACCGGCCGCGCAACTGGGCAGACTGGAATGCCAGCCTGCCGGGCGGGCCTGTCTCTCCCGGCGCGGTGACGATGGTGGACTCCACCAGCCTTGCCCTGCGTGCCGCCGCCGATGGGGCGGGCCTGACGCTGGCGGGCTGGGAAATTGCCGAGGCAGATGTGAAGGCTGGGCGGCTCGCCCCGGTATTCGATCACCGGATCGAGGCGGGCGGGGCTTACTGGCTGGTCTATCCCGAAGCGCTGGCGACCGACCGGCGCGTACGCAATCTGCGCAGCTGGCTGCTGGGGCAGCTGGACGCGCCGGAGCGCTAATGCGTCAGTAGCAGCGCAGCGGCAGCGAGACAGAGGACAAGACCGGTTGCCCCTTCAATGCTGGCGCGCACGCCGGGCCGGGCCAGGAACGCGCTGGCCCGGCCGGCGGCGCTGGCGATCAGGCCAAAGAAGATCAGGCCAAAGACGCAGTGGATCAGCGCAAGGCCCGCGCCGAAAGCGATCAGCCCCGCAGGGCCGAAATGATCGCGCGGCAGGAATTGCGGCATCAGGCCGGCATAGAAGAGGCCCGCCTTGGGGTTCAGCAGATTGGTTGTCAGCCCCCTGAGAAACCAGTTGGGCTGGCGGACGGCCTCAGCGCTGACCTTTGGCGGGGCCGATTGCTGCCGCCAGATCTGCGCCGCAGACCAAAGCATCTGCCCGCCCAGCCACAGAACATAGAGCGCGCCAGCGATCCGCAGCGCCTGATAGGCCAGCGGTGAGATGGCGGCAAGCGACCCGGCGCCAGCGGCGGCGGCAATGCCCCAGATGAAGACGCCGAGCGTGATGCCTGCGCCCGCGATCATGCCCCGGCGCGGGCCTTCCACCATCGCGGTGCGCAGGACGAGCGCGGTATCAAGGCCTGGCGTCAGCGTCACCAGCAGCGCGGCGACTGAGAAGGAAAGAATAGCGGTGATCGGATCCATGCGGGGCCCCGGAGAGGATGGCTGGCTTTAGGCGGGTGCGCGCTGAATTACCAGCCGCCGCTGCGCGCCCAGTCTTCCAGCATGGGCAGTCGGTCCCATCCCCAGAAGGGCTCGCCATCGATCATGAAGAAGGGTGAGCCGAAAATGCCGCGGGCGACAGCGGCGTCTCCCAGGGCGCGGGCACGCTCCTTGATGGCTGAGGCTTCCAGGCCTGCGTGCAGGGCGGCACGGTCAAGGCCGAGGGCCGGCGCAAGGCCCGCGACGGCGTCTGGATCGCTGGTGTCGAGCGCGCCGGAATAGTAGCGGCGAAACACGTCGCGGGCGAAGGGGGCCTCGTGTCCGGGATGGTTTGCCTCGATCCAGTAGAAGGCGCGGGTGGCGGGCAATGCGATTTTCGGATGATCCGGCGGCGGAGCGAAAGGCACGCCCAGGCGGCGGGCAGCGCGGGCCCAGTCATGCCGGGCATAATCGCCTTTCACCGGCGTGGAAGAAAGCCCGCGCATACCAGTCACCTTGAAGGCCGTGCCCAGCATGTAAGGCCGCCAGAGAACGGCTCGGCCCACGCGGGCGCCGAGCGCGTCAATCTCCAGCGCGGCGAAATAGGCGTAGCCGGAAGAAAAATCGAACCAGAACTCGATGGGGACAGCAGCTTTCATGGGGGTGGTTCCTGAGGACGCGGTTTCAGAAGAATTGACTGCGGGGAAAGGGAGAAAAGCGCAATCGGGGCGTTGAATGCCCCGTGGTAAAGTTTGACAGCGTGCCGGCGCCAATGATGATTGGTGGCAAAACAGAGCAAATCCGGGGAGCGCCATGAAATACGATCTGATCATTGCGGGCGGCGGCATAGGCGGATCGGCCCTGGCGGCGGTGATGGCGAAGGCCGGGTGGAGCGTGCTGCTGCTGGAGAAACAGGCGCAGTATGAGGACCGGGTGCGCGGGGAATGGATTGCGCCCTGGGGCGTGGCCGAGACCAAGCGTGTGGGCCTCTATGATCTGCTGAAAAGCGCGGGCGGGCACCACATCACCTCGCATGTGACCTATGATGAAAGCCTGCCGCCGGAGCTGTGTGAGCAGGCGGCGATACCGCTGGGCCTGCTGCCGGATATTGCCGGGCCGCTGTGCATCGGGCACCCGCATCATTGCGAAACTTTGTTTGGCGAAGCGCAGCGCGCCGGGGCGACGGCGCTGCGGCCTGTGGTGATCGACAGCGTGACGCTGGGAGCAAGCCCAAGCGTGACCTACACGCATGACGGCGCACCCCACACGGCCACGGCGCCGCTGATCGTGGGCGCGGAGGGGCGCCAGTCGGAAGTCCGCAGCAAGGCCGGCATCACCCTGCATCAGGACAAGCCGCATCACTGGTTCGCCGGGCTGCTGGTGGATAATGTGAAGGGCATCGACGATACCCGCCAGTCCATCGGGACGGAGCGGGATTTCGGCTTCCTGGCGTTTCCGCAGGGGGGCACGAAAGTGCGCGTCTATGGCGGCTATGCGCTGGAAGACAAGGCGCGTTTCAATGGCGAGAACCGGGCCCAGCGTTTCCTGGAGGCGTTCCGGTTTGACTCCGTGCCCGCGAATGAAGCGATTGCGGCGGGCACGCCCGTGGGGCCACTGTTCGCCTATTTCAACAATGACAGCTGGACCGACGAACCTTTTGCAGAGGGCGCCGTCCTGATCGGTGACGCGGCAGGGTGGAACGATCCGATCAACGGCCTCGGCCTCTCGATCACCTACCGCGATGTGCGTATTGTGTCGGATATTCTCAAGGGCGCCGGGCCAGGCGGCAAGCCAGACTTTACGCCGTATGCAGAAGAACGAGCCGAGCGGATGCGGCGGCTGCGCTTTGCCGGGCAGTTGCAGGCCGCCCTCGACATGGAATTCGGAGAGACGGCCCGCGCGCGGCGCCACGCCTATCACATGCGCCGTCTGACCGACCCGACGATCGGGATGCACGGCGTTGCCGTGCTGGCCGGGCCGGACATGGTGCCGCCGGAGTTTTTCACAGAAGCACATCGCCAACGCGTGCTGGAAGGAGCCTGAGCCGATGAGCATTGCGGACATCGAAGCGTTCAATGCGGACTGGCTGAAAGCGTGGTCTGACAAGGACACCGAGCGGCTGGTGTCGTTTTATTCCGAAGATACGGTCTATATGGACCCGCAGACGGCCGGTGGCCTGAAGGGGCAGGACGCGCTGCGGACCTATCTGCAAGGCCTGTTCGGGGCCACGCCGGAGATGGTGTATGTGCCCGAGGCGGTGTGGGCGATTGAAGGCGGATTTTGCGGGCGCTGGATCTGCACGGTCGGGCCGGGCGGGACTGGCGGCAGGCTGCGCGGCTTTGATCTCGTCCTCCTGAAAGACGGCAAGATCGCCCACAACGAGGTCTACGTGCACCAGTTGCCGGGCTGAGGGCGCGCGTAGGGCGGCAGGGCATTTCCAGCCTGAGCGTGTTTCCGCATCGATCCGTCATCTGAGGATTATCCTATTCCATGCGCCAGGATGACGGGGCCGGTGGTTGCCGCGGTCCTGTCCCGCGCAATCCGCTTATATTCCGGCGAGGCTGCCCAGGCGCGGAAGCGCGCTTCATCCGGAAAGGAAAGAAGGATCACCTTGTCATAAGGCCAGTCACCTTCTTCGCGTGCGGGGGCTTCGTCAGCGGCGAGGAGGCGGCCACCATGGGCGGCCAGTACCGGCATAAACCTCTCCACATAGCGCTGATAACGGGGGCGATCCTCAATCTTCAACTGGGCGATCACATAGACGGGCATGGCGTGGCTCCTTACTCTGGCCCTACGGCATCTCTGCGCCATAAAAGGCTTCGCCGCGCACCTGTTTCCCCTCCTCGAATACCATGAGTTCAGCCGCGCGCACCTGTCGGGCGCTGGCGCGGGAGTGGTAGTGAACGAGCAGGCTTTGCGTTTCCGGATCAACCTGCAGGGACAGCGGCGTGAAGTGCAGGCCCCCGGCCCGTTTGAGCGCGCCCTGCCAATAGGCCTTCAGCGCCGCTTTGCCCTGGATGACCGGGTTGCCGGTGACTGCGGCGGCGACGGGGCTGATGAACACACCATCATCCGCCCACGGCGCAATCACGGCGTCCACATCATGCGCGTTCCAGTCCCTGATCCAGGCTTCGGCATGGGCGATGAGATCGGCGCGGGAGAGTGTCGTCATGGAAACGCATTTCCTGTCTGTTGGTGCGCAGACCTTCGCCCGCCGCCGCAGATGCTGGCGAGTGAAGAAATCTCAAGCCTTGTTGAGGGCAAGGGGCAGGAAAGCTCAGCTCACGCGCGATGCAGGATTTTTCAGTTTTCACGGGCAGGCAGCCGGGAGAGGCAGAGGCCACCCGTTTCCAGCCAGAAGGCGCAAGACCAATGACCGACGATACCCTTCCGCTTCCTGCCGCCGCCCAGCAGCGCGTGCGCGAGAGCTTTGCCCGGCAGGGGCTGATGGCGCATCTGGGCGCAGAGATGACACAGGTGTCGCGCGGGCGGGTGGTGATCGTGCTGCCCTTCCGCGAGGAGCTGACCCAGCAGCACGGCTTTTTCCATGCCGGGGGCACTTCGGCGATCGCCGATTCTGCGGGCGGCTATGCCGGCTTCACCCTCTTCCCGGAGGGCAGCTCAGTGTTGACCGTGGAGTTCAAGATCAACCTCATCGCCTCGGCGGAGGGCGACCGGCTGGAGGCGGTGGGCACCGTCATCAAATCCGGGCGGACGCTGACCGTGTGCACACTGGAAGTCTTCGCCTGCAAGGGCGCGGGCCGCACGCTGGTGGCAGTGGGCCAGCAGACCCTGATCTGCCTGGAAGGGAAACCGGACCGCTGAAGCGAGGGCTTGATCTGAAACCGGTTCCGGCTCAAATACGCCTCGCGCGCGGGTGTAGCTCAATGGTAGAGCAGCAGCTTCCCAAGCTGACGACGAGGGTTCGATTCCCTTCACCCGCTCCAGTCCCCTCCACAAATCTGGCCTTTCCCGCCTCAGAACCTCGCCCGCAGCGTGATGCCATAGGTGCGCGGGTCAGCCGGCTGGCCGACATAGAGGCCGGAATTGCCAGGCTGAGCCGCCAGCAGTTCGAAATAATCCTCGTCCAGCAGGTTGCGGCCCCAGAGATAAACATCCCAGCCATTGGCGGCGCGGAAGCCGAGACGCCCGGCGAGCGTGGTATAGCCATCGACGGTGAGATAGCGGGACTCCGTCGGGCTGGACGAGAAGTCCGAGCGGAAGAAGGCATCGAGCGCGGCGAAGTAATTGCCCTCGCGGCCCAGCAAGGCGCTCTCCCCGGAGGTGTATTCCCCGCCGACCGAACCCGACCATTCAGAGATACCCGGCAGCCGCGTGCCTGAAATATCGACGACCTGCGGGCCGCCGGTATCCTCCAGCGCAGGAGGCGCATCGGGGAAGGCTACATATTTTCCCTCCGTCCAGGCGAGCGCGGCATAGGTAACGAAATTGTCCGTCCACTGTGCGCGGCCATCGAATTCAACGCCCCGCACCCGAACCTTTTCGGCATTGGCGAGATATCCCCGCAGAACCCCGATCTGGGCGTTGACAACGCCGACCTGATAATCCCGGATCTCGGTTTCATAGGCGGTGAGGTTCGCGGTAAATCCGTCCCGGGGTTCGGATTTCAGGCCCACTTCAATATGGCGCACATCTTCGGGTTTAACCGTCGCCAGCTCAATGGCCGGATTGCCGGCCGCATCATTGGGAATGCCGCTGAGGTTGAGGCCAACAGGTTTGAACGCAGTCGCATAGGTCGCATAAAGGTTGAGCGCAGGGCTGACTTCATATGCGGCTGTGATCTGGCCCGAGACATTGGTATCATCAGCATCCGCCGAATAGGTCAGCGGCGCCAGCACGGAGCGCTGCAGGGCAATCAGCGCCGGATTGGTCGTCTGGAGGCCACCATAGACCTGCGCGTCATAGTCGACACTCTTTTTGTCATAGTTGAGGCGAAGGCCAGGCAGCAGGCGAAGCCTGTCGGTCACCCGCCACTCCAGCTGGCCGAAGAGGGCGGCGCTGGTATTCTTAGACTGAATGTCCGAGCTCTGACCATATCCGTCGAGCAGGCCGGGCGTATCCCACCCCGCTGATGAAGGGTTGAGCAACCAGCGCGCCGCCGCGCTCCCCTGCTCCTGGTTCCCTGTGGAGTCGATCTCCTGGGCAAAGTAGAACGCCCCCACGACAAATCCCAGCCGCTCATTCAGGTCGCCTGCGTAGCGCAGCTCCTGCGTCCATTGGATCTGCTCGGAGGGATTGGCCGAAACGGTGGTGATCGGCAGGCCGAGGAAGTCCCGGTCATTCGAAGGCCCCCAGTTCCAGAGACGCCAGGCGGTGATGGAGGTCAGCTTGCCAGGGCCAATATCCCAGTTCGCGGTGAGCGATATGCCCCCGATATCCTGGTTGGACTGATGGTAGGTGTCGGCGTCCGTCAGCCGGTCAAACGCGTTGAAGCTGGGCGGGGCGTAGCCGAAATAGTCCGCCAGCGCCTGATACTGACGATTGGCCGGGCGCAGCGTCGGCGCAACGCCCACCGGAACCAGCGCATAGCCATTCGGGCGCTGGCGGGTATGGTCGCCCGCGAGGATGATTTCTAGGCTGTCGGTAACATTGAACAGCAGCTGGCCGCGCACGCCCAGATTATTCAGATCGTTGATATAGTCGTTATCGCGCACGTTATAGAGCGTGCCGTCACGCTGCGTTCCCGAGAAGGAAATCCGCCCGGCGATCTTGTCCGTGATCGGACCGGATATCGCGCCCTTGGCCTGTGTATAACCAAGATTTCCGTAAGTCAGCTCCACTTCCGTTTCCGGTGTGGAGGAGGGCTTTTTCGTGGTGATGTTGATGGCGCCGGCGGTGGTGTTCTTCCCGAAAAGGGTGCCCTGCGGGCCGCGCAACACTTCAATCTGGGACACGTCGATGAAGTCCAGCGTCGTGGAGGCGGGCCGGGCGTAGAAAACACCGTCCACATACATGCCCACACCGGCATCAAGCCCGTCATTTGTCAGGCCATAGGGCGCCCCGACGCCGCGGATATTGATCGAGGTGTTGCGCGGATTGGTCGAATAGAATTGCAGCGTCGGCACAATTTCCCGCAGGCGTCCCACATTGAATGCACCGCTCTCGGCGATGAAATCTTCCGTCAGCACCGAGACGGGGATCGGCACATCCTGAAGGTCTTCGCTGACGCGCCGGGCCGTAACGGTGATGGTTTCGCGGCGAAGTTCGGGGTCAGCCGGCCCGGCTTCGGCAGGGGCAATTTCCTGCGCGACGGCGGTGGGGGCAAGCGCTGCCACAGCAACGGCGAGGATGAGGCGGGGTTTCAGGGCCATGTTCGGTCTCCAATCGTGCGGAAAAGGGCGTTGGCGTCACCGGCCATTTGGGCGAACAATCATAACCCTATCAACCCTACCAAATTAATAGACTATACAGGTGGCCTAAACGTTGCCTCTTGTGGCCCGCGCGCCTAAAGAGGCCCGGACAGGACGGCGGATGATGATTTCTCAAAAGGCCAAATACGCGCTCCGGGCGCTGCTCGCATTGGCGGAAGCCGAAGAAGGCGCCCCGGTTTTCATCGCTGACATTGCCGAAAGCCAGGCAATTCCGCGTAAGTTCCTGGAGCAGATCCTGCTTGAATTGAAGCATAGCGGCATCGTGGTCAGCCGCCGCGGCAAGACGGGCGGCTATCTGCTGCTGCGCCGGCCCGAAGCGATCACGTTCGGCGAAGTGTTGCGCATTGTGGAAGGGCCCCTGGCGCCGTTGCCGTGTCTTTCCAAGATGGCCTACCGGCGCTGCGATGACTGTACCGATGAGAAGGCCTGCCGTATCCGGCGCGTGTTCGCGGACGTGGCCGAGGCAACCCGGAAGGTGCTCGACAGCACCACGATTGCCGACGCCATCGCTTCGGACAAGACAGGCCAGGTGCGCCAGTCCATCGCCGGGTGAGCGTTCGAGATGGTCGTATTGTGCTGTTATAAAAGAAATTTTCTGTTTTCTGGGCTCTTTGCTTGGGGCTGGGGCAGGCCATGGGCATCCGCTCTGGGGTGCAGGCTGGCTTAATCTGCTGCCTCAGCGTAAAAGGCGCGACATGAACGGATTTCTTCTTGTTGCCCTCGGCGGCGCCATCGGCGCGAGCCTGCGCCATGGCGTGGGAATGGTGGCTGTGCGCCATCTGCCGCTCGGCTGGCCGTGGGGCACGGCATTTGTGAACATCCTCGGCAGCCTGGCGATGGGCCTGCTGGCCGGATGGCTCGCCCTGAAGGCAGAAGGCATCGGGCAGGAAACCCGTCTCTTCCTCGCCACCGGCGTGCTCGGTGGCTTCACGACATTCTCCGCATTTTCACTCGAGATCGCCAACATGCTGCGCTCAGGCGATGCGCTGAAAGCCGGGCTTTACGCCATGCTTTCCGTTTTGCTCGGCGTGTCGGCCCTCTTTATCGGCCTCTGGATGGCCCGCAGGATATTCGCATGAGCGGACAGATTATTACCGAAACCGTGTCGGAAAAGGAAACCGGCGCGCGCCTCGATCGCTGGCTGAAGCGCCGCATGAACGTGACGCAGGGCCAGGTGGAGAAATTGCTCCGTACCGGGCAGATCCGCGTCAATGGCGGCCGGGCAAAGGCAAACACCCGCCTTGAGACGGCTGACGAAGTCCGCTTCCCGATCTTTGCCTCCGAAGATGCCGGCGCCCGCAAGGCGGCAACTGCGCGCAGGATTTCCGAAGAAGACCGCGAATTCCTCCGCTCCATCATCATCTATGAGGATGATGACATGCTGGCGATCAACAAGCCGGCCGGGCTTGCCGTTCAGGGTGGCTCAGGCCAGGGGCGCCATGTCGACGGCCTGCTCGCGGGCATGGAAGAAGACGGCCACCGGCCCGTGCTGGTTCACCGGCTCGACAAGGATACCTCCGGCGTCCTGCTGCTGGCCAAGCACCCCGCGGCGGCCGCCCGGCTCACCGAACTCTTCCGTGGGCGGGAGATGGACAAGGTCTATTGGGCCGTGACCGTGGGCGTGCCCAGCCCCCAGGCCGGCCAGATCCGCTGCTGGATGGTCAAAGGCGTGCCCGACATCAACGAGCCGTCAGGCTATCGCCCGGTTGACCCCTACGCCACGCGCCGCCGCGATGGTGACCGTGAACGGATGATCCGCTCCGCGCAGGGCGTTGAGGGCGCCAAGCATTCGATTACCGATTATGCTGTCGTTTCCACGGCAGGCCCCAAGGCCGCCTGGGTGGCGCTACGCCCGGAAACAGGCCGGATGCACCAGCTGCGCTTCCATATGCTGGAAATGAACACGTCCATTCTGGGCGATCATAAATACAAGTCTCGCCGCGAAGTGCCTCACGGCCTCGCCGAAGGCCTGCACCTGCACGCCCGCGCGCTGATCATCCCGCGCGAGCATGGCAAGCCGATCAAGATCATCGCGCCGCTGCCCCCGCACATGAAAGAGACCTTCGAAACGCTCGGTTTCCTGGAACAGGAAGCCGGCAAGGATCCGCTCGCCCCCTTTATCTGATATGCTCCTGACACTGCGTTTCTGGATTAATTTGGCCATCGGCGCCGGGCTCAGCGGTTCGGTGTTCGTGATCTACATGTTCTTCTCGCGCGGCATGTGCCGGGCGGCGCTGGAGTTTGCCCCGGCCTGCACGCTGGAAAGCCGCTGGCAGGCCTTTCTGCTGAATTGGGAATCGGCGCTGTTTTTCCTTCCCATTGCGCTCTGCATCGGTGCGATCGTGGGCATACGGGTGGCAGGGCGAAAAAGCCGGGAGAAGAAGACGTGAAGCTGACAGAACTTCGTCTTGCCATATGGGACGTGGACGGAACGCTGGTGGACAGCCGCGATGTGATCCAGGCCTGTATGGAAACCGCCTTCCGAGGCGCGGGCCTTCCGCCGCCGGACTATGACGCCACCCGCCGCATTGTCGGCCTCAGCCTTACCGAAGCCCTCTCAACGCTCGCCCCGCCCGATATCGGGTTAGACCGGCTGGCGGCGCTGGTGGAGGCTTACAAACAGTCCTTCGTCATCCATCGCACCACGCCCGGCCATCACGAGCCGCTCTATGCTGGCGCGCTGGAGCTGCTGGACCAGTTGAAATCCGAAGGCTGGCTGATGGCAGTGGCCACCGGCAAATCCCATCGCGGGGTGGAGGCGCTGTTCGAGAAACACAAGCTGCGCCATTTCTTCGATACTGTCTGGTGCGCCGATGATGGCCCCGGCAAGCCGCATCCCTTCATGGTGGAGCAGGCCATGGGCGCGCTCGGCTGCGCCCCGCAGGAAAGCCTGATGATCGGCGACGCCATCCACGACATGGCCATGGGCAAGGTGGCCGGCGTGCGTGCCCTGGGGGTCAGCTGGGGCTTCGGCAAAGCGGAGGAGCTCACCGCCGCCGGCGCCGACGAGGTCCATCATGAATTCATGACCCTGACCGAAAGCCTCCGAACCTTCGCTTTCGCCTGAGACGGCGAGAATCAGTCGAGGCCAGCGGAAGCGGCAGGGCGTGCCCCGCCCCGCCCGGTGACGCCGCTTCCAGTCCGAGCGCAGGTGGTCGCCCGCCGTGCTGCGGGAACATCAGATCCCGCCTTGGGCCTGCCATTTCCTCCGGGCCCGCCCGGCATGATTTTTACAGATTGTTAGGAACATTTGGCGCAATCGGCGCGTTAAGCGGGAAATGTTCTCCCAAGAGTGTGCCGTGCTGGGCCAAGCGCAATCGATAGAACCATGAAAACCCTTATGATAGAGCTGGGAATTGCCGGGGCGGCGCTGTTCGCCCTCGGCGCGTTTATGGCAACCCGGCCCCAGACAGCCGAAGCCGTCCAGGCCTCCACGCTGACACAGTTTACCAAGTCCGATTTCGCCGCGTTCGACCGCAACTTCGAGCTGGACGGGGCCACATGCAAAGTGGGCCTGAGGCGCGACCGGCTCTGTTTCGGGCGCTCCCCGGTCGAGGATATCTTGGCGCCGGGCATGGCCCTGCCGCCGGAAGTGCCGATGGTGGGGGCTGAATTCCGCGTGATCGTGGTCACCGAGCTGAAAGCGGAAAGCCTGCGCACCATCCGCTTTGGCCGGTCGCTGGCGCTGGTCGACCCCGCCACCCGGCATGTGCAGGATGTGATGTCCCTCTCTGCGCCCACCTTCGAAAAGGCCCGCCCCGCCGCGGTCTATCCCACCGCTCCCTAGCGCCGGGCTTGGAACCGGCCGCTGATCGTCGTAAGGGCAGGCGCATGACCGGCACACCTTCTTCCCCTGATCGCCCCAAACGCTTTTACAAGGACGTCACCGTCGAGCCCGCAGAGGGCGGCGGCTGGCAGATCCTGCTGGATGGCCGCAGCATCAAGACGCCCGGCCGCGCCCTGCTGCGCTTGCCCACCGAAGCGCTGGCCGAGGAACTCGCCGAGGAATGGGCCGAGCAGAAGACCTATATCGACCTCTTGCACATGCACCTCACCCGGCTGGCCAATGTCGCCATCGACCGCGTGCCGGAGCTGCGCGAGGAAATGGCCGAAGAAGTTGTACGCTATTGCGAGACCGATCTGCTTTGCCACATGGCTGAGGAGCCCTTCGAACTCGCCGCCCTGCAGGAAGCCCGCTGGTCGCCGGTGCGCGACTGGGCAGCGGAAAATCTCGGCGTCATCCTGATGACCACCGAGGGCATCATCGCCGCGCCCCAGCCCGGCGCCTCGCTGCAGGCAGCGCGGGACTATGCCCTCAGCCTCGATGATTTCCGGCTGACGGCGCTCGTCTATGGCTGCGGTCTCTATGGCTCGGCGCTGCTGGCGATGGCGCTGACAGAGGGCGCGCTGACCGCCGAGTCCGCCTTCCATCTCTCCCGCATCGATGAAGAATGGCAGATGCAGCGCTGGGGCGAGGACGAAGAAGCCCGCACCGCCGCCAATGCCAAGGAAATCGAATCCGACGCCCTCGGCCGCTGGCTGGAGAGCCTGCGGGACTGATTGTTTCGAAATGAAAACAATATTGACTTTTGCGAGAACTCGTGCGCAATCCTAAGTAGGATTATGTGGGGGGGTCAATATGTTTCGCCTACTGACAGTTTTTGTTGTACTTTTCCTATCAGCCTGTTCGACGGGCAGTCTCACGGCAATACATAAACGAACGGAAATGGCCCCGAAGGCCGGCAAGGCGCAGGGCGTTTTCATAGATGCAGAGCAGCGGGCTGTTCTATCGGTCCAGCGCCCGGCCAGATACGAATGGCGGCTCGACCCCTCCGGCACGTATCAATGGGTCAAGGTTGAAGACCCCCGACAAATCACTTGCGCAGAGCCCTCGCCGGATGCGCTGTCCGCAATTGCCGCCCAGGCGGGTGCCAGTGTCTCCGAAGTATCCACTGCTCTTTCCGCTCAAGGCGGCATCTCGGAAACGGCGGCAAGCATCGGACTGCGTACACAGACGATACAGATTCTGCGGGATGGATATTACCGGCTTTGCGAAGCCCAGATGAATGGCCTTCCGGATGTGCAGTACGCCATGATGCTGCGTCGCTTCCAGACGCAGATGATCGCGCTCTTGGCCATTGAGCAGCTTACTGGGGCGGTGAAGGGATCAGACGCCGTTGTCTCCGCAGCGGCGGGCAGCGCTCTTAATATGAAGGAGGTCTATTCCCAGAGGGCGGCGCTGGCATCGGCCGAAGTGGGACAACTTGAATTGGACATCGCCGCGGAAGAAAAGAAAGTTCAATTGCTGAAGGAAGCCAACACCAAGTGCCAGGCTGACGCCGCCAAACAATCTGCTGGTTGCAGCGTGGCTGATGGGGTGGCGCGAGGATTGGAAATTGCGGAAATCGAAGCCACAGTAGAAAACCTCAAACGCCGTAAAGTCCATGCTCAGGCGATGAAGGAGTCCAGCACCGCCATGGCCGCCGCCGCTGTCCCGGCGTCGGATGCCAGAGGCGGTGGTTTTGTTGTCTCCCCCTTGCCGCCTGCTGCTGCTCCCCGATCGGTTGCTGACGCGGTGACCGAGATAGCACTCGCGATGATCGAGCAGGATTATGGCACACAGATGTGCCTGGAATATCTCCGGGAAGGCAACCTGTCGGGCGAGGACGTTGAAACGGCCTGCAAGGGGGTAGTGGCTGGATATGCCCAGCAGTTTACGGACCGTGCCACCAGCCGTGCCAACGCCGAAAAACGCCTCGACGAAATCTGGGCGGCAGTCCTCAAAGACGGAAAGATCGATGCCACGGAAGTCGAGATGATCAAGATGCTTTCCTCGGCGGTTTCTCCCGGCGCCACGCCAACACGCACCAATCAGGGCCCGTGGGCCGGATTGTTCGGTGGCCCGCCGCAAATTTCGACCGCGATGCGGCACGAAACTGATCGCGGGGTGCTTGCCAAGCTGCTGGAAAGCCTAAGAGGTGAGCGGGAAACACCAGAATAGAGAGCAGGGTCGTCATCGGTAGCCCTTCGCTTCCTGACAGCCAGATGAACCGGGGTGAAACCGGGAATGAACGCGCGCTTCAGGGCCGGTTTGGCGGGGGTGTGGTTTTCTGTTCCCATGATGAAGCCCATCAGAACTCTTGGAGCCGCCGTCGTTGCGCTTGCTGCGCCGGCGCTCTTCGCCCTCCCGGCAGCCGCAGACGGCCCGCGCGGGACAATTGCAAAGGTCGAGACGCCGCTGCTCGGCGCGCAGGTGACCCTCAGCGCAGGCGTTGGCCACCGCGATGATTTCCGCGGCCCGCGCTATAATGGCCGCAACGAATGGGGCCAGACGGACCGGCAGGTGGCTGACCTCCGCCGAGATGCCATTCAGGCCTGCCGCTCGGCGATCCGCACGGAAGGCCGCCGCGCCGGTTTCCGCGAGGTCGACTTCGACAAGGATCAGTGGGCCCGCCAGCTCGGCCCCCGCAATTTCTTCGTCACTTTCCAGGAGGTCGAGTTTGAAACCGGCCGGCGCGATATCGAGGCGCGGGTCGATTGTGAGGTGCGCAACGGCCGTGTGACCACGGTTTCGGGCATCCCCCACAACCGCGATTACCGCAAGGGACCGCCTCCCGGGCGCCGCTGGTAACGCAACGTAACCCTTAATCGCCGCAAAGCGCCCCAGGCCTGGAGCCCTGGGGCGCATAGCTTTGTTGACCCTGCGCGAGCTTGCCAAGCCTCACGGAGTGGCTATTCAGTCACGCGGAAGCATCAAAAATCGGACGGATTGAAGGAGCAGCGCGGCATGCAGGATCTCATCGAGGCTCTCGAGCAGAAACGGGCAGACGCCCGCATCGGCGGCGGCCAGGCCCGCATCGACAGCCAGCATGCCAAAGGCAAGCTGACCGCGCGCGAGCGCATCCATGTCCTCCTCGATGAGGGCAGCTTTGAAGAATACGACATGTTCGTTGAGCATCGCTGCGCCGATTTCGGCATGGAAGAGCAGAAGATTCCCGGCGATGGCGTCGTCACCGGCCATGGCACGATCAATGGCCGCCTCGTCTATGTCTTCTCCAAGGACTTCACCGTCTTCGGCGGCTCGCTCTCCCGCGCCCATGCCGAAAAGATCGTCAAGGTGCAGCAGATGGGCGTCAAGAATGGCGCGCCGGTGATCGGCATCTTCGATGCGGGCGGCGCGCGTATTCAGGAAGGCGTTGATTCGCTGGCCGGCTATGCCGACATCTTCATGGAGAACGTCCTCTCCTCCGGCGTCATTCCGCAGATTTCCGTCATCATGGGCCCGTGCGCCGGGGGCGACGTTTATTCGCCCGCGCTGACTGACTTCATCTTCATGGTGAAGGACACCTCCTACATGTATGTGACGGGTCCGGACGTTGTGAAGACAGTCACCAATGAGGAAGTCACCCACGAGACCCTTGGTGGCGCCTCCGTTCATGCCAAGAAATCCGGCGTGGTCGATGGCGCGTTCGAGAACGACATCGAGGCGCTGGTCCAGATCCGCCGCCTGATCGATTATCTGCCTGCCTCAAACCGCGACAAGCCGCCAGTCCGCCCGGTGCATGACAGCTTCGACCGGCAGGAAATGAGCCTCGACACGCTCGTGCCGCCCAATCCGAACACGCCCTATGACATGAAAGAGCTGATCACCAAGGTGGTCGACGAGGGCGACTTCTTCGAGATCAGCCCCCAGTTTGGCGGCAACATCATCTGCGGCTTTGGCCGCATCGAAGGCTCGACCGTCGGCGTGGTGGCCAACCAGCCGATGACGCTTGCCGGCGTTCTGGACATTGACGCTTCCCGCAAGGCCGCCCGCTTTGTGCGCTTCTGCGACTGTTTCAACATTCCGCTGGTGACGTTCGTGGACGTACCGGGCTTCATGCCGGGCACCAAGCAGGAATATGGCGGCCTCATCAAGCACGGCGCGAAGCTCTTGTTTGCCTATGCCGAAGCCACCGTGCCGAAGGTCACCGTCATTACACGGAAAGCCTATGGCGGCGCCTATGACGTGATGAGCTCCAAACACCTGCGCGGCGACGTGAACTATGCCTGGCCGACGGCCGAAATCGCCGTGATGGGCGCCAAGGGCGCCGTCGAGATCATCTTCCGCAAGGAAGCCGGCGACCCGGAAAAGCTCGCCGCCCGCACCAAGGAATACGAAACCAACTTCGCCAACCCCTATGTGGCCGCGAAGCGGGGCTATATCGACGACATCATCATGCCCCACAACACCCGCAAGCGCGTGGCCAACTCCCTCCGCACGCTGAAGAACAAGTCACTGACCAATCCGTGGAAGAAGCACGATAACATTCCGCTATAGGGCGGGAGTCTGATCGGTGTTGCGCAGGCAGCTCCTTTGTCTCGCAATAGCGGTCATGGGCTGACCTGCTGCGCGCGGACAGAAGCCGAGATTTCCCAGGAAGCTGACACGTTCAAGCCATTGATTGCTGAGGCGGTCATCCAGTTCTATGGCCCATCGTGTGGGCGAGCAGGATTGCTGCCTCTTGAAGAAGCCGCTCGGTTTTCAGAAGAAGAGGAAGCAGTTTGGTCTGGCCAAATTGCTGATTTGAATGGGGACCAAATCGCGCGTCTCGCTATCAAATGCGCTGAAGAGCATAGCGCTACAGAAGAGGGCTATAACCGCAACCTGCTATACTTGCTGGTCAAGAGTGCAGACAAGGGAAGCGCTTTGGGGCTGAACGAACTTGGAGCCGCCCAGATGTATTGTTATCAGGGCGTGAAGCGCGATATTCCGTCAGCGGCCAAATGGCTTGAGGCTGCAGTGGCCAAGCATGATACCCAAGCGATGCAATCGCTGGGATTTTTGCACGTCAACGGACTGCTCGGTGGGGAATCCTCCTTCGAGTATGGCAAATCGCTTCTGCTCAGATGCTCCATTGTCGGCAACCAGGACTGCAAGACCCAATACGAGTTCCTGGGTAATTCGCCGTAGACACTCGGTAATGGGCGGAACCCACCATCCGACGCCCGATGCGTAGGCGACGGCTTTATGGTGGGTTTCGCTTCGCTCTACCCACCTTACGGGTTGCCCACACCTTCCCACCCCCGCCCCGATATGCCACCAATGCCTCCAAACAGGCCGCGCCCGTCTGGTGCAGCGGCGGCAGAGAGGAAGTTTCAGATGATGAACCGGTTTGCGGGCACGGCGCTGGCGGCGCTGTTTGTGGTGGGCGCGTGCGCGCATGAGGCAAAGGCCCCGGCCCCGGCCATCGCAGAGGCGGCGCCCGTCCCGGTGACGGAGACCTTCTCCGTCCGCCTGTTTGGCCAGACCCTCGGCCAACTCGTCGCCATCACCGAAGGCAACACCATCAAGGTCGACTACGAATTCCGCAACAATGGCCGGGGCCCCACGCTGGCCGAGACGATCACGCTCAGCGAAGACGGCCTCCCCATCGGCTGGACCATCGACGGGGCAACCACCTTCGGCAACGAAATCCACGAAACCTTCGCGCTGACAGATGGCGTTGCCAGCTGGACCGACACGACCGGGTCTGCCACCGCCGCGCAGACAGAACCGGCCATCTACATTCCGCAGAACGCTTCGCCCTACACCCTCGCCATCTATGCCAAGGCGCTGCTGGCCGATGACGACAGGACATTGCCGGCCTGGCCGGCGGGCACCCTGTCGATGAGCCCGCAGGGCACGCTGCAGATCGAGGGCGAAGGCGGCCCGGTGCCAGCCACCGCCTATGCCCTCGTCGGCGATGATGTGGACCCCACCTATTTCCTCACGGATGAAAAGGGCGGGCTGTTCGCGCTGATCTCGCCGCGATTTGTGGTCGTGCGGCAGGGTTATGAAGAGGCTGATGATCAGCTTAAGGAGCTTGCCACGCGCCTTTCGACCCGGCGGCTGGAGACCATCCAGGCCGAAACGGCGCACAAATTCGATGCGCCGCTGGCGATTACCAATGTCCGCGTCTTTGATCCTGTGGCCAAGGCGATGTCTGCGCCGTCCACGGTATTTGTCGAAGATGGCGTCATCGCATCGGTCACAGTGGGGGCTGCTGATACGTCCGGCGCGTTTGTGGTGGATGGACAGGGCGGCTCGCTCATCCCGGGCCTCGCTGAAATGCACGGCCATATGGGCCAGGACGGCGCGCTGAAGAATATCGCCGCCGGCGTCACGCTGGTGCGCGACATGGGCAATGACAACCCGGTGCTCAGTGAGCTGATTGCCAAGATCGAGGCGGGCACGCTCGCCGGGCCGCGCGTCGTCCGCTCCGGTTTCATCGAGGGCAAGAGCCCCTTCAACTCGAACAATGGTATCCTCGTCACCAGCGAGGAAGAAGCCCTCGCCGCCGTCGACTGGTATGCCGATGCAGGCGATTTCTGGCAGATCAAGATCTACAATTCGATGAACCCTGCCTGGGTGCCCGCCGTTGTGGCGCGTGCCAAGGAACGCGGCCTGCGCGTAAGCGGCCATGTGCCCGCCTTCACCAATGCCGATGCCATGCTGGAAGCAGGCTATGACGAGATGACCCATATCAACCAGCTGATGCTGGGTTGGGTGCTCGCGCCGGAGGAAGACACCCGGACCCTGCTGCGCCTCACCGCGCTGCAGCGCCTGCCGAAGGTGGACCTCGACGGCCCGGCCGCCTCCCGCACGCTGGACCTGATGGCCGAGAACGGCGTCGCGATTGATCCGACCTATGCCATCCATGAGGCGCTGCTGCTCTCCCGCAATGGCGAGGTGCAGGCCGGCATGGCCGACTATGTGGACCATATGCCCATCGCCGTGCAGCGCGCGGCAAGGGCGGCCTGGTCCGCCATCGGCAGCCCGGAGGAAGACGCGGCCTATCGCGGCGCGTTCGACCAGATCACCGGCACCATCCAGCGGATGAAGGATCGCGGCGTATTCATCGTCTTCGGCACGGACCTCGGCGGCGCCCTGACGCTGCACCGGGAGCTGGAACTCTACCAGAATGTCGGCTTCACCCCGGCGGAAATCCTTGCCCGCGCCACGCTGGAAGCAGCTGACTATATGGGCCTCGGCGCACAGCTTGGCTCCATCGAGCCGGGCAAGCAGGCAGACTTCTTCCTCGTGCCCGGCAATCCGGTGGAAGACCTGAAGGCAATCAAGACCATCCGCCTCGTTTCGAAAGGCGACACGGTCTATTTCCCCAGCGAGATCTATCCCTATTTCGGCATCCGGCCCTTCACTGAAATTCCTGCAGTGACGGCGCCCGCATCGCGCGATTAGGCTGGCGGCAATCATGGAAAATCGCGGACCCTGAAGATGGGCCGCAAGCGGGAGGAGGCGCGGCGATGGCCGAAGATGCATGGCGGATGTATTTTGCGGAGATGGGCGGCCTGCCTGCCTCCATCGTGTTCAATGACGGCATTGCCAAACGCCTCGGCGATCTGCCGCTGACCCATGCGATGAAAATCCGCATCCCGCTGAAATCGCCGCGCGGGGACGGCATGACGACCCGCGAGGAATCCGGGCCCGTCAACCAGCTTGATGAAACCTTCGACAAGATCATCACCGAACATGGCGGGGAATATCTTGGACGGGTGACCAATAATGGCTCACGCTGGGTTCTGGCGCTGATCCCGGCAGGCCCGCGTGAGCTGGAAGCGGCGCTGAACGCGGCCGCCGCCGCGGCAGGTTACGCGCCGGAAATCCATGTCGAGGCGGACCCGGAGAAGTCCGTCTACTGGCAGGATCTTTACCCCACCGAGGATGACCGCCAGGTGATGGTGGACATGGAGGTGCAGGGCGCGCTGCAGCAGCAGGGCGATGATCCGGCCAAGCCGCGCGAAATCGGCCACTGGGTCTATTTCCAGGAAGAGACGGCCGCGCAGGGATTCGCGCAATGGGCCCGCGACACCGGTTACCGTGTTGATTCGATTGCGCCCGCGCCGGAAGCCGGCCCGCTCTGGCTCGTCCGGATGACCCATCGCGGCACTTTGCAGCTCAACGACATATCTGGTCATTCTTTGACCATCGCCCGGCGCGCGCGGGAGGGCGGCGGCCAGTATGACGGATGGGAATCTCCCGTCACTGTGTAGTAGGTACTACAGGATCGCCGATCTCCATCCATAACGGGTGCTGGTGCATGTTTGTACCCGGAATAGTGGCGCCTGATTACAAATTATGCCGGGACGGACAATTGTTCGCCAAAATATTGCGTCGAAGAGGTAACTCTAGCATTTCATCCCATACATGCTTCCGGTATGTAACCGCCGATGAATTTGGGTCGGAATCAGAAACAGCCTTCGCGGGGCAACCTCCTCGACCAGATCGGGGACAAAAAGCGCGTTCTGCGTTTCTGGCAGACGGCAACGATTGGCAATTCGGAAGATCGCCTGGAATACATGCAGTTCGGGGGCGATCATCTGCGTCCGCTGGTCTTCCTCACCTCGATCGAATACCCGACCAGCCCGCCCTGGGGCTTCTGTATTGATGCGGCCAATTCCGGGTTCGGGGTCTTCAGTATCCGCCGTCCGGGCTTCGGCGCGTCAGACCCCGTCGCCAGCATCGATCAGCAGGCGGCCATTATTGAGGCCTTCTTTGAAGAAGCCGGCCTTGAGAACATCGTTCTCGTGTCGGTCGGCTCGGCCAACCCCGCGGGCGCGCGCCTGGCGCTGAAATCCCGCCGGGTAACGTTCAGCGTGTTCGCCAATTGCGTCTTCAACCGGGATGTCATGGGCGAATTCCGGCCGGCCTGGTTTGGCCGCCTCCTGTCGCAGACAACTGAAAGCCGGGCAGGCGCGCGCATCTCGTTGGGCGCCATCCGGCAGGCGGGCAAACAATTCGGCAGCCAGTGGTTTTATCAGACCTGCTTCCAGAAAAGCCCCGGCGATGTCGCCTATGTGAAAACCTATCCGCGTGAGATGGCCGAAGCCTGGGAAATCGCCAGCGCCATCACCCCGGAAACCTGGCAACAGGAACTGCAGCCCTCCTTGAGCGGTGATCCCTTCCTGCGGGATGGCCTGTTTTCCGCCGTGCCGGCACTGGCCATCTCCGGCATGGAAACGACCGACAGCTGGAAGCGGGGCTTTGAAAGCGAGGCAGCGCGCCTCGGCGTTCCGGTCTCGTATCTGACCAGCGGAGACATCCTGGTGCCGTATCAGTCGGGCACGGAGCTTCTGACGCTTCTCAAGGCGAAGGTTGCCGCCTGAAGGCAGTTTGGCCACAAGTGTTAGCAGGATATTAGCGCCGCCCTGTGGCGCGCCGGACACAGCTGTTTGAGCTTGCGCCTCTAAGGCCTTGAGAACATGGCAAGTGAGGCCCGCAGAATTTGTCCGTTAACAAACATTACGTTTTGGCGAGGTGGGCGCAGGATTAGAACCTTGTTAAGCCTCCGGCCAGACCCTCATCGCGGGCTGAATAACTGAAACTTTCGCAGGCGAGAGGTTCGCGATGAACAGGAAAACTGTGCGCTGGGGCACGGATACGGGCTTCGAGAAAAAGGTGAAAACCTTCGAGGACCATAACGAACTTTCCGCTCACGGATTGAGAGGAAAGCGGTCGAAGGGCGATCTTGGCTTGAGCCGCGGCATCACCCGCAAGGAAGCGCGCCGTGACGCGGCCGACGCCATTCCCGTTTCCGAGGCGATCACGCAGGATCAATGGAGCGAGCGCGAGCAGCTGATTGCCGAGCGCGCCGAAGAGGTGCGCCGGGGCTTGACCACATGGATGTCCTCCACCGCCGCCAGTGTCCGCAACTATATTCAGGATCAGACGCCTTCGGACATTCATCCCGATCAGCTGCGCGAAGCAATCAAGGCTGAGGAGCATGAATTCCGCCACTATGAGGTGGACGATACGGAAGACGCAAAATCCAGCCATTCTGCCGCGATCATTGAGCTGCAAAGCTTCCGCGAGCGCCATGGAGAGCAGATCGGCCAGCGCACGCCGGATATCAAGAAGAATGTGGAACAGGCCATCGCCATCCTGATGTTCGTGATGCTGGTGGAAGGCGCGTTCAACGCGCTGCTGTTCAAGGATGCCCAGTCTTCCGGGCTTCTCGGCGGGCTGATGATCGCGTTTGGCGTATCGGCCGTGAACGTGCTTTTCGGCGTCGTGGCGGGCTTCTTCGGGCTGCGCTATCTCAATCATCCGGCCCTGCCGGCAAAGATTGCCGGGGGCACAATTGCCGGCATCTGCATCCTGATCGGCATCTTCCTCAACTTCTTTGTGGCGCATTACCGGGACGCGGTGGAGCATGCCCTGGCCGCAGCGGAGGCCGCTGGCCGGCTGGCGGAATTCTCCATGTTTGAAATCCCGCCCGGCGCCGTCATGCGGGAGATGTTCCCGAACATCTTCAGTCTCGACAGTTTCGTGGCGCTGGCGCTGCTGATCCTTGGGCTGACGGTCTTCTCCATTGCCGTTTATGAGGGGTATGACCGGATCTCCGACAAATATCCCGGCTATGGCCGCGTCTGGCGCAAGGAACGCAAGGCCTATGAGCGCCGCCAGCAGCTGCGGGAGGATTTGCGAAGTGACCTTTCCGATTATTTTTCCGCCAGCCGATTGTGGTTTGAAACCCAGCTTTCCCGCCATGCCCAGGCAAAGCGCGAGATCGAGAAGGCGATGAACGTGATCGAGGCGCGGCGGGATATTGCCGTAGCCGTCGCCGCAAAGGCGGCCGATCAGGAACGCGGCCTGAAGGTTGCCTACCGGCAGGCCCACCGGCGCCAGCGCAACCAGCTGCGTGACAAGCTGGGCGAGCAGGCCGCGTGCCCGGCCTATTTCGACGAAATCCTGACGCCGCAATTGCCGCCCTTCGATTTCAGCAAGGAGCGCGCGCAGGCCAACGCCGCCATCAAGACGATCGAGCAGAACATCATGGCGCTGAACCTGACGCGCGAGTGGCTGGAGACGCATATCCAGCATGTGCAGCAGGGGTTGTCTTCAGTTGAGAAGAAGGTGGTTGAGGAGATTGCCAGGGTGCGCGACGCCAAGGGCGGCGACGCCAAGAAAGCCGGCTGAGGAGAGCGCCATGCCAAGACGCAAGGAAAGAGGCCCCTGGTTCTGGCGCGGCGCGATTGCGCTGATGCTGACCTCCGTGTTCGGACTGTTCGCGGCAGCGGCGATGAACCAGCCCCCGGCGACCGACAGCGAAACCAATTGCCGGATGGACCGGCAGGACCCCTCTCACACCATCGTTCTGGTCGACCAGTCTGATCCCTTCAACGCGACCGATCTTGCCTGGGTGCGCGCCCTGCTGGAGGACGAGGCGCGGGCGCTGCCGAAATATGGCCGCCTGACGCTGAGCGTGCCAAATGCGGCCTCTCCCTATGATCCGCTCACGGTCTGGTCGGGCTGTTCGCCGGGCAGCGCGGAAGGGGCCAATCCGATTTTCCAGAACCCGCGCATGATCGAGCAGGCTTGGCAGGCGAAGTTCCACAAGCCGCTGATGGGGCGCGCCGATGAGGTGCTGGTGGACACGGTTGCGCCGAGTTCGCCGCTGATGGAGGCGATGTTCACGCTGGGCGACCGTCCGGATTTCCAGGCCGGGGTTCCGGCGCGGCGGCTGATCCTGGTGTCAGACCTGATGCAGCATTCGAAAGACTTCTCGATGTACAAGACCGGTACCAAATGGGAGGCGTTTGAAGGCTCGCCCCTGATGGACCTGCGGCCCGGCCTGGAAGGCGTGGCGGTGGTCGCCCGCGTGGTACCCCGTCAGGAATATGCCCTGCCGCTCGGCGAAGTGAAAGCCTTCTGGCAACGCTGGTTCCAGGACACCGGCGCGGAATATGGCTCGGTGACGTGAACTCAGGATAAGGGCAGGGCGAACCCCGTTGGATAGGGCGTTGGCGGTGAGGGTCTTATGCTCTGGGGGAGTAGGCGGTGAGCGACCTGAGACATAGGTGACAGATTGTACCGGACACATGGGTAACACTTTTCGCTTTGGCGGGAGGTTGGGATGCCATGGAAGGACGGAACAAAGATGGATGAACGCCTGCGATTTGTGGCTCG